>Ga0255169_1000046_pt1 | contig 80469 bp, 77 predicted proteins | sample Atl_Miss_RepC_8d_FD_183179 | JGI IMG/M metagenome (GOLD analysis project Ga0255169, IMG submission 183179) | Freshwater microbial communities from Altamaha River, Georgia, United States - Atl_Miss_RepC_8d | ecosystem: Environmental > Aquatic > Freshwater > River | place: USA: Georgia | collected...
TCATTTTGAAGATAGATTAAAATTAGAAATTTGACGAATGATAAAAATAAAATTAAAAAGGCTTTGGCAAAAAACTAAAGCCAACCTGATCAATCAGGAATCAAACACAAAATTTTTTACAGTCTCTTGAGAACATGAAAAACTCTTTGATTCAAACAAGTTTGATTAGTTACCCACTAACAACCTAGTAGATCCGTAAATCTTCCTTGTTCATTCCCAACCTCAAAAAGTTGATACAATCGATCATTTATCGTCAGACAAGGTAGAAACTTTCATAGGTGATTTACTCGCAATCTTTGGCACTCATGCAGTCATCATACTGTGAACAAGCTTTGATAAAGTACGTGGCTATTTTCCAGGAATTATCCTCCTTGACTAAGTCGATTCTCAAGCCTGCACTAGCAATATTTGATCCATTTATATTGTAAAAAAAATGCTTTGCAGGTGGCAGGAGAGAAGAGGAGTTTAATAGCTTATCACTTATGGCTTTATTTAACATAGCGGCTTTCTTGATTTTTTCCGCAGTTTTGTCATCGCAGCTATTGATGAGATTATTAATTTTTATCGTACCGATTTCGGAGGAAATTCCCAACATGCTCTTTTCTAACAATTCATTTTCATTTTTTAGTGCTGTATTACTTTTGCCATTTAAACTATTTAACATAAGTTCTTTAGTATTTTTAGCTAAACAGTTTTTCCATATGTTTGTATTTTTTGTATTGATTGCATTAAGACAATTTCGAATAAACTCGTCATATTGCTCAGCTTTTAGTTGTGAAGTGAATGCAATCGCCAAAATCGAAAATGTAAACATAAGAGATATTTTTTTATTTTTCATAGGTCTCCAAAGTTTTCGGGGTATAATAAATTATTTGTGTATTAAATTATACACCTAATAGTTTTACTTTCAAGCTTGGAACTAATTTTGACAAGGTAAGAAAGCAGCACCATCCACTTTGGACCTCTACGTGGAAAAAAATTTAGCTGAGTCTGCAATTAAGCGTGTGGTTATTTAAATGTTTGTACGAAAATAAACATTTCTTGAAAAAAAAGCGCGACTTTTCCTCCCAGAAAATCTTTGGGCCGGGAATCTGTTGTAAAAAGTGTGGTTAAGAAAAGTTTAAAAATAGCTATCAATTTTGTCGATAGTAATCATTTAATAAAAAATAAATATGCTGGATAATAGAGAAGAGGAAAAGATTTGGTGCCTCGGGCGAGACTCGAACTCGCACATCCTGACGGACGGCGGATTTTGAATCCGCTGCGTCTACCATTCCACCACCAAGGCATTAAAAAATTGGTGAATTTCATAATAATTTTTAACACCTATTTAGTCAATCTTTAAGCCAAAAAGTTTTTGAACTCTTTTGATTAAGTGCGGGAGTATAAGCATTAAAACCAGCACAACTCCGATGGTAACGTTGCCTGATTCATCGCCAATGAGTTTGTTGACCCAAAGAGTTGATGCCATGACGACCAAAAAATAAAACATGTCTCCAGTAATTGCGATGGCCCAGCCGGATAAAAAACCATGACCGTGGGCCTTGGCTATCGCTCTTCCTGTCATGGGATCAGCGCCAAAGGCAACAATAATGAGGGCAAATGCTCCATTGTGATGGCCATACATGGCGACCATTTTCTGAAAAGCTTCTTTGAACACTCTGCTAATTTGTACAAAGCGCGGAGCTCGTTGAAGAATGTTTATGAGTAAAAGCATGATCGGCTCAAACACTAAGGCCAAACAAACATCGGAAATAAAATATAGGAGCACACTCCATAGAAAATGCATTTGATACTCTTGCGCCTTTAAAACACCCGCAGGAATTCCTCCTCCGAAAGGAATTATAAAACGCAAAAATACTTCATAATATGGTTTTAATGATGATAAGAACTGTTCCATACCTTCCCTAAAAGTTATAGCCCAATTGTAATTATTGAGCTAGCACTTAAATAAGTTATCAAAATAGATTGATCATTTGAAGTCGTTCTCATTTTTTCTTGAATAAAATGATCGAGAGTCTCAGGAGGAAGAAAGGCGAGCAGAGGGTTGTCGCTTAAGATTTCGAGGGATGTTTCATGAGAGAAATGATTTTTTAAGATAGTAAAAATTTGAGAGTAAATTTCTGTTGAAGTTATCGGAGCGAGAGTTTCTTGCATAAAAAACTTAAATCGTTGATCGGTGTGTAGGCGAGGAGTGAATTTCGATGAATCCTCAATGAGTTGCGAAATATTATTTAAAAAAATATTCTCCATATTCCTTCTTTTTTTTATCGTCTCTATTTTTTTTGTTTTATTAAAAAACCAATGGGTTAATTCATAAACATTTTTTAATTTCATACCTCTTTTTTTAGCACTCTTTAAAACATTTAAAAAATAGTCATGATGATGGCTTTTTCGTCCGATGATAGAACTAATTAAATCTAGTTCATTATCGCGATTGGGGGAGAGTGTTTTTTGAAGAAATTCGATAAATTTTCCTAGCCTCGTTGCACATCCAAAAACTTTTGAGTCATGTGGATTGACTTGATGCTCGATAGCATAAGTTTGAGTAATATTAAAAATACTGTATGCCACAAAAAAAATAGCGAGGATTATATTTTTCATATTAAATTTCGACGATACTATTGCGAGTCATTTCATTCGAAAAATAGGAGTTTAATTCATGAAGTGTTCGATCCATTTCGCGTCCCATGTGTCCGATTGACTGAAATAAACTAACCTTGATTTGCAGCTGGTGTTGATTCGCTTCATTTAAGATATTCTTACCTAAGAAGTATGAAAGAAAGGCACTTGCACTTATTGATTCGACATTTAAATCATAAAGAGAGGAGACTTTATTTAATTGTAACATTGAACCACGAACAAAAAAGTTTTCTTTCTTTTTATTTTTGACGCTAATAATAGCAAATTGCTCTTTTGAATTAATGGAATCTTTTAAAAAGCCGATGGCAAATGTAATCTTTGATAGTTTGGTTAGTTCTCCAATCGTTTTAGTCGAACTCGCTTCATTCTTCTTATTTAAATTTACGATACATAAGTTTCTCATCGATTTATAAAATTGTGATAAGTGATCAAAGTTTAAGTTACTGTTATTTTGTGCAATTTGTTCAATTGAAGATCGTACTTTTTGATACATATTTAAAATCGATGCAGTTTCACATTTAATTTCGTGTTGCTTGAATAGAGCGTAGACCAGAGCATCGGAAAGATTGGCCGTGTCGAAAAGAGTTTTTTGATCATTTTTTACCAAAGAATAATTCCATTCGTTACTGGAGATAAACTCCAGACGGGTAGTTTTTTTTTCTTTAATGCTTAAAAAATGAGTTAGGTAATCTTCTAGTTTTCGTGCTTCTTTGACTTTGAAATCTTTTTCACTTGAGTATAATTTGTTTGCTTGCGCAAATGAAAAGCAGATAGATAAAAAGATAGAAAAACAGAGTGGAAAACTGATTTTCATTAAAAAGTTGAAGTTGTTTTTTTTCATCAATGGCTCTCAGTAAAAAGTGTTATTAAGTCTTATGAAATAAATTTTAGCTGAGCTTTAGTTGTCATGGGGAAAGTTGTGTAAATTTAACAAACTGTCTAAAAGTTTGACGATCTTCAGGCTGTTCTTGTTAAAGGTATTCGAAGAGTTGATTTTTTAAGCTTCGATGGTGACCAATTTGACTATTTCGTAGTCGAAAATATTGATAAATTTGATTAGTTCTCTTTGAGTTTCATTTAAGGCATTGAGGCTCTCTTTTAGATCGCCACATTTTTTAAATGCCAAGTGCTTAAAATCAAAAAGGTGTAATCCGTTTTGAAAATGTTCTAGTTTCTCCCGAGGGATAATGTTTAATCCAAGTGGCGAAACTAAAATAGTGGGTTCTATTGATGTTTTAATATTTATAAAATTTGCGCCCATGATTTTGCAGTGAAGTAATTTGATTTGCTCTTTTTTTTTCAATTGATAAAAAGGCAATTTTTCTGACATTTCTAAAAGTTTAAATGTTTCAAGTTGCATTTTGTATACCAAGAGAGAAAGGTTTTTGACTGCAGCTTGCATCGAAACGAGTTGATCTAATTCTTCCTGGGTCATTTGCAAATCGCGATCAGTTGGAAATACATTTGTTTGTATCATTAAAGCGATAAGCAAAATTATAATCTTCATTTAATACCTACATCGATTTATCTAATTCTTTAAAAAATCATCGAAGTCTAATTTAATCCAAAATTAACATTTTGGTATCAAGTATCTATAAAATTGTGAGACTGTATAAAATTTAGTCGTTCAAAGAATTATTGAACTTTGTGACGGCAATATCGCATTCATTTTTATTTTAAAATAATGTTCCCATGCATCTATTCCGGCTTCATTTTTTGTAGAAAATTGTCTTTGAAAGGATCCAAGATAGAGGGGACTTTTTGAAATTTTATTTTTCTTGGTGAGTTTTGTAGGGATTTTACTTGCTTCTAAACAGGAATAGGGAGCGTGCTCGCCATCATCTTCATAGAATGAATAAATCGTTTCTTTTGTATTTACCTTGGCACTTAGTAGAGCTGCGAAAATAAATGACAAAGAAAATAATGAAAAAATTTAAAATTTAAATTTGATCATGGCATTCCCTTAACAGATAAAGTTATCTGTTAATCATCTTACTGATCAATATTTCATTCGCCTAGAGTTCAAATAAAAAAATTATGGGCGGATAAAGTTGAGACAATCCTCTATATTGAATCGGTAAAGAGGTTCAACTAAATTTTGATCGAACATAGATTTTCGCAATTCTCTTTCAAAATGCGATCCATCGATCACCGTAGAGTATTTTAGGTAGTCGATGAGGTACTGAGGGAAAGGCCAGATCATTGAGTTTAATTGGCTAAAGCCTTTAAGAGTAAAAAATGGAAATGGCATTTTTGGAATTTTTACAATTTCTATTGCATCTTTTAATGAGATAACTTCTTTGGGGGCAATATTGTAAATGCCCGTGCCAATGGAAATTAATCCTAAAGCGATCATGTGTCCCATGTCGTACTCGTGAATAAATTGTAGTTGAGGGTTGAAATCCATCGGGCTTAAGGCATAGGGACTTTTAAGGTAGCTTGATATGGCATTATTAATTTGAGGGCCTACGATATGAGCGGGGCGAAGCACTAAAGTTTCTAACTGGGATTTATTTTTCCACATCCAGTTGGCACAAATTTGGTCCATTTCCACGATATCCCTTAATTCGGAAAACTTAAAATTTGCTCGAAGTGGGAAATTTTCAGGAAGAAAGAGTGGCAAGTCGGGGAGAGCGCCATAGACATGATGGGAACTTAGGATCACGATTTTTTTTAATTTAAATCGATGGGCCAATTCCAGCAATGTATTTGTACCGATGAGGTTTATATCTGCTTTGACCCCGCTTTTAGAATTTAGCGCAGCACTCGCTAATCGGCCTAAATGTAAGAGCGCATCAAACTTATGCTCCCGGAAAACTTTTTCAAAGTCTTGACGCGAATACTGGGCATGGATAAGTGTAAATTCTGTTCGATGTTCAAAGCCTGTAATTTCTCTTGTGTCGATCCCCACAATGTGTAAATTTGGAATGTATTTGAGTAAAATTTCTGCGGTTATTTTAGCTAGAGCTCCTTGCATTCCAGTAATCAGTATTTTTTTATATTTTTGATTTGTCTTCATTTTAAACTCTGTCACGATTGATGGATTTGTTTTTTTTCATTGAGCGCATTGATACTTTGTTCGACTTCCCAAATATAATCCATTTCTTGATGAGAAGAATTAATTTCAATCGCTTTGCCAATTGAAATTTTAACTGGAATGGGGGAGGGAAAGATTTGTGAAAGAAAGCTTAATCTTCCTAATTTTATTTTTTTAAATAAGAAATGTAATCTGTCGGAAATAAAATAAAAATGTTCTGGTCCCGATAGATAAACTGGAAGTAAGCATACAGATTGCAATTGGCGAGCAGTTGCAACTTTAATGATTTTTTTACAAAAAGGTTTAAGCCGATAAGGCCCTTCTACTTTGTTTATTTCTCGATCAAATAGTTGAGGAATAAGTAAAATGGACTCATTTTGCTCTAACAGTTGTAGGACATTGAGTTTGTCCCCATATACTGCACCTTGTTCGCTACTCCATTTACCGAGAAAGGGAAATGCAGGGAGCATTTGTTCAAAAACTGGGCGAACAAATGTTGGCCCTTCGTCGTTAAATAATAATGCCTGTTGAAGTAGTAGAGCATCGATGGGAAATTTATTTTGAAAGTTGGCTAGGACAATATATGTTTTTTCCGGATCGAGAAGAGAGTCATTTTCAATTTTTACTTGAAAGTAAATTCGATATATTGGAAAAAATAATTTTACCCATAATTTTAGTTGAGCAATATTTAGTCCAAACAAATCTTTCTTTCCGGAATATCTATTTTGTAAGAAATGATCGACAGCCTTTAATTTTTGACCGGCTTTAAAAGTTATCATGGGTACCTTTAAATAATGTGAGAGTTTAAGACTATTATATCTCAATTTATAGGGCACTCAATTGGGATCATTTTTCTTTAAGGAAAATTAAAATATATCCAAAGACCTGTTTAGAATAATATAGATTTGTATGACGAGAAGCGGTCTTAAAATAAAAACGATGTAGGTTTGTAGTCAATTATTTTAAGATTGTTGTTGAAATTCAATTCTTTCCATCAAGTATTGTACAATTGAATGGACAGCAGGAGGAAGTTGGTCTCCGGTTTCGGCTGAGACAAAAAACATTTTACGTATTTTTTTATAATTTTTTGATAGGCCCACCATACTTTTTTGTAAAGCAGATCGTTCTTTCTGAGTTTTGAGCTTATCAATTTTATTAAACATTAAAATGACTTCTTGATGCATGTCACGCATAAATTTATAAAACTCGCGATCGCTCTTTTGATCGGGGTGTCGGGCATCTTGAATATTGATCACCATGAGGTGGGGAGAAAGCCCAAGAAAAAATTGTCCCATCAGTCGTTCCCAATTTTTGGACATTTGTTTGGACACTTCCGCATGGCCGTAACCTGGTAAGTCGATGAGAAAGAGTGGAGGATGTTGAAAGTCTTTATTGTCAAAAGTAAGTTGAAAAGTAAAAATATTCACCTCTCTGGTCCTGCCAGGTGTATTGGACACGCGCGCAGTTTTTGCGCCAAAGATTTTATTAATAAGTGATGATTTCCCAACGTTAGAGCGACCGACCATACAAATACCTATCGCTTCGGGATTTTCCATTTGCCATTTTAAAAGATGATCTAATTCAGAAATTCCTAGTTTAAATTCAGCACTTTTAACTTTGATATCGTAACTCACACTGCACCTAGCTCTTTTTATCCAATTCTCGATCACTGGATTTAATCTTCATATTTAAAAAGGGAAAGTCTCAGAAAGGAGATAAAAGATCAAGGCACAAGTCGTGCAGATCCAACCTTCTTAAGCATTTTTATTTAAAATAAGGAGTTTTTATATGCTGAATTTTACCCAATCTCTGGGCGACTGCTTTTCCCTTGGCGGAGAGATCTTTATTGAGCCGATCAATGAAAAAAAGCGATATTTTAAATGCAATCGCACACAATACACGATTCTCCCTAGCGATAAATATTCTTTTGATGCCGTCAATTGCCATTTATACTTGCCCGCCTTTCTCGGGGAAAACTTTCACTTGAAAATGACAAGTTTTAAAAATGGTGAATTGTACAGTTATCGTTTGCAATCATTAATACCCGACCGAGGCTTTGTTTTAAACGGCAATGCCGTTTTTGATGTGATTTTAAAAAAATTTGATCAAGTTCTGATTGGGACTAATGCCTTAAAAATGATCGCGGACACCAAGCAAACACTCGATGAAAGTCCATCAGACAGTAGCGATGAATTTGAAAGTAAATTGCGCGTCTCTGCTAAGAGTAAAATGCCCATTTATATTGAGGGACCAACCGGGACTGGGAAAACCTCATTGGCCAAAAGAATTCATCAATTAAGCGCCTGTTCTGGGCCATTTATTCATCTCAACTTATCTTCTTTTGCTGAAAATCTCATAGAATCGGAACTGTTTGGACATGTTAAAGGAGCATTTACTGGAGCCCATGCAGATAAAATAGGGGCCATGCGCGAGGCCATGTATGGGACGCTTTTTTTAGATGAAATAGATTCGATTCATCCTGCGATTCAAGCTAAATTACTACTCGCCATCGAAGACTTAAAAATTCGACCGGTGGGGGGGCATAAAGAATTTCCCTTGGATCTTCGTCTTATTTTTTCCAGCGGTAAAAATTTAAAGCAGAGTGTGAAGGAAGGGAGAGTGCGCGAAGATTTTTATTTTCGATTGATGTCGGGTGTTCCTTTCTATCTCAATGCAATAGCCGAAAATAAAGCGAAACTTATTCAAATCATTAAGCACGAATTAAATAAAGAAAGTGTCACGGTCGAAGGAGAGTTGCTTCAATTAATGCAGGAACATTCGTGGCCTGGTAATTATCGCGAACTCTTAAGTTATATTAAGCGAAAGAAAATTTTAGCCAAGACGTCAGTTTTAACGCTGGATAAAAGTGATCACGATTACTTTTTTAATGGCAGTGATTTTAGTTTGAGGGAGCAAGCTAATCATATTTTAACATTGAGTGAAATAGAAAAGAGATATTGTTTTGAAGTGTATCTGAAGTGTCAGAAAAATTTAAAGCTAGCGTCTTCATTACTTAAAATAAGCTCTAGCACTCTCAGGCAAAAAATAGCTGCTTAATTTCGCTTGATCTCGACGACATTGTCTCATTCAAAATCACGATGAAAGGACGAAGTCGACGTAGACATCGAGAATTTTACCTTCGATATGCTCTTCTGAAAGCATTTCATTGATTTCATCTCTTACTTTATCTTTAATGATGCGCTTCCCTTCATCCTCGATGGGAAGCTTGGGGATAATGGGCTCAACGTTCGTGGTCATGCGATCGCGCAATTTTATTTCTTGATCTTTTAAAAAGAGGATGACATTGCGGTTGCTCGTTAAGAGTGTTAAGTCGATATAAACTTGTTTATTCCGCTTATGATCTTCGAGAAATACCTGCAAGTCTAAGTCTTTTAAAGAATATAGTCGCTCTTGTTGTCGATAGTAATTTTTTCTCGAAGGGATTTCGAAATTTAATTCGATAGCCGCGATGTAGCTTTGCTTTAAATCGAGATGATCCTCTTTTAATATTTCTTGATGGACTTTGAGAGTTAAGTTTTTTAAATCTTCTGGAGTGATGGGCATGATCGAGACTTTATAGGGAAAATGAAGCACGTTGTTTTCGATCATTTCTTTTTTTCCAAGAAACTCTCGATCTTTCAAAGTTATTTTGGCGCTTAAAAACATCTCTACTTTGGGATTGGGAGCTTCATTTCCATGAACCTTGGCGAGATCACTTCCCACTTCGATCATTACTTTGTGCGAGTGGATGTCGAGGACAAGATCGCGATTCCCTTCAGTCTGTTCATTGTGCTCTTCGACAGATGCAATAGAGCGAGATGCCTTCAGGCTTTCCTTGATGAATAAACTTTTTTGAAAAATAGTTTTAAAGGTAAAAATTCCCAAAATAAGGCAAGTCAAAACACCACTAGCAATCAATTTATTATTTTTAATGATGGCGGTGGGAGTTTGAATTAAAAATGCTTTTTTATTATTTTTAAATTCGTCGCTTCTTAAAAAATGAATCAATTCCGTAATAGAGCCTAGTAGATACTTTATTTTTACTTGCAATTCATTTTTCAATTCTTTGAGCCGATTTAATAAAATATGGCTTAAAAATTTTACTTTTTCTAGAAGATAAATTGGAGCATGCTTGATTTGACCTAGGGTTAAAAAAACAAATTGAGGAATCATTTTATGGCATCGATCTACGATGGCGTAAAGTAAATGATTTAAAAAATCTTGAAATTTTTCTAGAAATTTCATCCGTACCTCAGGTGTCGATCCATCGTTTATTCGAGAAAATGCTTTTATTAAAAGCTCTAGACTTATCGTAAGTTTGGACTTGTTTTTTAATTGTTGAGGCTAAATCTCTCTTCACTCATCGATCGGCAAAAAATGCCTAAATTAAAAAATCATTATTGAATCTTTGTCTCATTTTTTTTTCGTTCGATAGGTGAGCATCATGCCGAACTTCGAGAACGATAAAAGGTATGAGTTTATATTGAGGTTTAATCATGAAGATTTTTAATCATTCGCCCTTGATGGCGCTTTTTTTAACAGGAATACTTTGTTCCTCTTGTGCTCAAATGTCGCGAAGTTTCGTGGATGAAATGGAGCGAGACAGCGACTCCTTATTTATGGCCGGTCGAGATTTTCCGATTGTATCGGGCGACAGTGGCGAAGCCTTTCGTTCGCGAGAGGAGATCAACCGTCGAACGCCAAAAAGTCAAAGGGAAGCAGGCCGCTTAAGAGAGATTGCTTCTATCAGGTCGGAGTTAGCCGATAAGGAATCGAATCTTTCAGCATCGGAGTACCGCGACTATATGGAACACGCAGCATTTTTACCCACGGAATCGGAAAAATTGTTTTACTTTTCCTTATCCCCCTTCGATCGAGCAGATTATATTCAGGGTAAGAAAATTGATATGGGGATAAAGTTCTCGGAGGAGGCGCGCGATATTGTTAAAAAAGTCTCCGTTCATAGCTCCGAGATTTACTTAGGACAAACAAAGGACGAAGTGGTTAAATTGTGGGGGGCTGCGAGTTCAAAAAAATACGCGGGGAACCCTCAATTGCAAAATGAAATGTGGATTTACAACGAAGATGGTAGCTATAAAAAAGTATTCTTTGAAGAAGGCCACGTCTCCGGTTGGAGTCTTGGTCACTAAAGTTTTTTCCTTCCAGCGACTTGTATTTTCCCTATGGTAAAGTGTATTCTCCCTCAAAGGAAAGGAAGTATGAGCATACAGTCCATGACCGGCTTTGCCCGGGATCAATTTCACGATCATCAAATGAGTCTCGCGATTGAAATAAAGTCGGTGAATCATCGCTTTATAGATGTGCGCTTTAAAATGCCACAAGAGTTAAGTAGCTTTGAAACGCACTTTGCGTCCGTCGTGAAAAATCATTTTTCTCGCGGATCGTTTGATGTTTCTGTTCAATTGACAACCAAGCATCAAGTTGAAAATGACTTTGAGCATTTATCGTCGGATAAAATTTTAGCTTATAAAAAATTTCTCGAGGACACTTTCAATCAAGGAGCTGGTCAAAATTATCAATTAATTTTTAATGCCTCCGATTTTCTGCGACCGGAATTTTACAAAATTGAACACGAGTCCAAGAAAGAAAAATTTTTGGCCCAAGAAGATAAAGCTTTGGAAGTAAAGTTTAAAATAGCGGAGCTGCTAGATAAGGTTTGCAAACTATTAATTCGCGCGAGAAACGAAGAAGGGTTGAAATTGAGGACGGTAATTGAAAGTCATCTCGTCAACTATTCAGATCATTTCTTAAGCGTGGAAAAAATGCAAGAGCAAATGAAGCTCAAAGTAAAAGATAAAATTCTTAAAAAAATTGAAGAATTTAAAACTCACTTAGTTGTGGAAGAAAATAGACTCCTCTTAGAGGTTGTTTTTTATCTGGATAAAATGGATGTTGCCGAAGAAATTGAGCGCATTAAAACGCACTTAAATAAAATGCATCTGATGCTTCAGGGGACTGGAGAGCTCGGCCGTCGTTTTGAATTTATGTTGCAAGAGCTACAAAGGGAAACAAATACCCTCGGAAATAAAGCGAATTTTATCGAGCTTTCCGACTCTATCGTCGCGATGAAAACGAGTATTGAAAAAATGCGTGAGCAAATTCAAAACATTGAGTAAAATAAATTGTAAAGAGTTGATATGAAAAATATGGGTAAATTACTTATTATTGTGGGAACGTCGGGAACGGGAAAATCCACTTTAATTAAAAAAATAAAACTAGAGTTTCCAGAACTTCAAGAGTCAATATCCTACACCACGAGAGGAATGCGCCAAGGTGAAGTTCACGGCTTGAGTTATTTTTTTACTGATCGCGAACACTTCAAGCAAATGCTCGATCGCGGGGATTTTTTAGAGTGGGCGACGGTGCACGATAATTTCTACGGGACGTCGAAACATTTTGTAGAGGAGTCATTGAATTTAGGGCGCAGCCTGATTTTTGATCTCGATGTGCAAGGAGCCGATTCGATGAAAGCGCATTTTGGTTCTAATGCTACGGCGGTTTTTATTGCACCTCCATCTATCGATGATTTGGAAATTCGCTTAAAAAAACGCGGGACAGATAGCGCAGAAATTATTTCTTTACGATTGGAAAATGCCAAAAGAGAACTCTTAAAAAAAGATACCTACGACCATTTAATCGTCAACGACGATATCGAAAGGGCCTATGGCGAATTAAAAAATATAGTTGCAGCATTACTGAAAAAATAAGCACTGGATAGAACATGTATCAAAATTTAGATTACTCACACGAACGAGATATTGGCATTGATGACTTAGTTAGAAGAGTAGAAGCCTATTATCCAGATGCAGATTTTAATCTTTTAAAAAAAGCATACTATTTTGCCGAAAAAGCCCACGCAGGACAAAAAAGAAGTTCTGGTGAAGATTATATTATTCACCCTTTAAATGTTGCTGCTACTTTGATTAAACTGCGCATGGATCTCGACACAATTATGGCCGGTTTACTTCACGATGTAGTGGAGGACTGCAATATAACAGCTCAAGAATTAGAAAAAGAAATTTCTCCAGATGTCGCCAATCTCGTCGTTGGTCTCACTAAAATTTCTAAGATTAAATTTAAAACAAAAGAAGAATCTCAAATAGAAAATTTTCGTAAAATGGTTGTGGCGATGGCGAAAGATTTGCGGGTCATTATCGTCAAGCTCGCCGATCGCATGCACAATATGCGGACTCTGCAGTACGTCTCCGATGAAAAACAAAAAAAAGTAGCACAAGAAACTCTCGATATTTATGTCCCCCTCGCCTCGAGATTGGGGATTAACTCGGTTAAGTCGGATCTCGAAGATTTATGCTTGCGGTTTTTAAAACCAGAAATTTACTATCGTTTAGCGGAAAAAATTTCGATGAAAAAATCAGAGCGCGATTTTTATATTCGCGATGTGATTGCTTCGATGAAGGAAAAATTACTCGAGTACTCGCTTCACTGCGAAGTGAAAGGTCGCCCCAAGCATTTTTATTCTATCTATAAGAAAATGGCGAATCGCGGAGTTGATTTTGAACAAATTCAAGATTTATTGGCTTTTAGAATTATCGTTTCCAATATCACTGAATGCTATAAAGCTTTAGGCATTATACACTCTTCATTTACTCCGATTCCTGGCCGATTTAAAGACTATATTGCTATCCCCAAAGTGAATAATTACCAATCTCTTCATACCACTGTCATGGGCCCAAAAGCAGAGCGTATAGAAATACAAATTAGAACTCATGATATGGACGAGGTCGCAGAGGCGGGGGTAGCTGCCCATTGGAAATATAAAGAGGGGCTTGCTGGAAAAACTGCCCCGAAATTAGATTGGGTGCAGGAGCTTTTAGAATTTAATAAAAGTGGTGAAAATAATCGAGAAATATTAGATGTTATAAAAAATGATCTCGATCTTGACGGTGTCTTTGTCTTTACTCCCAATGGTGATGTTCGAGAACTTCGCTATGGAGCGACCCCTTTAGATTTTGCCTATGAAATACACACTGAAGTTGGACATCGCTGTGTTGGTGCAAAGGTTAATGGTAAAATTGTTCCTCTTCGCCACACATTAAAATCTGGTGACTCGGTAGAAATTCTTACATCAAAGACGCAGTCTCCTTCTAAAGATTGGTTAAATATTGCCAAGAGTTCTAAAGCTCGCAGCAAGATTAAGCAGTATCTGATGAAGATTGAGCGCGATGAGAATTACGATTTAGGTCGCGATATTTTAGATAAGGCTTTTAAAGTTTTTAGTACGAGCTTAAAGCAATTGAAAAAGGATAATCATCTAAATGAAGCCTTTGATCAGTTGCATATTAACGATGAAGAAGAGCTCTGCATACAAGTTGGGGCCGGTAAATTACACCCCAAAGATATAATTCAATACATCCCGACCCTTAAAGAGATTGTTCAGAAAGAAGAAAATCGATTGTTAGAAGAAAAGATTCAAGAAATTGAATCTTATTCAAATAAAATGACTAATTCTGTTCGCAAAAAAACTAATTCCGACAACGCAGTTATTGTCGATGGTATGAGTGATGTCATGGTTCGTATGGCCAGATGTTGCAACCCCATACCAGGCGATGCAATTGTAGGATTCATTACTCGAGGGCGCGGAATTACAGTTCATAAAACTGGTTGCAATCGTGTGGATGCTGAAACGATGCTTAGAACCATTAAAGTTAATTGGAATAAAGGATTTAGTTTTACCCATCCAGTTTCAGTGCGCGTCACAACTCAAGATAAGCCAGGAATTTTATCTTTAATTTCTAAAACAATTAATAATTCTGGAATTAATATTAGAAGCGCCTTGGCGAAGTCTCTTCCCGATAGAAAGGGAAGTTTTATCTTTGAAATTGAAGTCAAAGATTATAGCGAACTCTTAAAAACGATCTCTTCAATTGAATCATTAGAAGAAGTTATTTCTGTCGTCAGAGTTTAAATATAACAGATGAAAACTAGAGACTATTAGAATCGTTTTCCCAAAACATTAAGTAAACTTTGGTACGAATGAGCTTGAATGTTTCTGTATAGAGTACTTTAATATTGTGCCACTGAAAATAATTGGATGGCACTGCCGAATAAAAAAATTCATACTTCTCTTCATCGGTATTATGCAAGCTGGAGACTATTTGTTTAATTCTCATAATGTGATAATCGGACGAAATGATTAAAATTTTATGAAGAGTGCGATTAGCTTTTAGATAGCGCAATGTGGATTGAACATTTTCTACAGTATTGCGAGCTGTGTAATCCAATTCAACATGTTCATTTTTATTTTCATTGGAAATGGGTGAAATCAAAGTTTGCACTGAGTTTTTTTCATTAACTCCAGTGATAAAAACATTGGGCTGTTTAAATTCTTGCGCCTTTTTGATAGCATATTCGATTCTTTTTGGGCCACCGGTAAAGACGACAATTAAATCAGGGGGAGTCGAGACAAAAACTGATTTTGAATTTTTAGTTTCATTTCTTGCATCCAGCAAGAGAATCAAACAGATAAAGGAATAGGTGGCAAAAAGTGATAAAAGCAAAATTAAGGCACTTTGAATGTGCCTTAACATGCGCGTACTTTTAGATTCAAAAACGTATTTACTTTTAAGTATCATCTGGCTGCAATAACCTCAATTTCAACCAAGGCACCCTTTGGTAGTTTACTCACTTCAACCGTGCTTCTTGCAGGATAGGGTTGAGTGAAAAATTGCTCGTAAGCTTCATTCACTAAGTGAAACTGTCCAAGATCTGTTAAAAAAATGGAAGTCTTAATAATATTCTCTCTTGTAAGATTAGTTCCTGCAAGCAGTCCATCGATATTTTTTAGCACTTGATCTAATTGATCCTTAAAACCTTCTTTGAGCGCTTGATTTTGGGGATCGATGCCAATTTGTCCAGAGAAGTAAAACACTCCATTGTACTCGACACCTTGAGAGTATGTGCCGACGGCATTGGGAGCGAGATGGGTTTGAACTATTTTTTTGTCCATAAATAATCCTTTTACTTAGTCGATTAAGCGTTAAATTTTTTATCTGAAAGTATCGCCGATAAAATACACATGTTCACAATTTCCGTCACCGTCGCCGTTCTTGGAACGATGTTTGCCGTGTCGTTCATCGGAATAAGTATGGGGCCGATGGCATTGGCGTTTGCTAATTGAACCAACAATTTATAGCTAATATTGGCAGAGTTCAATTCGGGGAAAATTAAAATGTCGGTCGGGCCATCGAGTGTTGAAAAATTAAAAAGCTTATCTAGTAAATTTTTATTAACAGCGACATCAGCTTGGACTTCACCATCGACAATTAAATTGGGGTAGCGCTCTTTTGTTAAATTGACAGCTTTTTTTACCTTGACTGCTTTTTCGTGATTATTCGATCCAAAATTAGAAAAACTTAGGAAAGCAATTTTGGGTTCGCGTTTTAAAAGTTTGCGATAGAGGTCGGCAGTTCCCTTGGCGATCTCGCACAATTCTTCGGCACTCGGTTCAATCTGAACCGCACAGTCGGCAAAAAAGAGCACGCGATTTTTAAAATTCATAATAAAAATACCCGCGGCACTTTTTTTATCTTCCGTTCCAAGAACGTGCATGAGTGGCGGAAAACAGTCGGCATAATTTAAAGTTGGGCCAGTAATAAGTGCATCGGCCATTTGGTTTTTAACCATCATGGCACCAAAATAATTTTGATGTGCCATTAATTCTTCTGCGTGATAAATTGAAACTCCACTACGTTGACGGTCTTTGGAATATGTTCTCACAAAGTTGGAAAATTCTTCGTGTTTGCGAGGAGAAATTGTCTTTACAGTGTCTTTTAAATTTTCTAAGCCAAGCAGATCCATTTTTTTGTGAATAGCTTTTTTTCTTCCGAGTAAAATTGGTTCTATTTTTTCTTCTTCGAGCAGTTGTTTGGCCGCTTGAAGAATGCGCGTGTTCGTTCCTTCGGCAAAGACAACTTTTATTTTTTTCCCGCGCTTATTGACGATCGTTCCAAGGCGATCGCGCAAGGATTTCATAAATTGAGCAGAGTGGCCCATTCTTCCTTCGAGACTTCTCGCATAGGCGTTTAAATCTTCGATTTGCACGCGGGCAACCTTCGACTCCATCGCCGCCAATGCGACTTGAGGTGTGACGCGAGTAAGAACTCTTGGATCAAACGGTTTGGGGATTAAGTAATTTCGCCCAAATTTAAAATCTTCTCCACCGTATGCCAGTTTAACTTCATCGGGTACTTCTTCTTTGGCGAGGTTTGCCAGTGCTCTGACTGCTGCTAATTTCATTTCAATATTAATTTTTTTGGCGCGTACGTCGAGAGCTCCGCGAAAAATAAAAGGAAAACAAAGTACATTGTTGACTTGGTTGGGGTAGTCCGATCGCCCTGTCGCCATAATGGCATCGTCGCGAACTTCAAAAACTTCGTGGGGCAAAATTTCTGGATCGGGGTTGGCCATGGCAAAAATAATGGGATTTTTTCCCATCGATTTAACCATATCTTTTGTGACGAGTCCTTTGGCTGAACATCCGACAAATGCATCGGCATCAACTAATGCATCGGCGAGAGTGCGCGCTTTTGTTTCAACGGCAAATTCATCTTTGTATTTATTCATTCCTTCTTTGCGACCTTTGTAAATCGCCCCTTGGGAATCGCACATAATAAGATTTTCTCTCGGAAGCCCTAGTTCAAAAAAGAGCTTGGCACAGGAGATTGAAGCGGCACCCGCACCCGAAAAAACAACTTTAGTTTTTTTAATATCGCGATTAGTAACTTCCAAAGCGTTTAAGAATGCAGCGGAGGCAATGATCGCCGTTCCGTGTTGGTCGTCGTGAAAAACAGGAATATTCATTTTTTCAATTAAAGCCGTTTCTATTTCAAAGCACTCGGGCGCTTTAATATCTTCAAGATTGACTCCGCCAAAAGTGGGCTCGAGACTCGAAACAATTTTGATCATACCATCGACGGTTGATTCATTGACTTCAATATCAAAAACATCGATGTCGGCAAATTTTTTAAAAAGATTTCCTTTTCCTTCCATCACGGGCTTGCCGGCAATCGCACCAATATTTCCCAGACCGAGCACCGCTGTTCCGTTGGAAATAACGGCGACGAGGTTTCCTTTGGAAGTGTACTTGTATGCAAGTTCGGGATCCTTTGCAATCTCTAAACAAGGAAAGGCGACGCCTGGAGAGTAAGCTTTTGCTAAATCGAGAGAGGAAAGCATGGGCTTCGTCGTCACAACTTCTATTTTACCAGCGCGACCTTCGCTGTGGTAATCGAGTGCCGCTTGTTTTTTTTCTTCTAAAATCGCATTGGCATTGTTTAAGTTTTGAGGGGTCGATGAATTTATTTCTTTTGTCGTCACAATCGCATTCCTTTTTAGCGAGCCGTAGCTCATTAATCTTGCAAGTCAACTTTGGTTTATGTGCGTTAGGTAAGAGTAAGAGAAATAAGTGAGTTTGCAAATAGAAAAGCCCACTATTTTGAGAGGAGGATTGAGGGCATAAAGGTTGTCTAATGAATCATTCGTAGATATATTTATCTCTTAAGTGGCTAATGAATTGAAACTGAATACATAATTTAATAAAATAATGCGAATTTAAAATAGGTTCTCACTCTCGGAGTAAGATGTTGTTGGATGTTAAAAAAACTCTTTTTATTTGTTTTATGTCCCTTTTATTGGGATTTTTATTTTCGTCCTGGAATCTTTTATATCTTGTTTTTTCTCCAATCTTAAAACCGATGGCCCTGCACTATTTGCTTGCTGGGCCATGGCTTATGCCAGCACCATTTTTAATGCTGTTTTTTTTGCTGCTTGAAAAAAATATCTTGATTCAAGATACAAAATCGCACTCGCTTTTCGGGATTGGTTTTCTCGCGAGTTTTATTTCTTCAGTGGTGACAATGACTTTAGGGCACTGGGGGCCGATGTCATTACTTTGGGGCTTTTTGCAAGCATTGGGAACAGAGACGGCTTTTTATGTGTTTCATCGAACACCAAATAAAAAAATTAAAATTTTTGGAAGCTTATGTTGCGGGAGTTTTCTTTCGGCCAGTTTAAGTTTTATTTTAGATTTCTATTTTTATCACTATCATAAACTTTCCGACGAAAAAATTTTCCGTATGTTTGCAAGTTTTCAATTGAGCGCTCTCATTTTTAGCTCTCTTTTAACCTACTTCTTTGTCTCGCAATTACTTGCAAGAGTTGGAGATAAAAGAATATTTAAAACATTTTTTAAAGCTCAAGTACGACGATGAATAATGTGGAATATGATGGATCTACATTTTGGCGCTATAAAATAGATTTAAGTCGCTTTCAACTTTTTGCCGATTTTGATCGTACTGTCACCCATCGGCAGGCAGAACTTTGTTTGCCTAAAAATGGGATAGTGTTTGTGGCCGGTCGCAATGGAGCAGGTAAATCGCAGTTTTTAAATTTTCTCTTTCAAGAATTTGCTCAGCAGTACCAGTTAAGTCCTTTTTTTCAAACTCAAAGTCCCTATCAACAGTTTATTTTCAAAAATGCTCAGCGCGAGTATTTGTTTCCCTTTGAAAATGCAAATATTGACGAGAAAGACGCCAGCAAAAAATCACAGCAGTTTTTTCAATCAATGGATTTGGCAGGCGATGTTCAAAATACAAAACTCTCTCACGGACAGTCGCAGTGGCTCATCTTTGATTCTTTGACCTCGACAGGAAATGAAGTTTATTTTTTCGATGAGGTTTCGCGCTCGCTTAGCAGTCATTTAAACCAAGAATTCGAAAACAAACTCACTCAACTCGCACAGTTTCATTTAGTTTTTTTAGTTTCCCATCAAGCTTTTGAAAATCTAAATCATATAAAAGCTTACAATGCTTTGGTCGATAAAGTGATTTGGATCGACAATGGTCAAGTCAGTCTACAAAATTGTGATCAATTATGTAGTGCGGATGCTTTAGAGTTAAGCACTCAAGTTAACAAATGGAATCTTAATCTCGCCCAGTTTGATCTAAAACAAAATATTGAAAATCTTCAAGATAAGGATTTATCTTTGCGTTTAGAAATATCTCCAAAAATTTCACTCGATTTAACTCTTGGGGATATTTTATTTGTGGGAGGAATCAATGGTATTGGGAAAACTTTTCTATTGAAAAAATGGCGAGATCATTTTTTAACAAAAAGAAAGGTGTTTTATTGTGGAGATCGCGAGGATCATTATTTTTTATCTGGGAAGATTGATGATTATCTCGATCCTCAAAGTTTGAATCAATTACAAGAATCATTGGGACTTTGCTTTACATCGCCATCGGATTTTGAGTTTGATGAACTTTCACCGGGGGTGAAAAAATGGATTTATCTTTTATGGATGAGTCGCATGGCAACTCGCTCTGTCTTTGATCTCTATATTTTTGACGAGCCTTATTTGCATCTTGATCGATTCAATTACCAGAAATTTTTAGAATTTTTAATGCAGCTTCGGAAATATGCAATTGTGATTGTTTCAGGTCACGATGAAATGTTGGAAGCAATTTCCAATCAAAAAATAATGTTAAATGAATTTAATTATCCAAAAGAGCGGTTGTGAATAAACAAATTTGGATCTTAATATTTTTATTTCTTAATTTAGTGTTGTTTTTTCTCGGTAAGAACTGGCAACAAATTTTTATTTTAAGTTTTTTGTATTTGTTGTTTTTTATCTGGGCCTTTCGTCCCAGTATTAAGTCTATGACTCCGCGATTTTTGCTCGTCACTGTTTTGTATGCTTTGTTGTTGTCCATATTCTCACTTTTGCCTCAGATGGATTTTCGAAATAGCGAGCATTTTATTTTAAAGCTTTCTTTGCTAGCTCCTCTATATGTAAGTTTTGTTATATTTTTTATTTTTAATGCTCTGGCATTAAGGCTTCTCTCCTTTGAAGATCTTATCTTGTATTTCATGAAAAAAAGAATAATTTCAGAAGAGTTAGGCCTAAGTTTGATTTATGCTTTTCATTCTTTTTTAAATTTAAAGCACGAATGGGAAGATCTCTTGTTTTATTACAAGATGCAGAAAAAAATATTTCCGAATCTTAGCTTTTTGAACTTAGTAAGTAAGATGTTTTTTCTTTTGTTGCAACGATCTTTAAAAGGTGAAATGATTATTTTAAGACGTGGAAAGATTAAGCAAAGAAAGTATTATAAATCACTTTAAAGCCTAGTTTAAGTCTTAAGAGGTATGGTGTATATGTTATCGATCACTCAACTGGAATATATCGTAGCGCTCGATCAATTTAGACATTTTGGCAATGCTGCGAAAGCTTGTCATATAACGCAACCAACTTTAAGTATGCAGCTTAACAAAGCCGAAGAGTTCTTGGGTTTGATTCTTTTTGATCGTTCTAAAAATCCTATGTTGCCAACGATTGAAGGCGTGGCGATTATTCAACAGGCGCGGATTGTTTTGCGCGAGTATAAAAAAATTGCAGAACTTAAAGATATGCAAAAAGAATCCGTAGCTGGGACGTTAAAACTTGGAGTTATTCCAACCTTAGCCCCTTATTTAATTCCACTTTTTGTCGGCCCGTTTGCGAAAAAGTACCCGCACGTTAAACTCATTATCGAAGAATATAAAACAGAAGACATGTTGCGCTTAATACACTCCGATGAATTGGATGTGGGGCTTCTCGTGACACCTGTGCACGACGAGCAAATGATTGAGCGCGTACTTTTTAATGAAACCTTTTATGTTTTTGCCTCTAAAGATGATCCTCTTTTAAAAAAAGTTAAAATAAAAAATCAGGATTTGCGCAAAGATGGCATTTGGCTCCTCAATGAAGGACATTGCTTTCGCAGTCAAGTATTTCAAGTTTGTGGGATCAATGGGGAAAACGAAGTGTATTCCAATTTGCGTTTTCAAAGTGGTAATCTAGAAACGCTTATTAATATCGTTTCCAACAATGAAGGTTATACCTTGCTCCCACATCTCGCCGTGATGAATTTACCTAGCGAAGATAAAAAGTTTGTACGAGAGTTCACTTCTCCCATCCCTTCGCGCGAGGTTTCATTAGTCCACAATCGTATTTTTTTAAAAGAAAAAATGATCGCCGCTTTAGAAGAAGAGATCATTGCCTCTCTTCCCAAAGAAATTTCTTCGCTTAAAAAATCTATTTCGACCATTCCTATTATGTAGTTTTTTAAAAAAAAGAGACAGAAAGACCGAAAGACTGAAAGACTGATCGAAAGTTTGGTTTTTGAGCAGACCGCAGTCATTTTGCTGTCGAGGAGCATAGTTTCCTATGTGACTCGATAGCAATAATGGCGAGAACGCACTCAAAAATCAAAATCTCGAAAAAATGAGACTGATCGAAAGTTTGGTTTTTGAGAAGGCCGCAGTCATTTTGTTGTCGAGGAGCATAGTTTCCTATGTGACTCGATAGCAATAATGACGAGAACGCACTCAAAAATCAAAATCTCGAAAAAATGAGACTGATCGAAAGTTTGGTTTTTGAGCAGGCCGCAGTCATTTTGCTGTCGAGGAGCATAGTTTCCTATGTGACTCGAAAGCAATAATGACGAGAACGCACTCAAAAATCAAAATCTCGATCAGTCATTTACATTCTATTTGGCGGAGTCATCCCCAACAACCCCAACCCCTCCTTCAGTGTGAGACTAAAGGCACGGATCAAGTACAATTTGGTTTGGGCAAAGTCTTTGTCTTCCGATTTTAACACCGGAACTTCGACGTAAAAACGGTTATAGCTTTTACACAATTGGAATAAGTATTGCGCCAGGGTCGAAGGTTTGGAGTGGGTGAGCGTATGATCGAGAGTCGAATTGAATTCGTATAAATATCGCAACAATTCTTTTTCTGATTCGGAGGTAAATGAGTGCTGACTTTTAAGCTTTGGTTGCAATCCTTGTTGTTCCGCTTTTTTAAGTAACGACTGACTGCGAGCGTAGCTGTACATGAGATAGGGGCCTGATTGCCCTTCAAAAGAAGTCCATTCTTTGGGGTCAAAAACAATCTCTTTGTTGGGGTCGGTTGAAATCATTCCGTATTTTATCGCGCCATTGGCCAGGCGTTTTTTAGTTTCTAAAATTTCACTTTCGTCCCATGTGTCGCGATATTTTTCTAAGTATTGATCGAGCTCTTGATTGATTATTTCTCTGAGTTGATTAAATGTAAAAGTATTGCCGGCTCGCGAGCTCATTTTTCCATCGGGACGCACCACCATTCCATAGGATAAATGAAAACATTTATCGGCATCTTGAAAACCCATTTTTTCCAAAGCGTGAAATAGTTGTTTGAAGTGAAAGTTTTGTTCTGAAGCGACGACATAGATGGAGCGATTTATTTGATACTGTTCAAATTTGCATTTGGCGAGGGCCAAATCTTTAGTGATGTACAGAGTTGTACCATCGGATTTTCTGGCCATAAAAAAGCCCAGTTTGGCGTCGCTCATATCAAAACCTACGGCACCATTGTCGTAGTAAAAGAGACCTTTTTTAAGATATTCATCGACGATTTCTTGTGAAGCAAGACTGACTTCCGATTCGTAAAAAAAGTGATCGAAGTCGACATCGAGCCATGCATAAATTTGATTAAAATCTTGGAGCGAGTACTGGCGAGTAAAAATCCAGTCATCGTAATATTTTCCTTTTTTACTTTCGATTCCTTTTAAAATTTCAGAAATTTCTTTTTGAATTTTCTCTTTTTGTTCGGCCGGCGCATCGGATAGTTCAGCGTGCGCTTTTTGATACATGGATCCCAGCCACTTGGATTTATCATCGGCATTTTTAAGCGCTAGGAAATCCGCTTGATCGGCATTGTCGCGATAAATTCCCCATAAGCATTTCGCGATATGGGCCCCTTCGTCGCCGATATAATTAACTCCATATGTTTTAAGACCACTAAATTTAAAAAGTCGATGGATGGAATTTCCCAAGCAAACATTGCGGGCGTGTCCCACGTGAAATTCTTTGTGCGTGTTGGGTTGAGAGTATTCGATCATCACCACTTCGCCACTTAATTGCGTGGCTTTTTTAAATTGCTCGCTCCATTTTTCTTCGTTAATCGCATCCAGAAGATAAGTTGAGAATTGATTGAGTTCTAAGAAGAAATTGAGAAACGGACCCTTTGTTTCAAAGCGTTCCACGATTTGTTGATGGGGAAAAGCCGCTCGGTCTTGCTCCATAAGTTGCACTAATTTTTCCAAAAAGATCATCGGTTGCATGTCAAATTTTTTGGCCCACTTAAAAGCGGGAAGAGCGTAGTCGCCAATTTTAAAATCTTTGGGGCGATCGATGCTAAGAAAAATTTCTTTAAGTTCTAATTCGACTTCGATTTTTGCTGCAACTTTCAAAACTTCAAAGTGCTTTTTAAGCCAAGTTGCTACATTAGTTTTAACGGGATCGAGAAGAAATATTTTTTCGACAGTCGTCATGAGAAATCCTTACGATGGTTGAATTAAAAATTGAGTTTGTTCGCCAAATTCTACGCGGGATAAAAGCGAGTTTGCTATAAAGCAATGCTCGTGAGCTTTGGCGTGGAGAGCGAGATATTGTTCGCGATCAACTGGCGCTAGGTTGGCGGCAAATTGCGCTTGCGGGTTGAGAGTGATGCGCTTAATGCACATTTTTCCTTGCTCATTTTTTTCCAACTCGCACTGCGCTCGATCTTCGTAACGGGTAAGCTCCAATCTCTTTTTTTGGCAGAGAGCATGAAATGTTAAGAAGTGACAGCTACAAAGACTGGAAAGCAATAACTCCTCGGGGTTGGTAAATTTTGAATTGCCGCCATATTCCCCAGCGGAAGAATTGGGCAAAGAAATTCCAGTTAAAAAAAGATGATGATCTTTGGGGTTTTCCGAGATGGTTGAAGGCCATTGATATTTAAGTTGGATGGTAAAAGATTGCGACATTTTTTTTCCTATCAGTGAGATCAATTTTTAACAATGTACTCAGCATCGATGGTCGATCCTTGGTAATTAGATAAATTTTGTCTCGGTCTGATTTTATTGGTGATAAAAGTTTTTTCTGTGGCTTCTCCTCCCAAGGCAAAGAGCCAAGAAATAATACAGAGAATGGGATTGGTTTTAAAGTAGGCCATGGTGGCGAGGCAAGCAACTAAAATTCTTGGCGCGATAAAAAATCCCAGCCACCAAAAGATTCCCCCGAATTCGATTGAATTAAAGACAAGACCTGAAAAGAGGAGAGTGAGGCGCGGAAAGAGGGCGATGAAAATTAAAAATGCGTAACCGTGAACCAGGAAATAATCAATTTTACCAAACTCAAAATTGGTAAAAGAGATCAAAAGAGATCCAACGATTGAGATTCCTAAAAAAATTAGTGCGATTTTGTATAAAAGTTTCATAGGTCTTCCATTTTAACTGATGTCCCTACTCAATAGCAAATTTCATATTTAATAAGCAATGAAAATAGTGTAGGATCGGCCATCAAATTCGGAGGATTGTGCTTATGAATAAATTGGATCAGATTTCCCTTGGTAAAATTGTTGTTATTAGAGAAAAGTTGTTAAAAGCACAGCGAGAAGGAACGAAGATTTATCGCTTTGAATCGGGCGATCCTAGTTTCGATGTTCATCCAAAAGTTAAGGAAGCCTTAGTTAAAGCGCTCAATGAAAACAAAACCCATTATATTCCCAATAACGGAATTCCCGAATTGCGCGAAGCCCTGGCGACGAAACTTCGCGAGCAAAATAAAATTGATGTTCAAGCAAAGCACGTTTCGATTACCAACGGTGCAATGCACGCCCTATACGTTATTTATCAATCAATAATTGAAGAGGGCGACGAAGTGATCGTGCCCGATCCGATGTGGACTGAAGCGGTGGAGAATGCGCGATTGGCGGGAGCAAAGACAATCGGCGTCGAGCTAAAGGCTGAAAATGGATACGTCTACGCTTGTAGTGAAATTGAAAAGAAATGCACAGATAAGACCAAAGTGATCTTTTTAAATACGCCTCACAATCCAACAGGCGCCATCATCCCCAAGGAAGAATTAGTTAAAATTGCTAATTTTGCTCGCCAAAAAAATCTCTGGTTGGTAAGCGATGAAGCCTACGAACACGTGCTCTACGATGGTGGAACACATACTTCGATTGCTTCACTCGTGCCCGATTACGATAAAGTTATTTCCGTATACTCCTATTCAAAGTCGTACGCCATGAGCGGTCTAAGATTGGGTTATTTCGCCTCCAAAAATGAATTGTTTAACGATCGCGCTTCGAAGCTTTTAAGATGCACAGTCAACGGAATTAACAGCGTTTCTCAATGGGCCGCTGTCGTTGCTGCGACCGAGCTTCCCGATTCGTGGTTTGATCAAATGAATGCTGAATATCTAAAAAGAAGAAATCTCTTTTTAGAAGCGCTCGAAGGTCAAGATGTGCTTGTTCCTTTTAAACCCAAGGGAGCTTTTTATCTTTGGTGTAAAGTTAAAGACGGGGTCGATGTGACTAAGCTCTCTGAGGATCTTGCCAATGCAGGAATTGGTAACGCTCCAGGGGATTGTTTTGGAGACAGTCAAACTTCGGTCCAATCCATTCGATTTGCTTTTAGCTGCGAAACAAAAATGATCGAAGAGGGAAAAATCCCCCTTCGCGAATTCTTATCTAAATTGTAAAGCTATTTTATCGAGTACGGGCTCGGGAATTTCCTGGCCCTCACCGATTTGATCGTATTGTGCCATCACAGCGTCGTGAAAAAATTCAAACTTATCGGGATGAACGCGATTAACAAAGGCGTTTGATAAAATGGAATAATCCACTTCTAATTCACCAATTCTATCCATTAATAAGTCGACAAGCATCGCTCCATCGCACTCGCGAGGATTGAGTTCTAAAGTAGGATCGCTGCTCATTAAGCATTCGATCGCGGCCATTTTTTGAGATTCATTCATGCTATTTTTCCTTTGCTATAGAGTCATATTACTATCTTAATCTATGTTTAAAAAAATCATAGAAAAAATGCTTATCTGAGTCTTAAAAAGTAATGAAAAATTACTCGATAGATTGACTCGGAAAGGCTTTGACTTTAAGAGTATGAAATGAAAATTTTCTTCTGTTGGTTTTTTTATTTAAGTTTGGTTTTGTGTCAAAATCTTGCAGCACATTCGAAGGTGCAATCCTCCTTTATCAATCCTTTTTGTCAGAGAAAAATGGTTTTTATTGAAGATCGAATTCAAATCCTCGCTTGGCTTAAAAGGACGGATGTCAGTTTATTTATTAATCTAAACACAGACAGGTTCGAGCAAATGTTGCGGTCATGCAAATGGAGTATTTCCACTGAACGAGCGTTGGGTGTTCAAAAAAATAAAAATATTCTAGTTGAGATAAATGAAAATCCACTTAAAGATGAAAGCTACAGAGTTTTTTTGGTCGAACTTTTTTTGCGCGAAGATACTTTAATAAGTCGGGATGTTCTCATGTCGCACTTACTGCAATTTGTACGAAGTCACAAATCGCAGGTGATGGCATTTTTAAAAGAACTTAGAGAGCAAAAAATTAAATTTATTGAAGATAAAACCTTACCAACTAGGGTAAATGTTGAAAATAATCTACACCAACTGAGCGATTGGTTGGAGTTCTTTTCCGACAAGGCATTTCGCGACTTAAAAAAAATATATTCGTCAGAAATGATTATCTATCTATTGCATCGCTACAATCTTCAAACGTCTAAACTGGCTAAAGAAATTATTTTTGACGAAATCATGGAGATCATTAAAGACGAATTAAGTACAGAAGGAAGCTTCTCCCTCAACAATGTAAGACCTTACTATTTACACGTCTTTTGGAAAGAGATTGGAGCTTATCGAAATCGACCGAGCGTTAAGCCCCTTGTCGCATTTATGCAAAACGAGTGGAAGAATACTGAGTTTTTAACACGGATGAAAGACGGGGCATTTTCAAATATGCTGACCATGTATTTTCACCTCGAACCGAACATTATTTCATTGCATGGTTTAAATCGATCCAAATTGCTGGATGTTTTAATTGGCGGGAGTAAAATTAAATTATTTGATGACTTAAATAGATTATTTATGGATGTTGTTTATTTTTATTCCTTTTCAGATAAAAAAAAGTTACTGCAAGCTTTTAATGCATTAGATATAACTATCGCCGATAATCACAATATTATTTTAATTTTATCTAAGTACTACAAATTAGCATTTGAACAAAATGAATTAGACTCAGACTTACTGGATTTTCTACTTGTACATGCCATTAATGAAGCAGAGTTTCGACAGCGACTTATTCTCGATCTGAATCATTATGATGCGCCCACACGAGTTAAAATAGTCAAAGCCCTTTCATCGCCTTTTCCTTTAATTCAGGCGGAGAAAGTTTTAATTGAAAGCAAATTAACCACCGATGACCTCGCGCAATTAAAATATTTAGATCTAAAATCAAAACGCAAAGAATTTAAAAACTTAGTGATTGAAGACATGATCTATGCCATGAAAAATGTCCCTCGTCTTACAAACTTGATGCAAATGATAGACTCATTAAATCGAAAATTGGATTTGAGGGATCGAAGTATATTAGATTCTGAAATATCTCAACGCTTGATTTTACGAGCGAGTTATTTGGATGGCGATAGAGACTTTATATTAAAATCAAACCCCACGTTCTTTTTAGATCCACAAATGGAAAGAAATAAAATATCCCTCATTCAAATGATTAATGTCGATCGTGCTAAAAGAAAAAGGGCACCATTAAGTATGCGGGATATAGCGAATGCTAGATGGTCAGCAGATTATATTTATCAAATACTTATTTTGCATTTAAAGTATGATTTATCTGATTCTGAACTGAAGTACTTTTTATTTGATGATGAATCAAGTGTGACTTATTTTAAAAAATTAAGAGATTTTATTTTTGAGTATCACAAAGATGGGAATGCCTTGAGTGAACTCGACTTAAAGATCATCGAAAATGAACTCCGCTCGTTGCATCTTCATCCGCACCATCTAGATTTTGATGTTTATATCCATTTTATGATGCAGATGTTTAGTTTTGTGGGGCGAGGATATGTTGATCGTGATGTTGCCACGCAGTTCTTACTAAAATCTCTCAACTTAGGGTTAGAGAATCAAGTGGTCGATGAATTTCTGGAGAACAATTTAATCGATGCAGATTTGATTTTAAAGCATCCAAAACTTTATCAATACAAGCTTGAACTTATCGATTATCTCTTTGGAGAGAAGAAAAATTCTCCCATACTTCCAAAGTGGGTGAGAGCTTTAATGATCTCTCATTTGAATTTGGAAGATGTTAATCATGCTCCAGAAGTTTTATCTAAAATAGCAATTCTAATGAGTGATTTTAAAACAAAGCAAATACAGAATAACTCATTATTAAAACTTATCTTTGATCAAACTTTTAAAAGTAAAACGAGGCTTCATCCGCGATTAGTCGAATCCTTAAAAATGGATAATGATTGGAGGGCCAAAGCACTTTTAGAGTTGCAAGCCCAGTTAACTAAAACAATACTCAGTTGGAATGTATTAAGTGAAACAGAAAAAATAAAAACCATGCGTTGGATAAACTGGCTCGGAGTGTTGCTCGAAGTCAGTGAGTACGAATGGGCGAGAATCAATCGAAACATAGTATTCTCAAGTGATGAACAAAAAACATCCTTTATAAATTGGAAGAATTCATTTTTAAAACAACAAACAGAACGAGGGCAAAAACATTTTCTGGAAAGTATTTATCCTTCTCAAAATAATGAAGCGAGAATGAGTATTGCTTCAAAAAAGTGCCTTGAATTGCTTAGCAAATTTAATCTCGAGTTTAAATAAAATCTACGACCCCTGTATTTAAATCGAGAATCGCGCCAACAATTTTTAATTGGTTTTTTATGACTAATTTTTCTATGATTGTACTCGAGTGAGTGAGTTGATTAACCGATGCATAAACATTGGCAAGAATCGCCAAGTCCATTTTTTCTTCAATGGTGACATTCTTTAGTTGAGCAATTGCTTGAATGTGAGGCTTAATTCTCGAAACGATATCGAGAATATTTTCCGACTTGATATTTTCGTGCTCAATATTGTCTATTGTCGCTCTTACAGCTCCGCAGTTAGAATGCCCCATCACGACAACGAGGTTGGTCCCAAAAGTAGAGGCGGCAAATTCCACACTTCCAATTAACGAGGGAGCAATAATGTTTCCGGCAACTCTAATCACAAAAAGATCGCCGATGTCTTGATCAAATATTAATTCGACAGGACCTCTGGAGTCTGAACAACAAAGTATGATGGCCTTTGGAAGCTGGCCTTTAATTGCAAAATCTTTTAATTTTTTAAGTGAGTTTTGGGCCGTGTGAATGGAGTGACCGAGAATGAAGCGTTCATTACCTGCCTGCAGTTCTTTTAGTACTGTGTCACTCGTTAAACTTGTCGTGGAATTAGTGTTTGAATCATCCGACATTTTTCTTCCTTTGATTTTCCAGTAATCTAAATATTTACGTTATTTGACTTGGTACTCCATTGTAAAGAAATAAATGTTCCCTTTGTTGATTCCTCCTTTTAATTTCGGGATATAACTTAGATTAAATTTTAATTTCTCTCGGCCTAGTTTGAGCAAGGGAAGAATAAATGGAGTCGGCGAGTAATTTAAATTGTGACGATGAAAAATACCATAACTGACCCCAATTCTAAATGAGTTTGATCAGCAATTTTAAAATCATAGGTTAAGTCGCCACCCCAATCGATTTGAATTTTTTTATAGGAGTCTTGATGCACGAGAATCATTAAACCGTAATTAAATGAATCATTGTTTGGAGATAGTTCGTAGTGGTAGCCCAAACCAAAAGTATTTTCATTAAGATTTTTTATTTGTTGATCAGTGTAGTCCTGACGATCGTGATAGGCATGAAGGGCCAAAATCATAGATTGCTGTTTTCCTTTTTTTAAGTCATCGCCTGCTAGATCATTCAATTTTTGAATTTTAAAATTTTCCTTTATAAAATTATCTTTTTCTAATTTGCTTTCAAATCTTGCTAGCTTGAGACTGTTTTTTTGTGGGTCAAAATTAAAAATATAAGGTTTTTGATCCAGGTGAAAATACTCCGGCACCGCATTCCACTTTGCTTGATTTTCAATGGAGTGGTACCAACACATTTCTTCGAAAAAATCCTCGTAGGATAAATCATTTTTAATTTCATTTTGACCTATTGTGTGGCGATAAGCAGTCGAGCGTAAATCTTCTAAAAAATTTTGGCACTCGTTTTCAGCCATTGGTCGGAATCTTAATTCTTTTTTGAACGTATTTTTTTCTGCGATTAAGGTTTGAAATTGGTTTATTTCCGCTTGTGAAATTGAGCTTATGAGTAAAAGCATGACAGTCGAACAGATAAGCTTTATTTTATTCATTTTAATATTCCTTTTTATATTTTTCATAATAAATAAATTTGCTCGAGCTAAAGACGCAATCAATGCGGTAATAGATTCAAACTGTCTTTTTTTTTGACACTGCTCCTTAAATGCTTTGGACTTTGGATGCAATAATTTAAAGCAATTTAGTAGTTTGATGAAAAGCTCGCACAGGTTTTATGCTATAAAGTGCACTAGAGGTTAGGAATGTTTTTTATAAAAATGAGTTTATTACTTTTGACTACGCTGTTTTTTAAATCTGCTAGTGCGACAGATTGCGCAGTTGATCTCAAAGAAATGATGCTTATGACGATCCCTTCAAAAGCGAAGCTTTCTCCTTCTCTAAAAGAGGTATTTAGTTTTTATTATCGAGGAAAAGATGCCATAGAAATTATTGAAATGACTCATGTTCAAAATGAAACAACGATCTTAGTTAACTATTTACAAGCTCAAAAAGTAAACCGAACCCATCGAATGGTGTTATGGGTAGCTGACGAAAATCAGACATCAATGGAAATGGAAAGAATTTTTGTTTCACATGATTTAAGTATTGAAGCCCATAACACAGAAATGGACCATCGCTTGCCAGAACATGAATTTAAGATTTTAAAAATGTCGCCTCGTCAATATGAAGCTCTCGTAAGTAAGCGCGAAACAAAATTAAATGAATCTCACTACGATTTATCGAGGCGATTTTCTTTAATTATTCAAACGACAGACATGCCATTTCCTTTTAGGCAAAACATTCAGGATTTTGTCAATGAACACTTAGCGGATAAGACCTTAGTTTTTTTCACACAAATGTCCAAAAAGATGAAGCCAACTGTTCAAGAAGTAGACCCTCGCCACCAAAATGATCAGACTCTTTTAAAGTTGCAAATGATAGCCTACTATCTCCGCTTAAAAACTTTGCCGAAGCTCAATAGAGACATACAAATTCATGATCAACGTTTTGTAGGTTTATTAGCAAAAGCGAGCGAAGACATTCCTTTAGAAAAAACTCAGAGAGTAGAGGCTGAAGCTTTGATTATGGGGTTGAAGAGGTTAAACATCCCCGCGAGCGCAATCGAAGCTCAATTAGAGAGTATTGCAATGGAATTGGGGCTTAATCAGGAAGAAAGGCGAATTGTCCAAAAATTAGCGAGGAGTTTAAAGGTCTTTTTAACTTTTAGTTCGACCGAGACATTGTCCCAATGGGGCATAGATATTGATGGTTTGATTTATCGTATTAGAATGTTTGAAGAATTAGAAAATAATTTAATATCCGAAGACAATTATAGGTTGATAGAAGCAAGGCCAATCAAGCGCTTTTTTATGCAAAGCCGGCGTCGTGGTCAAATTAAATTTGAAATTGAATTATTAAATAGTTTTTTTTCAATTCAGGTAGGTTCTGAAAGTTCTTTAATTAAAAAACTAATCGGGTATTTAAAAGATGATTAAAATCTATTTTACGCTTTTAACAATTTTGTTAGTTTCGCCAAAAAATTATGCTCAGCATTCGATTTGCGTTTCTATCTTTCAAATATTCTATCAGACAGAAAGTCCAATGTATTCTCTTAATGAGTTTGAAAAGGAATTAATGGTTAAAGAGAAAATGAAGAGAGGGATGTATGTTGGTATCTCGATTGATACGCTTCAAGAAAATATTTTAGCATTCAAGAAGCTTAGAGAACAAGCCTATAGGGATGATAAAGCTTTAATCGTCGTCGATCCCGAAGGTTCATTGCTTAAACTATTAAGTGAGTCAGATCCGAATATGCCAATTGTTATGAGCGATAAGCTTCAAAATAAGAACTTTAGGCTTGAGGCTGGAAGTATCATTTACTTCTCGACAGATAGTGAAGAGGAATTAGCTGATAATTTAGAATCGATTATGGATAAGAATAAATTATTCAAGTCTCGAGTCTTGGGGGTCTTATCATTTAACCCAAACCCTCGCAGTGAAAAAATTTCGGTAAGTTATTTTGAAAGTCAAACTTTAGATATTATCAGAAAAGTTTATATCAAGCATGAAGTTACTAATAGAACGCGAGCAGTCGCTCCCAAAGCACCAGATTTTAGTTTTAAATATTTCTCCTTCAAGTTGACATATTTCATAGCGCTTAAGAGAAATTTTCCATTATCAAAGGAAATGTTTACGATTCCAGTTGAGTATTTAAAAGAGGGACATGTCTCGCGAACTGTCCATAAAAGTAAAAGTGCCCTGATTTTACAAGAGGACAATCTTGCGTTTACTTTAAAAATGAAATTAGGAGTCCCAACCTTTTTTCCTTATTTTAAATCATACGCTGAGTCGATGCATGAGCATCTCAATCCCAAGCAAGTTGAAACTCTAAAGGTAGCAGTGAGCATACTCGCCGTTTTAGCCGAATTCAGCCAAAGTGAACAATTTGTCATTTACTACGGTCGAGTTGTTCAATTGCTCAAAGTTTACGAAGAGGGGAAATTGGATCATTACCACCATAATAAAAAGATTAGAAGTTTGGTTGGAAATATTAGACATTTTGAAACGAAGCATCCTCAACATATTGAGGAGCATCGCAAGTTTCTCCAGCGAATTTATGCTGCACTTCCAACTGATGCTATGCCCTTACTCGAGAAAATTGACTCAATTTCCAAATAATATGGCTTGTAATTTAAATCTCTTCAAGCCATCATTCTTGACATGAAAAGTATTTATTTAATTCAGTTGTATTTTTTTGTAATTTATCTTGTTTCGGAAACATGCATACTCACTCTCTCTAAATTTTCACAAAAACCTAATAATCTAGGCGAGATTTTATTGTTGCTTGCAGGAGCGATTGAGATTCTTTTTATTCCGACGCTCGTCTGGATTCTATTTCAGAAACTCCAAAATGTTAGATTTTTTTGGTGGCTCAGAAATATCTTGTGGGGAATTTTAGGATTTCTTTACATCCTATTATCGATCTATGTTTATCGTAGTGGATCTCCCTTTGATTACGGCCTATCTGCCGGGAATGCAGCGTTGTTGTCTAACGATAATAGCTGGGGCGTAATCAGTGATTTATTTTATCCATTCGATGTTTTTTTAATGGTGTTTAGTTTTATTTTGCCCTCGATACTCTTACTTAAAGAGGAGAGACAAATCTCCTCGTGGTCTCGCAGAAGTCAGGGGCTTTTCTTAGTTTCCTTCTTCTTATTGTTGTTGCCCTTTTTGGCTGATTTCAAGCCGAGATCGCGTTTTAATGAGTTTCTTTGGGGGACCAAAAATTACCTATATCCAAGAGTTAATGCATTCAACCCGCCAGAAATAATGGATCAAGCAACATTTAAAGTACAAGCCTTGGAATCGAGCCAAGCGCCGATCAGCGTTCTCGATTACGATCATGTTTTTATCATTTTAATGGAATCGTTTAATCGAAAGTTTGTCGAGCGCCAAATCGAAGTCGATGGAGTGTCTCGGGAAGTCACTCCTTATTTTAATTCACTGATCAAGCAAGGCATTTATTTTGAGCATTTTTTTGGAAATTCCATGCAAACTGCTAAGGGGCACTTCGCTACTTTATGCGGACAAATTCCGCATCGACGATTAAAAGAAATGGAGGCACTTAAGAATTTAAATCTATCTTGCTTGCCAACACTTTTTAAAAACAATGGTTTTAAAACATTTTTTATCCAGGCCTTAGATGATTTGTCTTTTGATAACACCGGACCCTTCTGGCAATCCCATGGCATGAGCTATATCGATTCAATGTCGCGGGATAAAATGTCGCCCGAAGACATGAAGTATTGGTGGGGATGGGGCTTACAAGATGACCAATTTTATAAGAAATCCCTAGACATTTTTGATCGGGAGAAATCAGCTAAAAATTTCGTTGTCCTTGCGACCATATCAAATCATATGAAGTTTAAAGGGATGCCGCAGAATTATAAAAAGATCCATCCAGAAATTAATGATCGGGCTCCAATTCAGTTGAGGTTTCACAACTCTCTAGCCGCCATGGACCTTTTTTTAGAATCTTTCTTTATGGAACTCGATCGCAAGCATTTGCGCCATAGAAGTCTGGTCATCTTGTTAGGTGATCACGGATTTCCCATTGGGGAGCACGGAATTTTTTCTCCAGAAAATAAATTTTTTAATGAAAATTTTAAAGTTCCACTTTTAATCTTAGGCCCCAACATAAAGCCTCAAAGGATAACTCAATACAAATCACAAATAGATTTAGCGGCTACTCTATCGGCAGTTTTTCTAAGTAAAGAAAATAAATTACTGTCACCTGGAGAAGATCTTTTTAATGGACGCGATAGTGTTGTGCCACTTATTCAACCTTACGATGGAGTTTATATTTCTATCATTAAAGATCGGAAAAAATTTATTCATCATTTTAATACTCAAAATAATTTTCTCTACGATTTAAGTCGGGACCCCGAAGAAAATAATGACCTTTATAAAAAATCCGACTCTGATTTGTTTATCCCATATTTTCATGCACTCAAACGAAATGATTTATTTTTAGAAAATGCCAATACTATTGTTAAATTTAAGAAGGAGCTTTAAATGAAAAATGAAACGATCGTTAAAAACTATCTCGATTGTTTTAATGCCAATAATCGGCAAGGGATGATAGATTTACTTTCGCCTTCCGTTAAGCATTTTATCAACCAGGGATCTTTAGAAGTTGGAACAGAAAAATTTGAAAAATTTTTAAATCATATGGATCATTGCTACGAGGAGAAATTAGTCGATGTGACAATTTTAGGTTCAGCCGATTCTAATAAAGTTGCAGCTGAATTTAGAGTTCTTGGGACCTATCTTAAAACGGATGGAACATTGCCTGCAGCCAAAGGGCAAAAGTACGATATTTGGGCCAGTGGTTTTTACGAAATTAGCGATGGTAAAATAAGCTCCATTAAAGTTTATTACAATCTTCCAGAGTGGATTCAGGTGGTATCCCGGTAAAAGAAGGATTATTCAATGCTCGATCACAATCATTCTGATCTGCAATTTATTTCTTTGAGAGGGAGTGATATCACCGCATGGATTCCCGAAATTGCTCGGCTAAGAATGGAAGTATTTAAAGATTTTCCCTACTACTACGATGGTACGATGGATTATGAAGTCCAATATCTTTCTCGCTATGGCCAATCACCCGATGCATTTATTTTTTTAGTTCGGGATCCTAAGGAGCAAGTTTTAATTGGAATGACGTCATGTAATCGCTTACTCCACGAAGACGACGTTTTTAAAAAGCCTTTGGTCGCTTTTGGACTCAATCCAGAAAGGACATTTTACTTTGGCGAATCAATTTTACTCAAAGAATATCGCCGGCGAAAACTTGGACATCTTTTTTTTGAAAAAAGAGAAGAATTTTCACGCTCCTTTAATAATATCGAGACGCTCTGTTTTTGTGCAATCGACACAAGCACTTTTCCTCCAGAAAGAAATTATGATCAATCGGCACTCTATGCTCTTTGGGACAAGCAACAATTTAAAAAAATCGAAAATCTTTCAGTGATGCTTTCTTGGAAAACTCACTTCGAAACGATCGAGTCAGAAAAAAAATGTGACTTCTGGCTGAAAAAGTTAGGTGTATAATGCAGGATGAAATTGCTTTAATCCCCCTTTCATTTATAAAGATTCACCATTTAAATGATTTTTTTGATTTTATCGAGAGCAAGATGAAATCATTGATAGAGAATCATCCCCATATTAAGTTATTTCTTTTTCCAGAATACGGCAGTCTTTCCTTGAATGCTCTTTTTCCCAATGATTTGAATCAAGTTAAAGAGTGCAATCGGAAGCTGTTGACATTGATTCCAGAATTTAGAAAGTTTTTTTTAGAATGTGCTCGCAAGTATCGGGTTTATATCCTTGCACCGAGTATCCCTTATTTTGAAAATCATCGCTATGTCAATCGAGCCTTTTTTTATTCACCAGATGGAAAAGAAGATTATCAAGATAAAGTGATGATGACGAGATTTGAAGATGAAGAATGGGGGATTCAATCCGGTGGTGAGTTGTTAAAAATTTTTGCAACCAGTATCGGCAAAGTATCAATTTTGACTTGTTTTGATATTGAGTTTCCTCAACACTCCTTAGCTTTATCTTGCGAGAATGTAGACTTGATCCTAGTTCCCAGTTGCACTGACAGCTTTGCAGGAATGGAGCGTGTCCACCGAGGGGCCAAGGCTCGGGCTCAAGAGTTGCAAACCCAGGTTGCTGTAGTGCAAACGATTAAAGATGCTCTCTGGAACCCTGCCGTCGATAGCAATATCGGTCAATCGGCCATTTATTTAATACCCGATACAAGTACTGAACTTAACCGACATTTTGAAATTCAATTACCAATTAATAGCAATGAGGTTTTAATTTATAAACTCGATAATGAATTTCATAGAAAGCTAAGAGACTCGAGTAATGTTTATCTCTTAAAAAATATTCAAAAACACGCATCGGTATTATCGTCATTGTACAAAATAGAGCATGTGAATTTTTAATATTGAATTTCCCCAAATAAATAAAGCGATGAGTCCTTAGCATTATTGAGAAAAAAGTTTTAACTTTTTCGCGCATGTTGCTTCTGCTACATCTAAATTGCGTGGTCTTTTTTGAATAATAAATGCGACAGAGTTTAACCTCCTCATAATCTGTTTTAGCTCATTAGAAGGGGGGGCGACTGCAGACATTTGAGGACGAGGATTTAAATTTTGATCGATCACCGCGATAATTTGTGAGTTAAGGTCAGGATTGTTTGAAAAAATAGTACTTTCTAAAGGTTCTAGTTTTGCGAGGTTTTGTAGGTCAGGTATAACTTCTTCAAGAAAAGCGTGATGCTGGGGATAAATTTTGTGTCTGAGAATGCGTAAATATCCTTCGGCCATATCAAACTCTTTCATTTTGTATAATACAGCGAGTGTGGTAATTTCTTTTTCAATATTTTTTTGATTAAACAAAGGTTGTGCTTCAGATGCATCGTGGAGCAATAGAAAATAGAGAATATTGATTAAGTTTAATTTTTCTCTCGCGATAGTGGGAAATTTTTTTTTGAGCTTTAAAATCGTAGTTTCAAATAATGCCAATTCTGGAGATTTTTGAGTGGGGAGATCCATATCGATTGGCAGAGAGAGCTGTACACCATGGCCTGTCGTTTTTGTAGATTTAATAGTCTGTGAATAAATCATGCAAGATTGAACGATAAGCATTATCGTAAAGAAATGAATAAGATTAAATACTCTTCTAATCATGTATTCATTTTTATTCGAGTGCTTTCAAGCTTCAATCAAAAGGGAGAAATCTTATAGAAATTACATAAAGTGTCTATAGTTTGATAGGCATTTTGTTGGTCGAGCTTCCAAGAAGAGGGGGATTTCCTATCACCGATTGATAACCTGTAACTCACATCGTTTTTGGTTTATCGCTACAAAAACAAAAAACCACTTTATATTTTTTATTATGCACCAATTCAGTTTTCACAAAATAAGAACAAATTTCATCTCCAAACTCTTTAGTATTTGAAAGACAAAGAAAATCTAAAAAAAGTTTAGAGTGTTCAACATTATTCAATTGAATAAAATTATGATGAAAAAGTTGCTTGCAACCTCTTTTGTATAATGGCCAATTCTATATCTGTAACACTTCCAAGTTTTTCTATGAATCGTTCTTTTGAAACTGATCTAATATGTTCAATACAAGCTTGACTATTAATTTTATCGAATGTTACCTCAATTGTTGTTGGCCAATTTTTTAATTGAGAAGTTAAGGGAATAACAATAATTGTTGAAAGAGCATTATTCATTGAATTTGGGCTTATAATAATGCAGGGACGAACTCCACCTTGCTCACTTCCCCTCACAAGATAAAGTTTAATCTTCCAAATATCACCATTTAGAAACATGGCCATCCTCATTTAAATCAGCTTCTAACCAGTCTTTATTTTCTTTGCTTAAAACAGCGGTTTCTTCAAATTTCCATTGGGAGTGATGGGCCAACGGAGCCTCTAGCAGAACCTTTTATTGGCAATTTTAGTCAACTCTAAGACATCACCTTCAAAAAGCTCGAGTTCTTCTTGGATTTCTTTGGGTAAAATCACTCCCAAGGAATTACCAACTTTTCAAATTTTAAGGGTCGTCATAAACACTTCGCTTAATAATTATAACATTAGTTATAATATCGATCAGGTGTTAAAAATTGCTAAGAATTAATAGAGGTTAGGTCGTTAATAAGCTATTAGGTTTTAGAGGTGAGTATCTATAATTTTATAAATAATTAGAAATAATTCCCAAGAATTTAAGGAAATCATTCCACGATCTCTAATGGTGTTTCGAAATAACTGATCAAATTATCAACTTTTGATTCGAAAACTATATTCTAAAATAACAACGGGCAATTTTATGTTGCTCATTTTTTTTCTTTCGTCTAAATGAAGAAATTTTTTATCGATGACTAGTGACTATAGTCACTAAAATATCTAACATGAACTGCTCTTTCAAAGGCAGAAATTGAAGCATAAACTCATGCCTTTGATGTTAATCTAGAAGAATTACATTCATGAAGTGATTCATTTAAATTTAATACTTCAGCACCATTCTTTTGCCAAAAAGTTCAATTTATGAATTTACACAAGCTTTTTTAATCTGATCGACTTGGATTTTTAGTTTATCTTTTTAAATTAAAGTTAAAAACTCTCATTGCAATTTTTTAAAAAATAATTTCTAGTTCCAATCGCGAATGATTTTTCCATCTTTAAGTCTGTAGAGAGAAAGCCCATATTTTAATTGCAGGCCTTGGCCATCTTTAACGAATCCATTTTCAAAACCGAGCGAATATCTAAATGCATCGAAAAGGATAAGAGCTGCATCGAAAAACCACCAAAGGCCTAGACCACCGAGGCTTACGAGTTTAAAAAAACCAGATTTCTTTTTACCCAAATAAAAACGATCCACACCAAAAATGCCAAAGAAGAAACTTAAGAGAAGGGCGATGATTCTATTTTTCTGAGTTTGCATAAGGACCTCGTTTGATGAAAAAAAGATAAAAAAAAACCTCGTGGGTTAAACGAGGTTTTTAAAGCTTTAAAAAAGTGGTGCCCAGTCGCGGAATCGAACCACGGACACAGGGATTTTCAGTCCCTTGCTCTACCTACTGAGCTAACTGGGCGTGTGCAATTCTAAAGTCCTTAGAAATTAATGGATTATAATTAAATCGTCAATGATAATTTTGTTCTTTTTTTCTTCATTCACCACAATGCAACTGTGTTCAGAGACTCTTTGTGCTAAAATTAAAATTAATTTGAAGAATTGATGAGTTTATTTCTTAGGAGTTGTCGATCGATGAAATTAATAAAAATATTTTTGCCGTGGATGAATGTTCAAGTTCAAGCTTTTATTTATCTTCCCGAAACGCCTCGCCTCGATTTATTTGCTATTTTTACTCACGGTTACACGAGTGATAAAAGCTCCGTAATGCCTTGGGCCTATAAACTCATGGAAATAAATATTGCTTCGATATGTTTTGATTTACCGGGCCATTACAACGGAAGTTTTAATGAAGTCGATCGTTTTGAGGATTTTAAATTAAAGGCTCACGAATTATTTAGGACTGCAGAAAAAGTTTTAATGGAAACTTTGAAGGCAACGTTTGGAAAGGAGATCGACTTTAATCGTGCACGCTTAATTTTAGGGGGGCATTCTTTGGGTGCATTGCTTGCTTTAAAAGCGCTGTCGAATAGGAGTGACTTTCATCCGTATCAAGTAGTGTATGCTTTGGGTGTCGGATTGGGGCTTGCTCCTAAACAAGTGGTGCATATTTTTGATACGCCTTTATTTAAAGCCACGATGATTTATCGGGCGCAATTAGTGTCAAAAGCCTTGCATCCCGACCTCGTATTTCCTTGGATCAAGGAAGAGAAGCTGCATTTAAATTTTCAAGATCAGGTAGTACATTTGATTTGTGGAGAGGACGATGTGGTGGTGGGAACCAATGGCGCCCATGAATTAAAAGCGATGCTAGAATCATGTCGCAATACTGTGACGCTCGATTCTCCCCGCAATTTGCCCCATCATAAGCCCGAGGAGGCAGCGGTCTTTATCAAGAAATGGATTCAATCTATTTAAAGAAGTCTTCTGACTGGTAAGCGTTTAATGATGTTCTTCTTTTTCGCCCTTCACCGTTTTAAAAATATAATCCCAGAGTGGAGAGCTCACGCCGTACTTACTTCTTTCTCCAGCGTAGTGGTGCTGCAGATGGTATTTTCTTAAATATTTCCCTATGGGTGAAGTCATTTTAAAATGGTGAGTCGCATAGTGAATGTAGTCGTAGCATAAATAACCAATTAGAAAAAAAGCCATAAATATATTCATGCGCTCTGCAGGAACAATGAGAGCAAACAATTGCCACAAAAGGGCCACAATTAAAATTGCCGGTACAGGTGGCATGACCAGTCTGGTTGGATCTTGGGGATCATCGTGATGCAAGCCGTGAAATAAAAAGACAAAACGTTTTCCTATTTTTGATTGCGCATTAAAATGAAAGACAAAACGATGAAGAGTGTATTCGGTAAATGTCCAAGCGACGAGTCCAATCAAACTAAAAAGTAAAAAATCACTGAAGCCCTGTTGATTAACATTCACAGCTTGATGAAAAAGATAAGCAATAAATGGACCCCAAACTAACAATGGTACTATTGGATGCACATGGCTTAGCGATTCAAGAAAGGGGTTTTTAAATAAACGAATAGATTGTCTTTTTACTTCGGTATTCATAAGTCACCTTGTAGATAATTTTTGCCAACTTTATATAATAAGACTAAGTATCTGTAAATTATAAGATCATTAGACAAATGCCTGATATTTAACAGGATCTCTTACTATTTGAGATGAGTATTATTTTTTAATTGAGAACGTAAATAAGTTCTTTTTGCTTTTAAATTTTCCAAGCTCGTTTAAAATAAATTGAGTGAGACATTTAATTGTCGCATTGGTTAAAAAAGGATTTTTTGGCCAATGCTATATTTTACTTCAACAGCTCTTTACTCTTTCCATTAAATCAGCACACAATAAATAATCAACATTTTTTAAGGAGAAAAAATGAAAACACTAATTTTATCTATGTCTTTACTCGCTTTAAACTCACCAGTTCTTATCGCTAAGGCAACTGAAAAAAAAGCAGATGCTAAGAGTGCTAAAGTCGAAAAACTTGTGGATCTAAAAGCATCAAAAGTTTCTTACTTGGGAAAAAAAATTGGAGGAGAGCACGCTGGGGATGTAAAGCTTAAATCTGGTAAATTGCATTTCAATGGAGACAACCTCGAAGCGGGAGAATTTGTCATTGATATGACAACAATCGACAACTCAGATATTTCAGATGCTGGCTACAAAAAAAAGTTTATTGATCATATGTTAGCTGAAGATTTTTTTGGTGTGAGCAAGCATCCTGTCAGCGAACTTAAAATTTTAAAAGCTAAAAAATTAGATACTCAAAAATATTCAATTGAAGCTGAATTGAAAATTAAAGGTGTAGCACAGAAATTAAATTTTGATGCAGTTGTGGCTAAAAATACTGCTAGTGCCAAAATCGTTTTCGATCGCACATTGTTTGGCATTAAATATAAATCATCTAAGTTTGATCCAGGAATCGCGGATAAAGCTATTTACGATGATGTCCAAATTGATGTAAATCTAGTTTTTTAATTTAAACTGGAGAACAATATGAGTGATATCGCCAAACACATTAGAACAATTCCCCATTACCCCAAAGAAGGAATTATGTTTCGCGATATCACTTCTCTTTTAAAAGACCCTCAGCACTATCAACAAGTTGTCGATGAACTCGCTCAAAAAATTTCTCACTTAGATTTTGACATGATTGCCGGAGTTGAAGCGCGTGGTTTTATCTTGGGAAGCGCTCTCGCGTATAAAATGAAAAAGTCTTTTTTACCAGTGCGAAAAAAAGGAAAACTCCCGGGAAAAACAATCTCTAAATCCTATTCACTTGAATACGGCGAAGATCAATTAGAAGTGCACGTGGAAGATGTACAAGCTCATCAAAAAATTTTAGTGGTAGACGATCTTCTGGCCACCGGTGGAACCATTTTGTGTGCGATTGATTTGCTTAAAACTTTGCAAGCGGAAATCGTTGGGACAGCTTTTATTGTCGATTTGCCAGAGCTCAATGGTTCACAAAAATTAAAGTCTCACGACATTAAAGTTTTCACTCTCTGTGAATTCTCTGGACATTAAGATCATCGCATAAAGATCATCGCAAAAAATTTTTAAAGCCATTTTTTTTCGAGATAACTTTGATAGGCATCGTTTAAGGTCTCTTTTAAATTTCTTTGATTCAAAAAATAGTGGCGACGTTGAGTTTCAGGCGACGCTTCAGCGCATGTTTCAGGATTAGTTTCAGCATTAATTTCTGAATGAGTTTTAATCACGCTCCAGCCGCTGGGAAATAATTCCTGAAGTTTATCGGGGGTCATGCGCAGCTTAATGGGAAAAAACTTATGTAGGCCATAGAGTGCATAGGCAAAAGCCCTAATCAGAAATTCTGGAAGATAGAGGTGGTACACTTTTTTAATATTCATTAGTTTTTGCATTTCACTAACTAATTCTAAAAATGTGACTTGATGAATAGAAGCTGTGTAAATAATAGATCGATGAAAATTTTTAAACTCAGTGGGATTTAAATGAATCAATCTATTGATGCTTTCAACTAAATCTTGCACGTGGACAAAACTATAAATTTTTTGGTCAGCCTTAAGTCCTGGCATAAGGAGAAAACGATCCTTAACCATTTTAAAAACATCAAAGATGGCTTGGTCTAAGGGCCCAATCACCATCGGGGGACGAATCACACAATACTGCCAAGGATGAGCTGTTTGATTCTGCAATATTTTTTCCGACTCAAGTTTCGATCGTCCATAGTGGCTGGTGGGAAGATCTAAAGGCCGTTGGGGATTAAAATGATCGTTGGGCCCGCGGGCGGCGAGGCTCGATAAATGAATAAAACGCAAATGATCTTTTTTTTCTGAGAGCAAGCTTTGATTTAAGCAGGCAATTAATTTTTCTGTTCCAATTGTATTGACTCGATAGAAATCTTCTTTTTCAAAACTGTGCACAAGCCCCGCCGAGTGCACCACAATATCGAGATCTGAAAAAAGTGGCTCCACTTCCGGTAAATGTTGTAAATCACCCTTAATTAGATGGACCCGAGGAGAATTGAAACGATTAAACTGCTCAGGGTTTCTTAAAAGTAGAAAAATCTCGTGTTTCGTTTCATTTAAAAGTTTTTGAAATAAATGTGAGCCAACAAAACCGTTAGCTCCAGTTATCAGCACTTTTAGGTTAACCTCTTTCATATTGATTCATTTGTTTGCAGGGGAGAGTTATAGATGCGATAGTGCTTATAAGGCTCAGCGCCCATGCGAATAATAGGAGCATTCATCTCCAGGTTGTCTTCCAAAATCCAACTGAGTTCCACTTCGCGGTAGGGAGTTTTATCCAAGATGGCCCTTTGAGATTCAGTGTATAAAATCGTTTCAATTCCAATTTTTCTGAATTCTTTTTTGACCCCCATGGTGATCACTCGACAACGCGTCATGCGTTTTTTAGCCGTTAAAATCTTATAGATAGCGAGTGGAGATAAATTTCCCGAGGGAATTTGTTTAAACACTTGGTTTAAGTCGGGGAGAGTGAGGACAAAGCCTGCAGGCTTTTGATCGACTTCTGCAATTAGCACTAAATTAGGATCGACAATGGATTTAAGATCCTTGGCGGTATGAAAAAATTCGGCTTTGGTCATGGGCACGAATCCCCAATTTTTTTCCCAAGCTTGATTGTAGATATCAAAAAGAATTTCTAATTCTTCATTCCATTTTTTTAAATTAATGTTACGGAAAGTCACGCGAGATTTTTTCTGTGTTCGCTCGCTAATTTTTAAGATGATATCGGGAAGCTTGTTCACGATATTTAATTTGTATGCGATCAGATCTTTAATTTTTTTCAAACCAAGTTTTTCAAAGTGAGTGGCGTAATAAGAGGGATTGTAGGTCATCATAATTTGCGGGCCCTCGAGCGGGCTTTGAACCATTAATCCACATTCGTAATTCGTCCCGGGATTAACTGGTCCTTCGATTTCGACGAGCGCTAAATCTTGGGCGTACTTTTTGACTGCATCAAATAGTTTTTCTGTGACGGAAAAATCATCGATCGCTTCGAAAAATCCAAAATGCATAATGCGCTTTTGATGGAATTCATTAAAGCTTTTATTATTAATGGCGAGAATTCGACCGACATCTCGTCCATTTTTAACCGCTATAAAAGCTTTGACTTCAGCCGTTGCGTAAAATGGATGCTTTTTGACATTTAAAACATCTTTAACCGCCATTTTTAACGGTGGTATCCAACTAGGGTCTTGCTTGTAAATATCCCATGCCAAACTCACAAAGCGATTGAGATCGGATTTTTTAGATAGATCAATCTCTTGAATCAGGATTTGACTCATAGTGTTCTCCTAAAGAATTAAGAATTTTTATAAATTAATGTAACTGAGAAGGGATCTCAAAATATTTTTTTGCTTCGGCGAAAACTTCCAGCACTCGCGATAGGTCGCCCTTATCGTGCGACGCCATATAGCTCGTGCGAATTAAAGCCTCGCCTTTTGGCACGGCCGGAGGAAGAACTGGAGTGGCGAAAATACCATTTTCTTCGAGGTATTTTGTCATTTGTAAGGCTTTCATTTCATCGCCAATAAATAAAGGAATTATGGGGGTTTGCGATCCATAAGTATAAAAACCGAGATCTTTAAAACCATCGCGCATCATGGCCACATTAGACCAAAGATTTTCTAAAATAGAAGAATCGCTAGTGACTACGTCGATACAAGCAGAAACTGTTGCCACGGCCGAAGGAGGCATGGAAGCCGAGAACATAAAAGAGCGGGCTGTGTGCTTTATGTAGTCGATACTGTCGGCATTTCCCGAAATCACACCACCAATGGTGGCAAAGGATTTAGAGAAAGTCCCCATATTAAAATCGACTTCTTGAGCGAGGTCGAAGTGGTGCATCGTTCCCGCTCCGTGTTTTCCCATGACTCCGAGTCCATGGGCATCGTCTACGTAAACGTAGGCGCCGTATTTTTTAGCTAAGCGAACAACTTCGGGAAGATTTAAAATATCGCCAGTCATGGAGAAAACGCCGTCGGCCACAATAATCACGCGATTAAAGCGGTGAATATTTGAAGCGAGGACTTCTTCGAGCGAAGCCATGTCGTTGTGTTTGTATTTAAAAGTCGTTCCCATGGCAAGTCGCGAAGAATCGATAATGGAAGCGTGATTTTCCGAATCAAAAATCATGAGATCTTTGGGGCCACAAAGCGAAGAGAGTGCTCCTAAATTGGATTGCATACCTGTGGAAAAAACGAGAGCTTTTTCGTGACCTAAATATTTTGCAAGTTTTTCTTCTAGTTCTTCGTGGATGTTTAAGTTACCATTTAAAAAGCGCGATCCAGTGCAACCTGTTCCAAATTTTTCGATGGCCTTAATGGCCGCTTCTTTGACCACTGGGTGGTGAGTTAAGCCCAAATAATTATTAGAGCCAATCATGATTTGCTTCTTGCCCTTGACCGTCACTGTGGATGCTTGGGTGTCTTCGATGGCCCTAAAAAAAGGATAGAGATTATGATTTCTTAAAAGGTTGGCTTTTTCTATGATTTTACTTTCGCTAAATAACGTTTTTGTTTTTTCCATGAGATCTATCACCTTAACAATTTCTTAACATTTAAAGAATTTAGAAGGTACAGAATGGAGGGTTTATAGTCAATAAAATTGAAGCTAGACACACATTTTTATAGGGCAGGAATGCTTCTGCAAGTGATTGATTATACTCGAATAATTTTTTTTAAAAGCATCGCTCTCTTATTTAGCTTTCAGGAAATGGTCAAACTTGCTCATCATTTCTTGACCGCGTTTTTCGGATTGAATTTTATAATGCAATTCATCTTTAACATCTTCGGTGAGGCCGTGAAAAGAGAGACCGACCACGAATTGATTGGGAGTTTCCGCGGGTTTTACACCTGCGATCTTGGCGTAGGGGAGAAAGTAATTTTTCTTGTCGAAGCGAAGCGTCGTATCGGGAAAGAGTTCATCGATTTTAAATTCGTTTAATTGCTCTGCACCGATGGCAATACTCGTTCCACCAACTGAAAAATCGCGGCATTCATAGACGCGGCCGGCGAGCTTTATTTGCGCCTTTATAAATTGATTGCAGTTAATTCTTTCGTTGGATCTTTTTTGACTTTTAAAAATATCGCCTTCGATACTTAATGTGTAAGATAAATTTTCGCGATTAAATTCAAGTTTTCCAGTGGAAAAAAAGTTAATATTTTGGTCGAGTGGAATTTTAACTAAAATAGTTTTTCCGATATTTTTTGAGCCGATCACTTTCTGCACGATATTCCCCGGTGGCAGCAGTTCTATTTTCCCACTTTGAAATTGCAGCGAAAGAAAAATAAAATGTTCGGCATTTTCCTCCGCTTCTCCCTTTTCCCAAATCGTGATCATGGGCTTGGAGTCCTTTTTAAAAAAGGTGACGAGATTTTCCGCTAACTCTTTAAAGCTCGAGGGCTTAAAATAATGTTTTTGATTGGGATCGCGGTCTTCATTTTTGATAAGTTTCATTTACATCTCGAAGTTAAATCATGTTGAGAAATTTGCCTTGTGTTCAATTGCGTTTCGGATTTTCTCCTACAGGAATAAAGTCTTTAGGGCCTTTTCAGGCATAATAAAATGCAACCGCGCGACTCTAAAGACTTGAAAAAATAAGGTTCCGATCATCTTTAAGATAAAGATTTTAAGAAGACTTCACTTATCCCATTGAAATCTTATATGATGGAGGGAATATGTCGGTCTCTAGGTCCCAGTGTTTTCAATGACTGCGACGAAAATCAATTCGCTTAAAAAAGTGCATCGAGACTGACAGGTTTAGAAAATTAAATGTTGAGGAATGTAATGAATTGGATAGGACATCTCGATAAAATGACGGCGCTTTCTCACACAAGCTCCACCGATGAAACAGTGGTGGTGGATTATTTTTTAAATCCTTCGCAAGAGTTTCAAAATTTTCAAGATGTAAAAGATTTTAAAGTCGATCGCGAAGCTTTTAAGCTACCGCTAAACTCCTTGCTGGGGAAAAAAGTGAAATTGACTTATTTGCAACAAATTCATTGCTGTGCTTGCGGCAAGCTCAGCAAAAAATCATATCAAAATGGATATTGTTTTCCCTGCACGCAAAAATTAGCAGAATGCGATATGTGCATTTTAAAACCCGAGTTATGCCATTTTAGAAAAGGAACTTGTCGCGATGAAAGTTTTGCCAAGTCCCATTGTCTGCGCGATCACGTGGTTTACTTGGCGAAGTCCTCTGCGGTCAAAGTGGGAATCACTCGCATGGATCAAATCCCCACTCGCTTTATCGATCAAGGAGCCACCTCATTTTTACCCATTTTTAAAGTGAGCGAACGCTATCATTCGGGATTGATCGAAGACTTACTGCGCTCGGATTTTGCCGATAAAACGGATTGGAGAAAAATGCTTCAAAACCAAGTGGTAGAAGCCGATCTCGCGCTTTATCGCGATGAGATTTTTGAAAATTTTGAAAGGGAGCTGGATCGACTCGCAGAAAAAAATCAAATCGAATCGATGCCCATTGATTACTTGGAAGACTGGAAGGAAAGAGACATTATTTATCCCGTGTTAAGTTATCCAGAAAAAGTTAAAAGCCTCACTCTGGAAAAACATCCCGTGATCGAAGCAGTCTTGCAGGGAATTAAAGGCCAGTATTTAATTTTTGATAGCGGCGTTTTTAACGTGCGCAATCACAGTTCTTATTTGGTTAATATAGAAATTTAATACAGAAAAAATAATCGCAAGCTTAAGGAGACTTTATGAAAACTGATTTAAACGAAAAGATGGTGGCACTTAAAGATTACCGCCCGCTCGTTTTTTCCATCGATAAAATCGATCTCACTTTTAAACTCGACGATGAGTCGACCATCGTTCAATCAAAGATGGATGTTCGATTTCACCCCGAGCATCTAAAAAATGGTGAAGAGCTCAATTTATTTTTAAACGCAGAAGAGTGTTCGCTCGTATCCGTATTTTTAAACCAAGAAGCGTTGAATGAATGGCCCGCTCTTAAAGCTGGAGCAAGTAGCTTTGAGCAGACCGAAATGGCCAGACCCTATTACCAACTTGTCGAAGATGGCATGATGATTTATTTGCGACCGAGCGACTTGGTGGAAAATAAGTGCTTACTCGAAATTAAAAATACGATGAATCCCAAGGCGAATAAAACTTTAGATGGTCTCTATAAATCTGGATCGATTTTTTGCACGCAGTGTGAACCGGAAGGTTTTAGAAGAATCACTTATTACATCGATCGCCCGGACAATATGGCCTTATTTAAAACAAGAATCGAAGCGCCCAAAAATTTATATCCCATTTTGCTTTCCAATGGAAATTTGATTGCTTCAGGCGATCTTCCCGAGGGAAATCACTTTGCGGAGTGGGAAGATCCGTTTAAGAAACCAAGTTACTTATTTGCCTTAGTGGCGGGTGACTTGGGTGTAGTAAGCGATGAGTTCCTCACTCGCTCTAAACGCCAAGTGGAGCTTAAAATTTATTGCGATAAAGGAAATGAAGATAAATGTCATTTTGCGATGGAGAGTTTAAAAAACTCGATGCGCTGGGATGAAGAGCGTTTTGGTCTCGAGTACGATTTAGATATTTATATGATTGTCGCAGTGGATTCTTTCAACATGGGCGCCATGGAAAATAAGGGGCTTAATATTTTTAATTCGGCCTACGTGCTCGCTAAATCGGAAACGGCGACCGATCGCGATTTTTACGGGATTGAATCGGTGGTGGGCCACGAATATTTTCACAACTGGACCGGCAACAGAATCACTTGTCGCGATTGGTTTCAATTAACACTTAAAGAAGGGCTCACAGTGTTTCGCGATCAAGAGTTTTCGGCGGATTTAAATTCGCGCGCAGTCGAGCGAATAACTTCGGTCGAGAGACTAAAGTTGGCGCAATTTCCCGAGGACCAAGGGCCTACGAGTCACCCCATCAAACCCGATCATTACTTAGAAATTAATAATTTTTACACTGCGACTATTTACGAAAAAGGTGCAGAAGTCATTCGGATGTTGCAGACAATTTTAGGCGTGGATGGCTTTAGAAAAGGAATGGATAAATATTTTGAACTCTTCGATGGACAAGCAGTGCGCACGGAAGATTTTATTCATGCGATGGAAGTGGCCAATCAACGTTCATTGGAAAATTTTAAAAATTGGTATTCGCAAAACGGAACTCCATTGTTAAAAGTCAGCTCTAAGTACAATCCCGCAGAAAAAGTTTTTAACCTCAAAATTAATTTACATCATCCGGAAAATTTAAAAGGCGAAAAGAAAAATTATAGCTTTCCATTTTCATACGCACTTTTTAATCGCGAAGGAAAGATGATAAAAGAGGACGTTTTATTAATCGAGCAAAGTGAATATGAATTAAGCTTTGTGGATATAGGCGAAGCGCCTGTCTATTCTGTGAATCGAAATTTTGCAGCTCCGGTGCGGCTTGAAACAGATCACGAAGACCGCGATTTTTATTTTTTAATGAGCTATGAAAAAGATGCCTTTAATCGCTACGAAGCCTTTCAAACCATCGCGCGCCAAACCATCGGTCGTTGGGCGCAAGAATTAAGTAAGGGCAATATTGCGATGGAAAACTTACAAGTGGATCGAGCTTTCTTAGAAGCTTTTCACAAAGTGTTAAAAGATTTTTCCATCGATGAAGAATTTAAGGCCATGTGTTTAACTCTTCCGAGTACCACTCTGATTCATCAAGCCCAAAATCCCATTTTATATCGCGAAACAGAAAACGCTCGTTCGCTTTTAAAACGACAATTGGCAGAACATTTCTCCGATGCATTTTTAGATCTCTTTTACAGTATTAAAAATAAGGCACAATACGAATTTAACGGCAAAGAAATGGGCAAGCGCAGTTTAAAAGCTGTTTGCCGCAGCTACTTGCGCGAATTGGGAAATAAATTTGATAACCTTTTATACGACTCTTTTGTCGAAGCCAGCAATATGACGGAAGAGCTGGGCGCTTTATCCGATCTTTTATACTCACATTCAAAAATGGCACCCAAGGCACTCGAAATGTTCTATCAAAAATGGAAACATGAAACATTGGTGATGCAAAAATGGTTATCCATTCAAGCCCAGTTGAGCGACGACCAGTGTTTTGACTTAGTTTTGGGACTTGAAAAAAATCCCGTGTACGATGGGACGGTACCCAATTTAGTGCGATCGCTGTTTGGAGCATTTTCTTCCAATAGTGTTCAATTTAATCACGAAAGCGGAAGAGGTTATGAATTAGTGGCGAAAAAAATTATTGAACTCGATGCCATCAACCCACAAATGGCTTCGCGATTAATGAGTCAATTTAAGTACTTTAAACGCCTTCCTCCAACGCTTAAAACTTTAATGGAAAAAGAATTGCTAAAAATAAAAGCGGTGGAGACTTTATCCAAAAACACCTATGAAATTTTAAGTAAAATTCTCGAGGCTTAAATTGAAAATTAAAAAAAGAAATTTATTGGGACTTATGAGCTTTTGGCCTCCACTTTTGGGGGCCGGAATTAAAGTTGATTTTATAGCGCCCGATTTTACTGAAATTAAAGTTTCGATGAAACTCCGTTTTTGGAATCGCAATTACGTCAACACTCACTATGGCGGTTCACTGTATTCGATGACCGATCCCTTTATTATGCTAATGCTGATGGAACAACTAGGCCCTAAGTTTATTGTTTGGGATAAAATGGCATCGATTAATTTTAAAAAACCTGGTGTGGGAAAAGTTCAGGCACACTTTCATGTTTCAAAAGAAGAAGTGGATAAGATAAAAAGTGAATTGGAAGAAAAAGAAAAAGTTTATCCCCAGTTTATCGTGCATGTGGTGGATGAAGTTGGTGACATCGTGTGCGAGGTCACCAAAACTTTATATGTTAAGAAAAAAAATAAAAAATAAATTAGGCCTTAAAAATACTTTGATTGGTTGACAGTAAATCATCGCACGCTTGCATAATTCTTTCGGTCATGACTTTCTCTGCGGCTTTTAACCATTCTCTAGGATCGTAGTGTTTTTTAGAACCCACTTCTCCGTCGATTTTTAAAACTTTGTCGTAATTTTTAAGCATATAATCGACCACTGGTCGCGTGTAAGCATATTGAGTATCGGTGTCGATATTCATTTTAATCACTCCGTATTTAAGCGTCTCGTGGATTTCTTCCAGTAACGATCCAGATCCGCCGTGAAAAACGAGATAGTGTGTGGCATCGACCCCCAAGGCTTTTTGTACGGCCTCTTGTCCTTCTTTTAAAATGCTCGGGCGGAGTTTAACATTTCCTGGTTTATACACTCCGTGCACATTGCCAAAAGTGGCCGCATACATAAAAGTTCCCGTGGGGCGCAAGGCCTTGGCCATTTCCACCATTTCTTCCGGGCTGGTGTAGAGTTTGTCAGCCGGGGCGCCTTCGTTGTTGACTCCGTCTTCTTCACCACCGACCACGCCAGTTTCTACTTCGAGAATTATCCCCAGCGGAGCAAGGCGCTCTAAAAGTTTTTTTGACTGTGCGATATTTTCTTTTAAAGGAAGTTCACTTCCATCGAACATATGTGAATTAAAAAGTACATTTTCTCCGCGCGCGACTCTTTTTTCCGATTCTACTATAAGCGGATTTAAAAATTTTTCCACGTGCTCCGGGTGGCAATGATCGGTGTGCAGAGCGATCATGACATTATATTTTTGGGCCATGCGATGCACGTGTTCCGCGATGGAAATCGCTCCCATGCTCATATCGCCCACCGAACCCGAGGCAAACTTTCCACCGCCGGTGGAGACTTGAATAATTCCGTCCGATTTTTTATTTTCAAAGGCTTTAAGAGCAGCATTTGCCGTCGATAAACTGGTGACGTTGATCGCTGGATAAGCGTATCCATTTTTTTTCGCATGATCTAACATTTGTCGATATTGACTCGGTGTAGCAACAGGCATGATCCTCTCCTTTGATTGAAATATAAGTTACAATGATTAGGTTTTGCTGGAATTTTGTTGGAGAAATTGTACCAATTCTTGAAGAGAAATTGTAGGAAGAAATCTTTTTTGTTAAAATAAACAACATTTGAAAATTTATACGAGGTTATCATGGTCACAAAAAATGAAAAGAAACTTGAAAAAAAATTGAGCATAAAGAACGTAGAAAAAGCAAAACTTAAACATTGGTACGAGCTTTTGACGATGGGGCGATTAATAGACGAGCGCGCACCCAATTATTTAAAGCAAGCAGTGGGCTGGTCTTACCACGCACCTTACGCCGGCCACGATGCTATTCAATTGGCCATCGGACAAGTTTTCACTAGAGGTGAAGATCATCTTTTCCCATACTATCGCGATATGATGACGGCGATTTCGGCCGGACTTAATGCGGAAGAAATAATTTTAAACGGAATTTCTAAAGCCACGGATTTGGCCAGCGGCGGACGCCATATGTCCAATCACTTTGCCAAACCGGAGTGGAATATTCACAACGTGTCTAGTTGCACGGGAAATCACACATTGCACGCCGTGGGAGTTGCCCGGGCCATGAAGCGCTACAAACACCAAGGAGTGGCCATTTCTTCGCAGGGAGAATCTTCCGTCTCTGAAGGATACTGTTACGAAGCGATTAACGGAGCGAGCTGCGAAAAACTGCCTGTTATTTTTGTTTTCCAAGATAATGGATACGGTATTTCAGTGCCAAAACGCGATCAAACTGCCAATGAGCACGTCGCGGATAACTTTACCGGCTTTCTCAATTTAAAAATTATTAAATGCGATGGTCGCGATGTTTTTGATTCGATGAATGCGATGATGGAAGCGCGCTTGCATGCCATCACTTTTAGCGAGCCGGTGATTGTGCACGCTGAATGCGTGCGCATTGGTAGTCACTCCAACTCCGATAAACACGAGTGGTATCGCGACGAAGAGGAAAGAGAAGCTGCTAAAAAACAAGATCCCTATTTAAAATTTAGAAAAGATCTTTTATCGGCAAAAGTTTTTGTCGAAAAGGAATTAAGCGAGATCGATGAAGCGATGAAAAAAGTGGTTTTGGAGGCGCACACAAAAGCGATGAAAGCGCCCAATCCAACTGAAGACTCGATATTTGATTTTCTCTTTCCGCCCGCCTATGTCTCGACTAAATATCCCGAGGGATTGCCTGTGACGGCTGATGCCAACACCCCCAGTGAAGAAATGAAATTTATCGATGCGATTAATGGCACTTTAAAAAGTGAATTCCGCCACAACCCCCATACATTTATTTGGGGACAAGATATGGCCAATAAAGAAAAAGGTGGAATTTTTAATGTCAGCAAAGGAATGCAACAAGAATTTGGAATTGAGCGCGTGTTTAACGGTCCCATCGCCGAGGATTTTATCCTTGGAACGGCGAATGGCTTTTCGCGCTTTAGAAAAGATATTCGCGTTTGTGTCGAAGGCGCGGAATTTGCCGATTATTTTTGGCCTGCGATGGAACAATATATCGAAATGTCCCACGACTACTGGCGCTCCAACGGTGCCTTTTCTCCCAATGTGATTATTCGTTTGGCGAGTGGGGGTTATATCGGTGGAGGATTGTATCACTCGCAAAATTTAGAAGGCGCCCTCGCCTCTATTCCAGGCGTGCGTATTGTCGTGCCATCTTTTGCCGACGATGCCGCGGGCTTACTTAGAACCGCCTTTCGCTCGCAAGGACCAACCATTTATCTCGAGCCGAAAGCACTTTATAACTCCAAGCAAGCGATGAGCGTGGTGCCGGAAGATTTTGAAGTTCCCTTCGGTAAAGCCCGCGTGCGTGCCATTGGAAAAGATTTAACTGTTTTGACCTACGGAAATACTACTCACATGTGTTTAGAGGCTGCTGAAAAATTAAAATCGGAAGGATATGAAGTTGAAGTCGTGGATTTGCGCTCCCTCGTTCCACTGGATGAAGCCACTATTCTTGCTTCGATTCAAAAAACGAATCGCTGTTTAGTGGTTCATGAAGATAAAGTGTTTGGCGGTTTTGGTGGAGAACTCGTCGCGCTGATTAACGAAAAAGCGTTTGAGTATTTAGATGCCCCAGTTAAAAGAGTGGGATCGACTTATACACCAGTGGGATTTAACCGCATTTTAGAGAAGGCCATCCTTCCCAACACCGACAAAATAACAACTGCGATGCGAGAGCTTTTAAAGTTTTAATCGACTTCTTAAAGTATTAAGACCAATTAGTTGTCACATAAAAAATTCCTCCCTAGAATAATTGAAGAGTTAATTTAGGGAGGACTGCATGGAGCGCAATCACAAAATATTTTTGAATCATGTAAAAAAACCGAGCATGATTGCTTTGCAAATTATTTTTCTTCTCTTGTTTGCAAACCAAGCTCTGAGTAAAAATACTTCTCAACATTCCCAAAGGAAGCCTGCTTCCAATCCACTAAAGACGGAATTTCCAAGAGTGATTAAGTTAAGTGAAACAATTTCTCCTTGTGAAAATTTTTATGGATATGTATGTCAGGAAACCATCGATCAATTTAAATTAAGGCCAGATAGAAGAAGGCATGCCTTTGCCTTTACCGACGCCCAAGATCGCATTTTAGATTTTCAAAAAAATTACTTAGATCAACTCGCCAATAAAAATCAATCCGTGCCCTCCAAAGGACAAAAGAGCTCACCTGAAGAAATTAAAATCGAGTCGATGCTTAAAAATTATTATGCCGCATGTATGGATACAAAATCGCGCGCGAGCGAAGAAATCGAGGAATTAAAAAAGATTATTCAAACACAAAAACAAACTAAATCCAAAATGGAGTGGGTCGCAAAACAGTGGGAAAAATTAAAATCGGGGGAACCGGGATATTTGGGGTTAGGTTTTCGCATCAACTTCGATCAACCTAAAAAAACCGATGTCTTAATTGTTCCGACTTGGAAATTTTTGCCGGAAAAATCCTATGCTGAAATAAAAGAAGTGCGCGAGGATCTACTGGCATTTATAACAAACTTTTTAGTTGAGATGAAAAAGCTCGATCCTTCGCTTCCGATGCAAGATATGAAAAAAGTTGCCGAGCTTATTTTAGAACACGAATTACTAGTGCAAAAAATGTCATATTCCGCAGTGGAAGCTCGCGAGGCGCAAACTAAAAGAAATTTTTTAACGCGAGAAGCTTTGGTTAAGAAATTTCCTTTTATCAATTTAAAAGATCTCGAGTTTTTACCTCGCGAAACTTTGATTCAAGAATACAATCCACAAAGTTTAGATCTCGCTCGCGAGGTCATCAATCGTTACTCGTTGGAAGAATTAAATTGGTTAGAGCTTTTTTACGAGGGAAGAGCATACTTAGATTTTTCTGCGCCGGATTTTTTTAAATTGCGCTTAGCTTTTAATTTTAAACATCTGGGGGGAGCAGAAGCGAGACCGGCATTAAACGAAGAGTGCGCTCAGAGTTTAAAAGCAGAGCTTCCTTCGGAGTTTGATTATATCATTTTGCAAAAAATGTTTCCCAACTTTAAGCGCGAGCCGGTGGAGGCTTTGGTGGGAAAAATTCGCGAAAGCATTTTAACCTCGCTGCGAAATAATCAATGGCTAACACCTGCATCTAAAAATGGAGCGATACTAAAAATTCAAAATGCTTTTTTGCGTTTAATTGCTCCTCGCACATATGCCGAGTGGAAACTTCGCGATCATCTAGAATTTAACCCGCGCTTATTTCATCAAAATAATCGCTTGATTAGTTTAGAAGATTTTAAAAAAGATTTGAGTTATTTAACTTCCGAGCGCGATCTCAATTCTTGGGAAGGGGTTTCTACCTTAACGGCCAATGCATTTTATATTCCAAACGCCAATAACTTTACAATGCTGCAAGGGATACTGCAGCCTCCTTTTTACAGCGAAGAGCAATCCCTCGTTGAAAATTTAGCGGGGGTAGGCTCGGTGATTGGCCATGAATTAGGCCATTCCATCGACGATAAAGGTTCGAAGTATAACGACAAAGGCGAGCTTTTTGAGTGGATGAAAAAGGAAGATCGCGAAAAATTTATTCTTTTAACCATGCCGCTTATCGAGCAGTATGAAAAAGTGGGGCTCCAAGGAAAACTCACTTTAGGAGAAAATATTGGAGATTTGGTGGGAGTGCTGGCAAGTTTTCATGCGGCCTTTGGCGACACTACAAAATTTCAATCGACCGACTGGGATCAGCATCGACCGGATTTAAAAAAATATTTTATTAACTACGCCAAAGTCTGGTGCGAGAAGCAGTTGGAAGGCACGCGATTATTGCGCATTAAAACTGGCCCTCACTCTTTAAACGAATTTAGGGTCAATGAAATCGTAAAACATATTGGTGCTTTCAAAGAAGCTTTTCAATGTCGTGAAAATGATGCTATGATCTTTCCGCCGGAAAAACGATTAAAGATCTGGTAATTCTATCGGACTATAGCGCAGTGGTAGCGCGCTTGCTTGGGGTGCAAGAGGTCGGTGGTTCAATTCCACTTAGTCCGACCAAATCTAATCTTTTTATTACTTCTAAAAAAAATGTTTGACAGTTCAAATTATATTTTACTTAGACTCGATGAGTTTACTTGTAGACTGTATTATCAATTTGTTAAAATAAAGTATCCCATTAATTAGGAGTCTACATATGAAATCAAATTTCAATCGTCGTTCTTTTTTTAAACTATCACTCACTTCGTTTGCAGTATTGCCAATCGTTGGTCGATCGGCAGATGCCTTGGCCGCAGCTTGTAGTGCAAAAGCACCAGCGGGAAAAAATGTCATTCAAGCTACAGATTCGATGGCAAAGAATAATGCCTATGTCGCCGATGCTACAGCATCTAAAGATGCAAAGTATAAAGCAGGTGCGAATTGTGGAAATTGTATTTTTTATCAAAAGGCGAAAGAAGATTCTGGTCACGCCCCTTGTCCAATGATGGGAAATAAATTTGTTTCTACATGTGGATGGTGCAAACTTTACAAAGTAAAAGCTTAGTCATTTCTTAAGGGAGCATTATTTTTTTAATGCTCCCTTTTTTATTTTAAACTGAGTTTGCTTTTCACGCAGTTCATGAGGTTTAAATTTCTTTGATCTTTTTTCTCGGTAGACTTTTCACACTCACTCAAGATTTCTCTGATTTTTTTATCGCAATCACCAGTGTCTTTAAATCTTTTTCTCTCGCCACTATGTTTAAAACAAAAATAAGTCAGTTGCTGATTAAATTCAATATTGTGTTCAGCGTATTTAGGAAGCTTAAAATCGAGTTCTTTTGCATTTAGACTTTGAGGATGAGGAGTGCGAGATAAGCTAGCTTCTTGCGGCCGATTAGTCTCATTTAAAAGGTTTTCATTTTTACTTAAAATTTGTTGCTGTTGATTTGGTTCATTTTCAGGAGAAGAACAACGCGCCAAAAGAATAAGCATAATCACAAGTAGAGGTAATGGATAGCTGTAGTATTTCATATTACGTTCCACAAAAAGTATTTTTAATTTTTTGATCCTGGCGTGGAGGAGCAAAGATCGCATCGTATTCGGGATTTTGTTCACATGGATTTAAAAGAGCTTCGCGAATCAAGTTGATATCTTCAAATTGAAAGGCTTCTGCATTTTTTAAGGCTTGCTCCAGCACGTGATTTCGCGGGATATAGCGCGGATTTATTTTTTGCATCGTTTGCAGCAATTCATTGTTATCGAGCTTAAGCTCAATAATCACTTCGCTCCATCGATTGGCCCAGGACCTTAATTCAGGCGAGACTTGGAAGGGATTTAAGTCATTTATTTGGGCCTGTGGACCGAGATAACGTTGTTTTAAAAATGTCGTTAATTCGACAAAGAAAGAAGTATAGTCCCAATTTTCCTGATGTAAAATTTGAAGCAAGTTAAAAACCAGATCTTTTAGCATCGTAAAATGGGGGGATTTAATTGAATTTTGTATACCGAGTTTTAAGAGCAGTTCTTGTGCCCAAAGATTTTCAAAGTTGTCGGCGTATTTTGAAAGAATATGTTGAAAATGGATTTGCTGCTCCTCTGCTTTAAAACCTAAATGATCTAAGTAAAGAATGAGGCAGTCGGCGAGGCGAGACAAGTTCCAAAATAATATTTGTGGCTGTTTCGAGAATTGATATCGTCCATCGCGATCGATAAAACTATAGACTTGATGAAAATTAAATTGATCCATAAAAGCACATGGGCCGTAATCTAATGTATCGCCCGACAAAAGCATATTATCGGTATTCATTACTCCGTGAATAAAACCGATGCTCATCCATTTGGCGATGAGTTCGCTATTTTTTTTGGCGACATGTTCAAAAAATGTCAGCATTTTACTTTGAGCATCGGGACACATTTGAACTTCGGGCAAAAAATAATTAATGACTTTTTCCAGCACATCCCATTTTTTTTGGGAAGTTAAATATTGAAGAGTGCCTATTCTTAAATGCGAGGGTGAAAGTCGAATAAGAATTCCAGCAGGGCGAATCGATTCTCTTTGCACGCGATCGTTGGTTTTTACGACCGCCAGCGAGCGAGTGGTGGGAATATTCATTTTGTGCATAAATTCAGAGACAATATATTCGCGCAGAGCGGGGGCGAGCGCGGAAAAGCCATCACCTCGTTTGGAGAATGGAGTTGGGCCCGATCCCTTCATACACACTTCGAAATATTTTTGCAGGCGATGATTTTTAATCTCACCTAAAATAAGCGCCCGTCCATCGCCCATAAGTGGATTAAAATGGCCAAACTGATGGCCCGCATAGACTTGAGCATAATCACTTTCGCTTTTATCAAACAATGGGCGTTGTCCTGAAAAATACGCCAGCAAGTCTTCGGTCTTAAAATCTGCAATTTTATTTGCCTCTCCTACAAATTCTTGAAACAAGTCGCGATTAAAAAAAATAAATTCTGGTTCTTTAAACGCGTGCGGCGACCCGGCTTTGGTTAAAAGTGGATCGAGATTTTTGTAGCGATGAAAAACTTCTATCGAGGGAGCCATGATTTTTACTTTGTTGCAATTAATTGATGTCGTTTACTATTTTTTTTGTTTTTGATTTGTCTTTATTTATTATTCTACATTTACTCTTTTCGATAAATCAAAAATTAAAAATATCTAAAATTTGTGACATAGATTCCATGCAAAAAGCAAATTATTGAATTCAATCCAATACCGACAAAAGTGTTGAGTTTTAGACGCAAGCTAGGTAATTTATAGCTTATAAATTAACCATACAAAGATTCCATTTATATAAGAATGAAACGAGGTTTTTGATGTTGATAACGAGCGAAATTAAGGGCGTGGGGGCTTTTTTGCCACCTAAAAGAGTGACGAATGCAGATCTTGAAACCATGATGGACACGAGCCACGATTGGATTATTCAGAGAACTGGCATTGAAGAGCGTCGTTGGGTCGAAAGTCATGTGGCAACATCCGACTTAGCTTTAGAAGCATCGCTTATGGCCATTAAGAATGCTGGTCTTACGGCGAAAGATATCGACATGATCATTTTTGCGACACTCAGTCCGGATTATGATTTTCCGGGTACGGGGTGTTTCTTGCAGGCAAAGCTCGATATTCCAGAAATTACTGTTTTAGATATTCGTCAACAATGCACGGGCTTTATATACGGTCTTTCGATTGCCGATAAATTTATTAAATCGGGAAGTCATAAAAATATTTTATTAGTGGGAGCAGAAATTCATTCTAAGGGCTTAGATAAAACTCCCAACGGACGAAACGTCGGCGTACTTTTTGGCGATGGTGCTGGAGCTTGCGTGGTTTCGCGAGGGCAGGATGCAAGTGCGAAAGCTTCGCAAATTTTAACCACACATTTGTACGCGGAAGGAAAGCATGCCAAAGAATTATGGATGGCCGCCCCGGGAAATGCATTTGATTCAAACGAAAGAATCAACGTGGCGATGCTCGAAGAAGGTTTGCATTACCCACAAATGAATGGGAAAACTGTTTTTGTTCACGCCACAAAAAAAATGAGCGAGTGTTTAGTGACGGCCTGTCAATCGGCGAATGTTACATTGGAAGACATCGATTTATTTTTATTTCATCAGGCCAATTTAAGAATTAATTCAAAAGTGGCAGAAATGCTCAATATTCCCGAAGAAAAAATATTTAATACCATACAAAAATATGGCAACACGACGGCGGCAACTATTCCCATTGGAATGCATGATGCCATTGTTGCAGGAAAATTAAAAAAAGGAATGCTAGTGGCAAGTGCAGCTTTTGGATCGGGTTTTACTTGGGCATCGGCCGTGTGGCGTCAGTAATGAATGAAAAAATTGAACCGACTCCTAAAGATCATGGTCTAGTAACATTGAAAAAAATGGTGAATAAAGACGATCCGCTTATCTTAATCGATTTTATTCAGCATCACACTAAGCTTTCAAAAAGTTTAATTAAAAAAGTATTTGATAATGGAGGCGTGTGGCTTAAAAAAGGTTTAAAAGGGAAAACTCTGCGCGTGCGACGAGCGCAAACAGAATTGCACCTGGATTCTTTTGTCGAGTTTTATTACCGACCACAATTTTATACCGAGGATTTTGAAAGCAAGCTAAAACCTATCGACTGTCTCTTTGATGGCGAACACTACGGTGTATTCTACAAACCTCAAGGGATCATGTCGGCGGGCAATGAGTTTGGCGATTTTGGGTCGGCGCAAAGACAAGTGGAAAAATTTAAAAATTTTAATCCCAAACAAAATAAAAAAGTTCATTTGATTCACCGTCTCGATCGCGAAGCATCTGGGATAATGCTCTTTGCTTATCACGATAAAGCGGCGATGAAATTAAGTCAGCTTTTTCAAGAGCGGCAAGTGATTAAACGCTATCGCGTTTTGACTTTGGGGCAAATTTCTAAAAAATATAAAAATGGCACTGGAAAAATTCAAATGAAACTCGATGGCAAGGAAGCCATTACACTTTTTTCCACCGTGTTTGAAAATGAAAAGACGACAATTTTAGACGTCGAAATTAAAACGGGTCGGCTTCATCAAATCCGCAGGCATTTTGATAAAATTCAGTTTCCGCTGATGGGCGATCCTAAGTATGGCCGAAAAAATAAAAATAAGTCGGGCCTGCAATTAATCGCTTATCACTTGGAGTTTATGGATCCATTTACTGCAAAAAATGTCCACTATACTTTGCCAGACGATAAGTTGATAATGGTAGAAGATTAAAGAAAAAAGGATTTTTCGTGGAAGCAAAAAAAATCATGGAACAAAATACAGAAGCACAAAAAGTGGTCGATATTAACGATCAACGTTCGAATAAAACAGGCCTCTTGGGTTTTGTCGAAAATGTTTTTCGAAAATTTAAAGACCTCGGTTTTTTTCTTTTTTTACTTCCAATTATTATGGTGAGTGTTTTTATTTTTGGTCTTTCGCTCACTCCGCTTTGTTTTTATTTATTAAAATCGCACCAGTGGGGTGCGGGGTATTCGCTTCCCATTCAAGCTTTAATGTACGGTCTTTCGCTTGGATTTGGGATTTTATCTTTTATTGTCTGTCTTATTTTTATCGTGCCAATTTTTAATTTCCCGCTGTTATTTATGGTGAAGCCTTACCGCGGCCCTTGGTTTTCAATTGAGAGTATGCCTTGGTACTATCACAATGCTTTAACTTACTTAGTTCGTTACACCATTTTAGATTTTATCACTCCCAGCCCTTTAAATATTTTATTTTTTAAAATGATGGGCATGAAAATCGGTAAAGGGGTCATGATTAATACCTCTAACATTTCTGATCCGGCCTTGATCGAATTAGGCGATCACGTGACCATCGGTGGATCGGCTTACATGATGGCCCACTATGGAATGAAGGGATTTCTTATTATCGATCAATTAAAAATTAAAAGTGGCGCGATGGTTGGCCTGGGGGCAAAAATCTTAGGCGGTGTCACGATTGGTGAAAAAGCCACGGTCCTTCCAAATTCTTCTGTCCTTCCCAAAACAATTATTAAGCCCAAAGAAAAATTTGGACTTATGTCTCAAGTTTGGCAGCCTGAAAAAGAGCAATAACTTTTTCTTTTTGCTCGCGATAGTGAACCACGGGATATGGATAATGAACTCCAATCATGCAGTCGGCGGACATCTGTTCCATGGGCGTAGCATCGAAAGGAGTGTGGATGATTTTATCGGAAAATAATTTAAGTTCCGGACAGTACTTGCGGATAAATTTCGCTTTGGGATCAAATTTTTCTGATTGAGTGAACGGATTAAAAATTCTAAAGTAAGGCGAAGCGTCCACACCGGTCGAAGCGCACCATTGCCAGCCACCATTGTTAGCAGCTAAGTCGAAGTCTAATAGTTTAAGTGCAAAATAAGCTTCACCCATGCGCCAATCAATTAACATGGTTTTAGTGAGAAAGGTGGCCACAATCATGCGCAGTCGATTGTGCATCAGTCCCGTTTCATTTAAACATCGCATGGCACTGTCGACAATGGGAACTCCTGTTTTTCCTTCGCACCAGGCCTGAAATAACGCTTGATCTTTAGAAAAGGGAATATTGTTGTATTCGAGTTTAAAGGCCGTGGACTTCACTCGCGGAAAGACATCTAAAATCATTTGATAAAATTCGCGCCAAATAAGTTCCGATTGCCATGTTTTTGCCCCTTCATTATTTTGATCGGGATCGAGTGTGGCGTTCATCATTTCGCGAATCGAGAGGTTTCCCATGCGAATGTAGGGAGAGAGAAAAGAAGTTTTGTCTTCTTGCCAATAATCGCGACCGCGTTTGTAGTCTTCCATGATCGTTTTAAAATCGTTAAAGCGCTTTAGGGCTTCACTGCGCCCACCTTTTAACACATTGTCCGTTTTAACAAAGCCGAGTTTTAAAAAAAGTTGCGATTCACTTTGAATAAGATCATTTTCAGCAATGTCTTCTTTTTTTAAAAGCGAGTGAAGCGTTGTAGGATAGTGTTCACATTTTTCAAATTGTTCAGAAAATTTCTGCAGCCATTTATTTTTATAGGGAGTAAAGACTTTGTAAACCTCGCCCTTATCAGTCGTGACCTCGTGTTTTTCAAAGACGACGGAATCTTTAAAGGTCAGTGCTTCCACATTTAAGGCCGCGAGTTTTTTGATGACTTTTTCGTCTCTTTCTTTGGCATAGGGTTCGTAGTCGCGATTAAAAAATACGCGATCGATTTGATATCGAGCAACAAGATCTTCGAGGCATGCAACTGGATCGCCATGACTTATAATTAGCTCGGATTGCTGTTTACTTAAAATTTCCCTTATCTCCAGCAAGGATTCGACGATAAAAGTTAAGCGACGATCGTTTGTTGGAAGTTTAGTTAAAATTTGTGGATCAAAATTAAAATGAATCATTACTTCTTTGCCATTTTTTTTGGCATCATTTAGGCAAGCATAAAGTGCGTGATGATCCGATAAACGCAAGTCTCTTCTGATCCAACAGAGGTTTCTTTTTTTCATGATCTTAGTTGTCCTGATGAAAATTATTTGAGTAATTGATTTAGTGCCGAATTTATTTCTGGGTATTTAAATTGAAAATGAATTTCTTCTAAGCGCTTACTTTTTACTTTTTGTGAGTCGGTGATAAGCGATCCCATTTCGCCAAATGCGACTTGAACCATAAAAGAAGGGAGAGGAAAGATGGTTGGACGTTTTAAGCTCTGTCCCAGCGCTTTGGTGAAAACATAATTGCTCACTGGATTGGGAGAAGTTGCATTGTAGGCACCAGAAAAATTTTGGTCGGTGACGGCTTTAATGTAAAGCTCAACTAAATCATCAACATGAATCCAACTCATGACTTGCTCGCCGTTTCCAATGATGCCACCAACTCCCATTTTAAAAGGAAGAAGCATTTTTTTAAGAGCTCCATCATTTGGTTCGAGAACAACGGAAGTTCTTAGGTAAACACGGCGGATGCTTTCAGGTAGATTTGCCGATGCTTGTTCCCAATCGCGACAAACTTTGCTTAGAAATGAAGGGGAGTCTTGAAAGCGCGAGAGATCGAAATATTCATCGATGGCGTCGTTTAAGTTAGCGGGATAGAATCCCACTGCACTCGCGGATATAAAAAAAGATAAATGCTTGCCCTGTGCATTTATCGCTTCAACAATTTTTTTGGTGCTCACAACTCGCGAGTCGTAAATTTTTTTCTTTTGTTCATCAGACCAACGTTTAGCTCCAATATTTTCGCCCATAAGATGGATGATACCAGAGGCATCTTTGAGAATGTTGCTGGGGAAGTGCAAGTGATCGCTGTCCCACTTTACATAATCAACAGTTTTTAAATGATTAAAAATTTTGATAGCTTTGTCAGGATTTCTAGAGACAATTGTGATGTGGTGTCCGTGACTAGAGAGTTTATCGACTAATTTTTTTCCCACTAAACCCGTTGCACCAGTTATAATTATTTTCATGGGAAATCCTTTTTTAAAGTTGATCATTTAATTGACTCTATCCTTTAATTATAAAGGAATTTGCTTAAAGCATGAAGCATTTACTTAAATCCAAAACAGCTTATGACTAGACTCCTTTTAGACAGCTCTAACTAAATCTTTCCAAGTTCTTAATTCTTGGAGTTCAATGGGACTGTGTCTAAAATATGGCATTTATATATACCGGCATAACGCAAAGTTTGTGTTATAGTTGTTGAAGAAAACTTATTAGTTATAATACTTCATCATCGAGAGAAAAATGGAAATACAGTACACGATTCAGATGGCATCTAAAATTTCTGGTGTAGGTGTACACACTATACGCGCTTGGGAAAAAAGATATAAAGCAATTGTGCCTGACCGCGATCACACTGGACATCGAGTTTACTCCAAAAAAGATATTGAAAAATTAATCCTCTTAAGCGAGTTGTGCTTCCTTGGAATGTCTATTTCGAAAGTGGCGAATTATGATTTAGCGGAACTTAAGAATCATTTACTTGAGCTGGGAGTGACCCCTGAGAAACTTAAGAAAATGGAATTTAATTTAGCTGGAGAATCGGATCAAAATCAAGCTCAATTTGATTTTAAAATTCCCATCCTTAAAATGGCCTTGGATTCTCAAAAATGGGATATCTTGTTTAAAGAGCTTGAAATTTTGGCAAGTCATCTTTCGGTTCTTCAGTTTTTGGATTCAGTAATTTTTCCGCTTATTGACTTTGCCAAAAATAAAAATGATCAAATGATTTTGTTCCAAAGTTTACTAAAAAATATATTTTTTAAAATTTTAAATAAACCAGTTCCCTTAGTCACTCATCAAAAAACGAAAACATTTTTTATGACGACAGAAGTTTGCGATAATGATTTTTTCAGTGATCTGGCCAAGCTTAAACTCCTGAGCATGAATGTAAATTTAGAGTGCATTCCTGGTAAGCTTTCTCCTCAACATGTGGCGCAACTGGTGCTTCACTTAGAGATTGAACAAGTCATCACTTTTTCTCATGCGAGTTATCAACCGCAAAACCAACAAAATTTGAAAGGAGCTATTCTAGAGGGGATTAAAAATACCATTTTACAACCTCTGGCAAAAGAACTAGCAAAAATTGAAAAAGTGCCAACTCGGAAATTAAAGTGGATCCATTTACATATTTTAGAAGATCGATTCACTCCAATGGATTTGGGAGATATTCATTCTTTTTCCATTGATCATCTACAGTGCCAACTCTTAACTCAATTTTCACATTGTGATAAAAACTTAAACGCAGGTATCGTATGATTAGTTTTAATAGGGCCCAACAAAAAAATTTAACTTTGCTGGCACTCATTTATGGTGCTCTGTCTCTTAGCATCTTCTTTTACCCATGGAATATTTTACTGTTGATTCCTTTTCTATTATTTGTGACTTCCGCTTTAGGGGTAATATTTACTCAAAATGTATTTGAAGAGCGATTCCAAGTTCTTTTAACATTAAGTATTCAGAAATTTATTGCGCTTGCAGCATTGATTTTAATATATCAGAGGGATCTTATCGATCAACATCCTTGGCTGTTTTTCATAAATGTTGGCATGATTTTGTATGCTGCTTACTTAGAGTTTGTGATCTTTAATCATTATTTTATTTTTTTAAACGTCGAAATTAGTTTAGTTTCTGAAAAAAAAGAAATGATTGCTCAAGCTCGCATGAATAATGGACAAAGTTTGCGGGAGATGTCGGAACAAACTCCGCTGCTTCTCATTTTTATTCGCCATTTTGGTTGTACCTTCTGTAAAGAAACTGTCTCTGAAGTTTCTCGCGTTGAGAAAGTTATTTTAGATAAAGGCTATAAGCCAGTCTTTGTACACATGAGTGATCCAAGTTTTGCTTCAGAATTCTTTTCAACTTACTTCCAAAATCAAGTTCTACATGTGTCTGATCCAAGTAAGCGCCTTTATCGAGCTTTTGGATTTAAAAGAGGTGATTTGTGGCAACTTTTTGGCCCTCGTACTTTTTTTAGAGGATTTTATTCAACTCTGATTAAAGGGCACAGCAATGGAGAAATTGAAGGGGATGCTCTGCAATTGGGAGGAGTGGCATTAATTCATAAAGGTGAAGTGATGGCACGTTACGAAAACCCTGACGCTTCTTCAACTTTTGATCTTTCAAAAATTCAAAAACATTCGCTCTAACTCAATTAGAGCGAATCCTTAATGACTATTTATAAAAGTTCTAGAATGTCTGACTCAATGGACAATGGCGAATCAGTTGGAGCATATCTTTGCACAGGTATTCCGTTTTTATTCACTAAGAACTTAGTAAAGTTCCATTTGATCGCCTTAGTTCCTAAGATACCTGGTAACGAATTTTTAAGAAAGGTATAAAGAGGAGCTTCTTGTTCACCATTGACATCAACTTTTTTGAACATAGGAAATGAGACTTGATAGGTCAGCTGGCAAAACTGTTTGATCTCATTTTCATCGCCAGGCTCCTGAGCGCCAAATTGATTGCATGGAAATCCCAATACGACAAAATCCTTATCTTGATGTTTTTTCTGAAGTGCTTCGAGTTCAGTGTATTGTTTGGTAAATCCACACTTTGATGCGACATTGACAATGAGCAGGACTTTATTTTTATAGTCACTCAAATTCTTAACATTTCCATCAATATCGATGCACTTAAAATCATAAATGGTTGCTTGCATTTGTTCCTCGAAGTTTAAAGGGAGTTAATAAAAGATATTTTACAATGATTTTTGTCTTTGATGTCAAGGGAATGCTTGTCTTGTACAACCTTTCGTTTATAATTTGAATGTGGAATGTTTATAATTTACAGTAATAGGAAATGTATGATTAAAATTAATCAACTGAAAAAATCTTATGGCGATCACTTTTCGCTTTCTAACGTCAATCTTGAAGTTGATGCAGGTAAAGTCTTTGCGCTGGTTGGACCTAACGGCGCGGGAAAAACAACATTAGTTAAATGCTTATTAAATTTAATGATGTTTGATGAAGGTAAAGTACAAATTGATCAAGTCGATGTAAACGATCCCGCCTCGCGAATTCATTGTGCATTCGTACAAGAAAAATTTAATTTTTTTCCCTATTATACAGCGGAGTCCATTCTAACCTTGTATGCAAAAATGCGCTTAGTTCCCCTAGATTTAATGAATGCTGAAATTGATCAAGCTTTAAAAAAACTGCACATTTATGATTTAAAGTTGCGACAAGTTAAATCCTTATCCAAGGGACAATTACAAAGAATTGGTCTTGCCTCGCTCTTTATTGGAAAACCTAAATTGATTATTTTAGATGAGCCATTTTCAGGCCTTGACCCTCAAGCGATGAAAGATTTAAAAGAACTTATTTTACAATGCAAAGAAAATGGTCAAACTGTCTTTATGAATTCTCACATATTATCTGAGGTCGAACAGATTTGCGATGAGGTAGCTTTAATCAACAAGGGAACTATCTTGTCTCAAAAAAGTATGGAACAAATTAAAAATGAATATCAGAGTCTCGAGAACTTTTTTACGACTTTTATATCTAGAGAGGATTCCAATGTTTAATTATGTCATAATTTTATCTAGCGATACTTTAAAGAAAGAATTCAAAAGTAAAACGGTAGTTCTGCTTTTCTTTCTCACGAGTGCACTCATTTTAATGGCCGGATTAATGCTTAAAAATTCAATAGAGTCTGGATTGGAGCTCAATTTATTAGGTGGGAAAAATATCATTACAATGATGTTTAGTTTTTTAAATTTTTGGGGAGTCGCCATTTCAATATTTTTTGGAGTAGGGGCACTTAGGTCTGACTTTCAATCTAATATTATTCATCAATATCTAGCTTTTCCCATTAGTCGTTTTCAATATTTGATGGGAAGGCTGTTTGGCGCATGGTTATTAGTGATGATTTTTTATGGTTATAGTTATCTTCTCACGACGATTACTTTTGGCTTGGTAGATAAATCATTTTTACCCCAGGTGATTCACCTAATGAGTTTATTTGTGATTGCTTTTTACTCCTTTATTTTTCTTGTGCTGACTTTTATGATTTCATTTTATTTGGGAAAACTTGGGACATTTGTCACCATGATTTTTACGAGTGCCACTATTTCAGCAGTTCAGTCTCATTTCACGACACTTAGTTTTACAGAACAATTTACACAATGGAGTTTTTTTAAGACATTGGGCTTAGTGATTTATTGGATATTTCCTCACCTTAACTTTCTCGGTGAATTGGGGAATTATTTTTTAGTTCAATCTGAATTAACTTTAAAGCCGGTTTTTGAGATTCCGCATCTTATTTTGAGTACAAGTGCATTGGTTGCTTGTCTCTATTTATTTATAAGAAAGCGTTCTTTTTAGATTTTACATATCGCGATTAAATTGTGCTGGCTTTTCATCTTTAAGTTCGATTACTTCAGTTGCATTTATTTTATAGCTAGATTCTAACTCGATATTATTTTCTAAAAGAAGTTTTCCTCTAACTTTTAAAGGGTAGATGCTAGCCTCAATTCCTTTTTTCTTATCTAGTTTGACAAGGATCATTTGATTGGCCGGTGGAGGCGGGACGTGCATACAGTTGGGGAGAAAAGGCATAAATAAAAATTCAACCACTTTTCGACTCTCAAAATCTAAGGGCATCATAAAACCTTTAATCTCAACGTTTTTATTCAGGACGGCTTTGAGCGGCGCGGGTGGATTTAATTTCTTAGGATTATCGCCTTTTAAGGTCATCAGTAACTCCCAATTGGTGGGAAGATAATTCTCTTTAGAGTTTGTTTTAGAATTTATTTTCGCGGAGATGTTTTGCAAGGGAACATAACAAAAAATGATGCTTAAAAGGAAAAGTTTTGACTTGATATTGATTTTTTTCACTTGTTATCCTTGTATGACCGAATAAAACATTTTGGTCTGATTTAAGAAATTATGAAGTATTTCATCTCTTTTGTAAAAAGTGTTAGGAAATTTTATTAAAAAGCGTAGAATAAAGCTGTATGCGTTTGAAATTTTTAATAATTGAACCTAAAGAAGCGATCTGTAAAGCACTTAAAAAAAATGCTGAAGATTATTTTGGAGCTTCAGTCATCGAAGCTAAAGATTTTGCGGAAGCTTCAGTTCTCTTGAGCATTAATCAGTTTAATTTAATTATTTGTAAACCAAAAACTCATCTCGACGAAAATTTAGGGCAAGCCATTTTAAATTTTTTATTTGATAAAAATTCTGGAAGCTTAGTTTTGTTCTTGGGTGAATTTGATCACCCTTTTAAGAAGTATCAATGCATTACAAATACTTTTCGTCTCGAGGAAATAAATCGCACGATTGTTAAAATGCTCAATTTAGATAAAGATGACTTAGCATTTTTAAAACTTCCAGATTATGTAGGCTATCCGATTCAATATTTTTATTTGATGACTTTTTCACCTTGTGAAGTCTTTATTCGTTTAATTAAAAAGGATGGAGACGAATACGTTAAACGCTTTCATGAAGCTGAAACATTTACTCGTCAAGATTTAGCTAAGTACGAAATGCTTGGGTTAAAAGAATTTTATATTCAAAAGCATGAAATGGAGCTATTTCTCAATGCTTTTGTTATGCAAACAATTCAGAACTCGCAAAATGTGAGCGATGAAAAATCTGTGGATGTTTTAGAAAACACCTTTTCAATTTCGACTGATATGATGCGGAAAATGGGCATCGGCCCTGAGTCTAAGGCCATCGCGGATCAAACAATAAATCAGATGGTTCACCAAGTTACTAAAAGTTCTCAATTGGGTAAAATGCTCAAAAAAATAATGGATAATCAAGGGAGTTTTTCCTATCGAAGAAGTTATTTGATTACTTTACTAGCTTCGCGCATATTGCCCCATCTTGAATGGGGAGGTAGAGAGCAAGATGGAGCACTTTTATTAAAGTTTTCGATGGTAAGTTTTTTTCATGACATTTTTCTTGAAGATGAAAAGTTACTTAAAATTAATTCACTCTCTCAATATGAACAAATGGAATTTTCATTATCTTATCCGGAAAGAGATTTGGTTTTAAATCATGCCAATAAAGCAGCCCTATTGTTGCAATCTTATCCAAAACTTCCCGCAGGCGTTGATATACTAGTCAAACAGCATCACGGAGTGGGCAATGGCGTTGGCTTTCCCGATAAGTGGACGATATCAATTTCACCTATGGCCATTGTCTTTATTGTGCTAGAAGAATTTGCCACAAGGGTACTGCTTTCTCCAGATCAGAATTATAAGCAAATTGTCAAAAAATGTGAGTCAATTTTTCATTTACCGACATATCGAAAAGTCTTGCATGAAATAGAAGCGATGTTAAATCAGCCTCTTTAAAATGTGCTGTTTATAATCTCCAAGTTAATACCTACAACGAATTACTTTAATAGCTGAATCTAGGCATGCAAGTCATTGGAATTTTTTAATTTTAAAAAAATTGAAAGTTTAAAATTATCTTTGATCGAGTGTCGCTTCCACGTAACAATTTTCAGTTTCATAAAATGTTACTTTGTGAACCGTAATATCATAATTTTTTAATTCACGCGGACAAACAACATGAAGAAGGTAGTGGGCCATATTTTCAGCAGTGGGATTTGTTTCTAAGATAAAGGGTTTTTTTGGTCCTTCAACTTGCTGGATGAGATCGAGAGTCTTTTTATCTTCTTTATTGATAATCATGGTGTGATCCCAATTAAGGTCTATCCAAGAACCAATTTTATCTTTTAAAACGGAAAAATCTACCACTCGACCAAGCTGATCAAGTGCAACGTTTGGCTTGGCATGGATCCAAACGACTGCATTATGGCCATGTAATGTTGCACATTTCGATTCATGATTCATGACTCTGTGACCATAGCAAAAGTGAATTTTTCGTACTGCCGTTTCCATTCTGTTCTCCAATGAAAAAATATAGATTGATTATAAATTTATTTTTCGATTTATGGAATTAGATATCTCAAATACTTGATGAGTTTTATTTTGCTATGCAAGAAAATGATAGAATATTCTTAAAGTAAAATTTTTAAGCTCTGTCATGATTAAATTTATCCCGTGTTAAAGTTATGGAGGACTTTATGATAAAAGGAATTTTCACGACCGCACTTGTTTCAATGTCTTTAATCAACTCAGTTTTTGCTTGTGACATTCATGGTAAAACGGGTTTTATGCCGGACAATAATCTTTACATTTCAGCGAATGACAAAGCTTCTAATAATATGACAAAAGAAAGATTTATGGAAATCATCCAACGAGTAGAGGATGTCTATCGTCCAGTGGTTGAAGCACGTGGAGTTAAATTTGTCGTTAAGAAAAACTGGGATGATGGTACAGTCAATGCCTATGCAGATCAGCAAAATGGAGTTTGGTCAGTAAATATGTTTGGTGGTCTTGCTCGACATGAATTAGTCACTGACGACGGATTTATGCTCGTTGTTTGTCACGAAACGGGTCACCATTTAGGCGGAGCGCCGAAGTATCGCGATTCAGACTGGGCCACAAATGAAGGCCAAGCGGATTATTTTGGAAATTTAAAATGTATGAGAAAAGTTCTAGCAGAAGACGATAATGTGGCCATCGTTTCTAAGATGAAGGTCGATGCTGCCGTGACAGAAAAATGTAAGATTTCTTATAACTCAGCTGACGAAGTAGCCCTATGTCAGAGAATTTCGATGGCCGGAAAAAGTTTGGCGATGTTACTAGGTTCATTGGGAGGAAGTTCAAAAGTTTCGTTTACGACTCCAGATAAAAAAGTGGTTAAAAAAACTAACGATGCCCACCCAAAAGCTCAATGTCGTCTCGATACTTATTTCCAAGGTGCACTTTGTGATATCGACGCGAATATAGATGTATCTGAAACGGATACAAAAGTTGGGACCTGTATAAAAAGTGATGGGCACAAGCAAGGAATGAGACCACTTTGCTGGTATAAGCCCGCTTTACGCGAATAAAAAGCTCAAGAATAGTAGTGCCAATTTTCTGACAAGGAGATCTTAAACGATCTCCTTTTTTATTTTTTCATTGGGAAAAGTGATGAAAAAAATCTGTCTGATAATGAAAGATTTATTCCCTGTAATTTTTAATTCGCAAGCTTCAATATAAAATTAACCTATTTTTGTTATGGAGGACAAAAGATGAAAAATGGTATTTGTTCGATTGTTGTTGCGATGTCATTGTTAACCTCTTCTTTTACTTTTGCATGTGATATTGATGGTAAGACAGGATTTTTACCAGATAATGATATGTATATTTCAGAGTCAGATAAAGCTTCTAATAATATGACTCAAGAAAGATTCAATCAAATCATCACTAGAGTTGAAAAAGCTTATGCTCCAATTGTTGCATCAAAAGGCGCTAACTTTAGTGTTATAAAGAACTGGACTGACGGAACTGTAAATGCTTACGCTTCTCAAAATGGAAAGACGTGGACAGTTTCAATGTTTGGAGGTCTAGCTAGACACCCACTAGTTACAGATGATGGTTTTATGTTGGTCGTTTGTCACGAAACTGGCCATCACTTAGGTGGAGCTCCAAAAAAGAATGTCCTTGGTGGTCGATGGGCATCAAATGAAGGTCAATCAGATTATTTTGGATCGATGAAGTGTATGAGAAGAGTTTTAGAAAATGATGACAATATTGCGATTGTTTCTAAAATGCTAGTTGATCCATTTGTGGCAATTAAATGTAAATCTGCTTACACAAATGAGAATGAAATTGCACTTTGTAAAAGAATAGCTATGGCCGGAAAAAGTTTAGCTCTTCTTTTAGCAGAGCTTGGAAAATCAAAGAAAATTTCGTTTACAACTCCAAGCAAGACTGTTGTAACGAAAACAAATGATAACCATCCAGATGCTCAATGCAGAATGGATACATATTTGAGTGGAACTCTCTGTGATATGTCGTACGATCAAGATGTAGATGACAAAGATCCTACAGTTGGTGTTTGCTTGCAAAGAGATGGACATAAACAAGGTACAAGACCGCTTTGTTGGTACAAGCCAACAGCACAAGAAATCTAGATTTCATTGTTTTAAAAAGGGCCAACAAGATGTTGGCCCTTTTTTATTTTAGGAGGAAATAAATAAATGAATTGGTATCACATCATTGGAAATCTAGCATTTATCTTAATAGCTTGCTCGTTTATGGTGAAGGATATTCTTTGGTTGAGGACATTATCAATTACAGCTTCTCTTTTTTCAATTTTTTATAATTATCATATTTCTGGCCAACCCTTATGGGTTCCAATTTCTTGGAATCTGTTTTTTATGAGTCTCAATATCTATCATGTCGTTATAATTATTCGAGGACAAAAAGCCATTCATCTTACAGATAAAGAAAGAGATCTTTATCATTTAGCATTTTCAAGTTTGACACTACTTGAATTTGCCAAGTTACTTTCCATTGCCAAATGGAGCAAATTAGATGAATCTCAAATCTATATTATTGAAGGCCAAGAAATGAAAGAGTTGTCTTTGATTTACAATGGGGCAGTTGAAATAATAGTGGGTCATCGTCCAGTCAATGAACTGCGTGATGGGCAATTTATTGGTGAAATGAGTTTTTTATCCAACGACAAAGCTTCTGCGACTGTTAAGGCAATCCATCCAACTGAAGTGATTGTGTGGGAACAAAGTAAACTTAAAGAACTAATGAGTAAAAATCCTTCCATTATTTATTCGCTGCAATCACTCATGGGTGAACAAATGGCCAAAAATTTAAAGATGGTGACTCAAAAGGCAGTATGAAGAGTTTGATTCTCACAGAAAAGCCCAGCGTGGCGCGAGATTTTTTAAAAGCATTAAGTAGTCAAAAGGGAGGAGAAGTTTTTAAGGCTGAAAATGGCTTTTATGTATCTGAGCGATATTATATCACTTGGGCCATTGGTCATCTTTTAAGACCTAATGATCCTGAAGAATATGACTCTCGTTATAAATCATGGAAGTTACAAGATTTGCCCATACTTCCAAATTCCTTTATCTATTCGCCAGTGTCCACAACACAAGCTCAATTAAAAATCATACTTGGGTTATTAAAAAAGTCAGATGTAACTACCTTTATTTTAGCAACCGATGCTGGAAGAGAAGGAGAATTGATTGGTCGCTTGATTTTAGAGCAGGCAAAATTCAAAAAAAAGTGCCTAAGATTTTTTTCGTCGGAAGCTCTCACTGAAAATGTCGTATTAAAATATTTAAAGCAATGTCAGCCTTTAAGCGATTATGATCGACTCTATGAAGCGGGGTTAGCACGTTCAATGGCCGATTGGTATGTGGGAATGAATCTCACACGAGCAGCGACACTTATTTTTGGGGACCTCTATTCCATTGGTCGCGTACAAACTGCAGTCATCGGACTGTTATATCAAAAGAAATCGCGAATCGAAGCCTTTCAAAAGGAAAAGTATCTTGAATTAGAAGCCACATTTAAACTACAAAATAAGAATAAAACGCTCTCTATAAATGCCTTGTGGCAAGCGCCATCAGAAGAGAAAACAAAATTGCTTGAACCTTCTATGCTCCAACTTCGGAAAGTTAAATTAGAAGAATTAAAAAATGCAGTATTAAATCAAGATTGCTCTGTAAAAGATTTTCTTTCAAGCAAAAAAAGCCAAGGAGCGCCTGGATTATTTTCGCTCACAGATTTACAACGCAAGGCCAATTACTTGTATGGTTTTTCAGCACAAACAACCTTGGATTTAGCGCAAGAACTTTATGAAAAAGACAAATTAATTTCTTATCCAAGAACTGAATCACAAGTTATGGGAGAGTCATCTCTTGCTTTGGTTTCGGGTATAGTGCAAGCCTGTAAAGCAGACTTTCCTGAAAAATTTGAAAAATATGATGCTTTAAAATTATCACTTTCTAACAAAGCTGTATTTGATCAAACGAAGTTAACAGATCACCATGGCTTAATTCCCTTAAGACCATTTAGCTTTGCAACTGATTCTCCTAAAGCAAAAATTTATCTTTTAATCTTAGATCAATTTATTGCAAATTTTTTAAAAGACTTTGTCTTTATTGAGCATGTTGTGAGTTTTTCTTTTAAGTATATATCTAAGACTCCACTTGATCATGATATATCAAAAGGCAAATCTGCATTAGAACCAATGCAAGAAGAAGCCATTTTTAAAGTTAAATCTACAGAAGTGATTGAACTAGGTTTTAAATCATTGCTCCATGAAAAAATAAATAGCATCGCCTTAAGCGAATTTAAAGAGTGTCAATCAGCCCATTGTACTAAGACTCAATTGCTTGAAAAAGAAACGAAACCTGAAGCACACTATACCGAAGCAAGTTTACTTTTTGATATGTCTCATCCAGCACGATTAGTGCAAAAGGCAGAGCATAAAGCTTTATTTCGTACGTCGGTAGGATTAGGCACACAAGCCACCCGCGCTCAGATTATAGAAACATTAATTAAAAGAAATTATCTATCGAGAAACAAACGCATTTTGCGTCTAACTGATAAAGGAATTTACCTAGCGGAACAGTTGAATCTATTAAGCAAGACAAAACTTTTGCTTTCGGCAAGTGAGACTGCCAGTTGGGAGTGCGAATTGGCCAAAATGAATGATGGGTTAATAGATAAAAAGCTTTTTCTTGATAAAATGCAAGAATTTGTTTCTGAATCCATCGAAGAATGGAAAAAAGTTGCTCCTTCTATCGTCCGCGCTCCGAGTAAGAGTTTAAACCAAAAAGCATCGAGCTATAAATTTTTAAAAAGTGCCAAGTGCCCACTTTGCCAAAAAGAAGTTTTAGTGACACCCAAAGCTTATAGTTGTTCTGGCCATAAATTGGGTTGCTCTTTTGTTATTTGGAAAACTGTGGCCAGTGCAAAAATAACAGAAAAAGTCGCACTCAAAATCATAAAAGAAAGGCAATCTGATTTTATTGAAGAGTTTGTTTCAAAAAAAGGTCACAAGTTTAAGGCCAAGCTCATTTTAGATGATGGCGGGAAAATTCAGTTTCAATTTTCTTGATTTAAGTATTCTTAAAAAGCTGAGGTGCCTGCAGGAATTTATCTTCAAACAATTTAATTCTTTGTTTCCACCGATCAGTTAGCTGGATAATCTCTCGATAATCCTCCAAATCATTTTCAAGCTTAAAATCAGACTCTAAGGCATCTAAGGTCTCATGAAACAGTTTTACCCAGCGACCAAGTTCCCCACGCTTTAAAGGCAATTGATAATGGGTATAGAGTAAACGAAAACCTTCTTGCAAAGGCTGAGTAGTTTTGCCAGTAAGTTGGAGTTCCCAAAAAGAGGTGATTCGTTGAAGATGATGTTCTAAAATAGCTGGATTTTCTGAAAATTTTTTAAAATGATAACCAATTAAAATATCGTTAATAGCTTTGGAATAAAAATTTTCGACGACAATATATATAAGCTCTCTCATGATAAAGAGAGCTTTATCACTAACGAGAGCTTTCGTGAAGGGCCCGGCCCAAAGACTTTGACTTCTTGTCGAAAGCATTGTTATTTTCGGCCATCTCTGCCTCTTCTTTGCATGCAATACATAGTTCAGCAGTTGGTCTAGCATTTAAACGTTCGAAACCTATTTCAGCATCGCACTCTTCGCACAAGCCGTAGAGCCCGCGGGAAATAAGTTCGAGTGATTTATTTATTTTCTTCAAATAAAAATTTTCGCGATTTGAAAATCTGATATCTTGCGATGTTTGTACATTGATCGATGCCTCATCGAGGGGATCGAGCAATTCATTTTTGTCCATTTGATACTTTTCAACTTCCATTCTCTTGTTAGCAATTCTTTCTTTTTCACCTAACAAAATTTCTTTTAGAGCATTCACTTGCTTGTCTGTTAAGTAAGCATTCTCTCTCATGTCATTCTACTCCTTAAAAACGTTTGGCCATCTTTGGCCTATTGAAAAATCATTCTTGCTGAAAAACTTTTACCATTTTTTAAAGAGTAAGCTCGCGATGAGCATTCTCTCTGCGAAGAAGATACAAATAGTTGAGTAATAGTGTAAATTTTAAATTTCTAACAAAGCTTAACATTGAAGTAAGAAAATGATGATTTTAAGATCGCACTCTTGACAAGTTGATATTGAGACATTTGTTAGTGGCAAGTATTCCTGATCAAATATTCTTAAAATGATTTTTCACAGTAGGGACAAAAATGCCAAAATTGCAAATCGCATTCTCGTTTGCAACTAGAGCAATTAATAATACATTCGAGATCTATAAATTCATCGCCACCAGTGAAAATGTTTTTTTTGAGTGCGCGAATGGTCGTCGGATGAGCTTTATATTTTTTAGGATCAAGGGTGGGAATAAAAAGTGCAGGAGCGACCATTTTATCGGGAATAATTTGCAATTTAAATTCTTCACTTTGATCAATTTGGTAAAGTGGAGACGCATCGATACCACGAATATTTTTGAGTCGCTCGACGAGTTGCAGTTCATTTTTTTGAAATTTTTGATAATAGTCTAATTGTTCATTAGAGTTTTTAAGAAGCTTTGAAAAATTTAATTCATCAAATTTTTTTTCCATTCATTTCTTAGTATATCAATTAATTGAAAAATCTGCATTTGTTTTGGATTAAAAATTTTGAGTAAGCGAGGTTTCTTGTCGATTAAACTACTCTCAAATTGGCGATTGGTCGGTCCCATTATGAGGATTGTTCTCAAGGTCCATTCGACTATTTCAAATGACTCAGCTTTTAACAGTTCTCGCATGATGATGATTAAGGCTTCGGGGTAGGGTCTGCCCTCTCGCGTGTGTGGATCGATAAATTGTTTTTCCACGGAGTTTAAAAAATAAATAATGAGTTCTTCTTTTTGAGCTTCCGACAAGGTACTTTTTTTTATCAGAGAGTAGAGGATTAAAGTCGTGCTCGAAAGTTTTGGGTGGTTACTATAAGTGTGAGCAAGTACACACAAGGTATTTTTCAAAACCTCTGCGGTAAATTGATTTTCTTGCATGGCCCAGTTGAAGAAATGCGAAAACTGTTCGACCTCATCTGGTGTCATTTTGATCAATGGTCTTTTTGATAAACTTAAATCCTCGATGATTTGAGCACTTTTTTTCACTAGAGTGTCGCTATAGTAGGGATTTTTTATCATGGGATGCTCCGATTTTGGCCATTTTTACATTTTCACATATTAAAATTCGCGAGATTTTGATAAGTAGCTCGTATGGAAAAAATCTATCTTAATACTATTTATTTGGCCACAGAAGGCGAGGGTGTCAACATCGGTCGTCCGCAAGTTTTTATTCGCTATCAAGGTTGCGCCGTTGGTTGTGTCAATTGCGATTCGATGGAAACATGGCCTTTTACCGAAGACCGCTCGCACACGATCGATGATATTTTGCAAAAAGTAGAAAGCCTTACGTTAAATGCAAAAATAAAGTGGGTTTCGATTACCGGTGGCGATCCATTGCACCCTAAGCACACTCCGGGGCTTTTAAAATTAGTCGCAGCTCTTAAAGAAAAAAAATATATGATTAATTTAGAAGCTGCTGGGACACGTGTAGTTGGCGAAATTTTTGATTTAGTTGATTATATAAGCTTCGATATAAAAACTCCTTCGACGAAGGTTGAAACGCCGTTTACGCTGCTTATAAAGTGCGTACAGCAATACTCCCATAAAATGCAAATTAAAGCGGTAGTTTCCGATCGCTTTGATTTTGATTATTTTCTTACTCGCAAGCAAGCCTTGGAAGCAGAAGTCGGTGAACATTCGGTGCCGATGGTGATGACACCCGCTTACAACCTTGGATCGGCATTTCCCCGCGAAAATTTTATTGAACTGATGAAGTTAAACGAAAGTGCCGGTGCTCCTTTTCGATTTATCGGGCAGCAACACAAATGGTTTTTTGGGCCGGATGCAACTGATGTATAAGAACTGATAACAACTGACCTACTTCAGTGTGTTTGCGACAACAATGTTGATGAGGAAAATTTTTAAAGAAATAATTTTTTTAAAAATATTGAATCGAGCTATGTCTTAAAAT
>Ga0255169_1000052_pt1 | contig 76594 bp, 65 predicted proteins | sample Atl_Miss_RepC_8d_FD_183179 | JGI IMG/M metagenome (GOLD analysis project Ga0255169, IMG submission 183179) | Freshwater microbial communities from Altamaha River, Georgia, United States - Atl_Miss_RepC_8d | ecosystem: Environmental > Aquatic > Freshwater > River | place: USA: Georgia | collected...
ACAGGTCTATTAAAAACCAAGTGATGATTTAATCTCACTCAAAGATGTTCCGCCATTGTTAATTGTATTTAATAGTCCTGTGCCAAATAAATCATACTCACTATCTGTACCTTGACGATTAAAATGCTTAACAGCAAAACCAAGCGATAATTTTTGGCCATTAGAATACTGCGTTTTAGAGCTATTTGACTTTTTTGAAGCAAAAGCACCATTTCCCAATTGGTAAGCAAAGCCAGCTATGAACCCGCGATCATAGCGATATTGTAAATTGAGAGTTGGATGTATTGAATTTCTAAACATTAAACTCGATTGATTATTTATAAATAAATTAAAACCGATCCCACCCATTTTAAATCCCGGTGTCGCTCCCGCAGAAAAATAAATGGGATAATCCATAAAGCGATTAGCAAGTTCCGAGGCTGCACTTGTCCCCGAGGGCAAATTTTGAAACTTATTTAAATCGGAATATGCATTGGTTAAACCAAAACTTGGATTAAGCGGTGTGAGACTCATGCCTGAATTACGCGCCAGTAAAGCGGGATTGTAATAGAGAGAGTATTCATCATCGGCAATAGCTGTATACGCATCGCCCATTAGTAAAGCTTTCGGACTGCGCATGAGATAAAAAATTTCTTTCGAAAAAAGCGAAGCACTAAGTAGCATCAATAGAATTATATATTGCATCTTCAATTGATGAGTCCTTCAAACATAAGTGCAAAGTAATGTTCAATTTTTTCTACCGGAACATTAGAATCATCTTCACAGATTGATTGATTCATTGTGGAGGCTACCATTCCAATGCTAGGATCAGCGAGAGTTAATACAGCTTGCGCTGCTGTGATAGCCGCTGTTGCAGCACTAGCGGAAGACAAACTTCCCCCAGATGCCGAAGCAAGTACTGATGGAAGTGTCGCTATCAATGTATTTAAGATTACCACCCCTTGACATAACCGACGCTTACGAGTTGGCGCTGCGATTGTAGAAAAATCAAGTTGAACATGTGAAGAATTCGTGACTTTACATGCTCCGGCCATATTCGAGAGAGCAAGTAAAACCGTCCCGGAAGTGATATTTGAATAAGAAGTAAAGCAATTATTACTTCCGCTCCCCGCCCCTTTTACTCCATTGACCGTATCTGCATAAACATGCATATATTTTCCCAATGAAACTAAAGTTAAATATAGTATTGAAGCATCAATATCTCCTGAATCACTCGCCGAAAAATATTTTAATCGCTCGCTAGTAGTAGGTTCAGTCGTTGATTTAATTCCACCGGCATACAGAAGAATGTTTAATGCTGTCATCAGATCGACAAATTTTGGATCATTTTCAAAAGGACTTTGAACTGAAACTGTCGATGTCGTATAAGTTGCCAACCCACCCAGAGGACTAATACTTGCCGTTTTTGTTAAATCAGTCGCAAAAAGAGTGACCGTCGAATACCCCGCTCTACAGGCGTAGGAGAAGGCAAGTGCCTTTAAATATTTTGCATTTTCATTTCTACGGCCAACTAACTCTAAAAGGTTAATCGCATTTTGACATTGACCTTTGGATAAATAATTTTCCGCAGAGGTGATGACATCCGTTAAAGCTTCGTCGGTGGTTTTACCGCAAGAGTATAAAACAAAAATAAATGTAATGATTAACCATTTGTTCAAAGGAAGTCCCCCACAAATGATTATACTCTTTAATTCCTTGGGGAGACATCTGGACAAAATGACCTATTATGTTTGAATTAAAAATTGAACAATTTTCTCCATTGCTTCTTGCATCGCCTCTTTTTGTAAAACGAGACTAATCCGCGCGGAATTCTTTAAACCAAAATCGGAACCGGGAACGATCACGACTGCATATTTATTGAGAATTTCCTCGCACATTTCATAGGAGCAATCCCCATGAGGATCTTTTTTAAAACGCTGAAAGACGGGAGCTTGGGAGAAATCGATCATAAAATAAAAAGCGCTGGTGGGCTGATACCAGCACTTCATCAAATTATATTTTTTCAACGTTTCTCGAATGATGATGGCATTGTCGCGCAAATGATTTTTTACCGGAATTAAAAATTGCGCCGACGAATTAAATTGGTAACTCATCAATGCGCGTTGAATAAGTGAATTAGCACTGGAGGTTAATTGACCTTGAAGATTCTCTATCCCCTTACAGATATTTTTAGGACCAATAGCATAACCAATTCGAAGCCCCGTGCTGGCAAATGCTTTAGAAATCCCATCAACAATAATGGTTTGGGCCAATAGCTCGGGAAATTCCTGATAAAAATAGGTTGGTTTGGGATCGTAGTAACTTACTTCAAAATAAATCTCATCGCTAATCACGGCGATATTTGGATGCTTCAACAGTAGTTCTCCAAATTCAATCATCCATTCGCGACTGTAATGAATCCCAGCTGGGTTATTTGGACTGTTGATAATAATGGCTTTTGTTTTGGAGTTGATCGCTTTTTTAATGTCGTTTACCGATGGAGTAAAGACATCAAATACGGACGATTGAACAACAACTGGTTTTCCGCGACAAAATTTAATCATCTCGGGATAACTTATCCAGTAAGGTGCGATAATGATCACTTCATCATCGGGTTCAATCAGCGCTCCTAAAATATTTGAAATGGAATGCTTGGCTCCATTTGAAACGACACAAGAAAACTTTTCTTGATCGAGAATAATTCCACGCGACTCTTCTACATAGTTGATTAATTTCTTTTTAAGATCGAGAAAGCCACCCACTGGGCTGTATTGATAGGATTTTAAAAAATCTAATTCAAAGCGAATGGCATCGATAAATTCTTGAGGTGGTCGAAAAGGTAATTGTCCCGCAGTTAAATTATAAACCTGTAAGCCTTCTTCCGTCATTTCCTGAGCTTTTGAGTTAAGTTTCAAAGTTACACTCTCTGACATTGATTTGACTCGCGAGCTAAGCTCCATATTTACCCCTTTGAACAAACTTCGATTAGTCGTCTTTTGCATCGGATTTTGCATTTTAGTTGCGGCTTCGCAATCTAAAACAACAAGCATCTCTAATTTTAAATCTCGATTTTTTTAATTTCTTTGTTTAAATCACTATGTTTAAATTATATACAGATAATTTTAATACGTCTTTTTTTTTGACATCGTCGAAACCTATCTTCTTAGATTAACTAGAAATTAAAACGGCATAAAAAGTGAACAGGTCATATTGAGTCTATAAAAAATACTGGAGTCAGTTATGAAAACAACCTCGTCACTTATTTTATGTCTTGTCATTTTTCATTCAGCTTATGCCAAAGTCGATTCTAAAAAAGTTTCTTGCGACAAGGTAAAAGTAAAAGCAAAAACCAATAAAAAGATTACTCAAAATGTAAAACCCGTTCCCGAAAGAAAAATAGCGTCGGAACAACTCGAGTCTCTTAAAAGCCTCCAAACAGATATTACTTTTGGAAGTAAGGCCGATCAGGAAAATGAAGCTGCAACATTTAGTGAAAGCTTGTCGATTGAATTAAAACTTCCCGAAAAAAATGAAAATCGATTCCATAAAACTGATTTAAAAAAACCAATAGCTCAAGCAGAAAAAATAACCGACCTTGAAGTCAAAAGTTCTGAGGAAAATCTACTACAAAAACTATGTGAGAAAGATCGAGTCATCGATGATTTGCGAGCGCAATTAAATTCTAGTTTACCTCTAACACCAAAAGTGTTAGCGACCATCACTCCAAAAGTCTCAGCGTCTAATAAAATAGCCTCAGATGACCAAAGTTCACAAATGGAACTTCTCGCTTCAATGACCCAAATGATGCTCACTCAAATGGAAAACCAAAATAGATTGATGGGACAAATGCTCGAGCATTTTAGAAGTACTAATCAATTATTAATCGATCGCGCTTTTAATGCTCCCACGCAGGTCAGAACTTATGAAGCAAATCGTGGATCATTTGCCGAAGATCTAAATCCCGAGTTGGCTTTTTACCGCAACTATTATTACGCTCAACAAAACAAGCGCTCTGAATTACAATATTCTACAGACTTTAGTCATCAGCTCAGTCATCAGCTCAGTCATCAGCTCAGTCATCAGCTCAGTCATCAGTCCAGTAATCAAGAAGTAAATAAGAATTTTAATCCAAGTGAGCAAGTTACTTCTTCCCTTGCTTCGACTACTTCCTCGAGCCCAAACAATATTAATAATGTCTTTGGTATAAGGGGCTTTGATTTTCGCCAAGAGCAAGAAGGGCAAACTTTAAAATTGCCACAATTGGTGCGAGAATTTTTTTAGCCCGATCAACCTTAAAAAGCACTTGCCTTAAGCGATTTTTCTGTGAAATGATTTTATTTTCAAGTCTATAAAAATGCATCTACAGAACTAGTTATAAAAAAATAAAATCACTTCACAGGAAAAGAAATGAAACAAAATCACGACCAATTCATTATAAAACACATGAGTCCCCAAGATTTTTTTCCGCTTTTTGGAGCACTTTATAAAAAAACCTTTAGTCGCGATCATGTCTTTTTTGCCGATGCTCATTACGATGAAGTGGAAAAAGAAAAAATGAAATCCCTTGGTCAGACCTTCCAGCATAAACTCTATTTGCATCTGGGTCTTTTTACAAAAGATGATCAATTTGTCGGTTTTTCATTTGGTGTGCAGGAAAGCGAAGAGAGCTTCTATGTCATATGTTCCGCTGTCGATGAGAGTTTTCAAAAAAAGGGCCTATACTCTATGTTACTCGATGAAGTCATTCGTTTTGCGAGTGATAAGGGCTTTCAAATTATTTATGGTACTCACTGTGCAACCAATAATGCCGTGCTTATCCCAAAACTAAAAAAAGGTTTTATCATTAATAAAATGGAATTGTCGGATTCGTTCGGGGTTATTTTACATTTATCTTATTTTACGAATCCTTTGCGAAGAAAAGTCCTCGACTACCGAGCGGGACACCGCAAACCGGATGAAGAATTAAAAAATATATTTAAATTCTAAACTTTTGGATAAAACACTTATAAGAAGTTTAACTTGCCCCGCGCACAATGTGATCAAGCTGATGCAATTCGCCCTCTAAATCATTGAGGTGCTTCAATATAATCATTGAAGAATGATGTGATTTTTCTGCTATTTGACTGGTTTCAAGAATCGAGTTCTCCAGCATCGACATGGCGTTGGCTATTTGAACGATCCCAGTTTGTTGCTCTTCTTCAGACTTTAATATTGAATGAGATTTATCAAGTACGGCTTCACATTGACGATAGATCTTTTCAAAAATAACTTCACAGTCTTTAGATGATTTTTCTCCTTGGCTTAGCTTCGTTTTAGATTCATCAATAATCTTTTGAGTATTGGATTTATTGTTAATTATTATTATTTTAATCATCTCTATCCTGCTACGAAGAAGCTCGGCAATTTCTTGTGATTGTCGCCCTGACAAGCTGGCCAATTTTCCAACTTCATCAGCGACTACTGCGAATCCCTTCCCACTCTCTCCAGCTCGCGCTGCCTCTACTGAGGCATTAAATGAAAGCAATTTTGTTTGAAATACAATTTCATCTATCACTTTAGTCTTCGTACCAATTTCTTCAATGAGGGCGAGTATTTTTTCTAGCTCGCCATTATTGCTTTCTACTTGATTGAGCATTTGATCGTTAGATAATCTAATTTCATCCATTGATGTAGTTAGTTTCTGAACAGTCGTGCCTCCCTCTTCGGATAGCTTGAGCATAACCTCACTTTCACGATAGGATTCTTTGGCAAATCGACTTGCACTTTCAGAGACTTCTTTTATTTGTGTTGAAGCAACGGCTGTTTGCTCAACGGCTGTTACGCTTTTCGAAATGTCTCTAAGTAGGTGATCTAGCTCTCGACCAATTTCTTGCACTTCTTTTTTTACAACTTTATCTGAAGTCTCAATACCATGGTTAATTTTTTCTAAATTCAAAGATAACTTCTTAAAAATGTAAAAACTAACTAATGTAAGTGTCAAAATGCAAATAACAAAAAATAGATAAAATTCTTTTTGACCTTTGAGGATATCACTATAAACCAAGTCAATATCATCACTCATAAGGACAGACCAACCAAGATTCTCTGTCATCTTGTTGCCTTTAATGGGAGTATAAGCCGTTAATTTATCAATTTTTTTTCTTGAATGTTTTGAAATCGTAAATCCACTCATGCCTTTAACTACACGTATAGCAGATTCAACTTTTGCTTCAACTAAATTGAGTTTTCCAAAAACACTTAAATCAGTAACAACTTCATTGTTCTTTCTTCCCATTGGATCATAATCAAAAAGTAGTAGTCCATTTTTATCTATGAGGGCAAACTCCGCGTTAGTAGGTCTCTCGCTTTTAATGCTTTGGAAAACATTAACAAATTCTTGTGAAAACCAGCGATGTGAGGCTCGATTAGAAATGACTCCCACTTTTTCACCTTTAGCATTTTTAATTATTGTCGAAAAACCAGAACCAAAAGATTCTTGGCCGAATGCCAAACTAACAATGCTGTCATAGGCTGGATCCTCGACAAAACTTCCAGTGATCTTATTTTTATGATCGTTAGTAAATTTTTCATTTATTGCATTCTTAAACCACAATTCTTGAGAAAAGTTTTTAGGCAATTTATCCAGATGTTTAATTTGACGACCTTGATAGTCGAGACTACTACTCTTAACGAGATTTCCATTTATGTCGGTGACAATTATGAGATCATAAATTCCATAAAGACGCACCCACTGATTTAAAGTTCCTTCTAAATTCTCTTTGTCTAGTTCTTGCACGACTCTATTATTAGCAAAGGCTTGTACATCGCCATATCTCTCAAAAAACTGCGCTGTAATTGAATATTGTAATAAGTGCAGTTGGCTTTCAAAGCTACGATGAGTTATTTTATAAAAATCTGAAATTATTAATTGAAAAATGATGGCAATCCCCAAGGATAGCAACATCATCATGGATAAATTAATTATTCCAAGCTTATATCTAAGAGGCCATTTCAAAAGTGCCCACGATCTTTTCATAAGAAAAACTCCTAAAATATCTTGCAAACAAATTCATATCGAAATCATATCGAAATTTTATGCTTTCTTCTCAACTTAAAAATATCTAAAGTGTATATAAGTAAATTAAATGATCATTATCTTGAAAAATTAATGCATGATGCTCTAGCCTCCTTAAATTTACTTCACTCTAAGCTATATCACTCTGTAATATGAACATCTTTTTTTTTCCGAGTTTTTTTCACGGGTAAATCTCAATTTTAAGAAAATGGGCAATTTATTCCTCATCAATTATTGGTGCTCGACCGATAAACAAAAAGATGAAGGAATTATCAAAGGATTTTTTATGAAAGGTGAAAAAAATATTGCTCAAACAAATAAAAAATCAATCATCAAAAAGTGTCACGACTGCGGCCATTTAAGCGAGACCCCAACAGAAATTGACAAATGTGCCAAGTGCAATAAATCATTTTTACCCCTTAATTATTTTTCTAAAATCCATTCTAAAGATTCTCGGGACTATAAACATCTTTTCAGTCACGCAGAAGAGATCCACGAAGAAGATTTAATCCGAGGATTGATGGTGATTTGGTAAAAGTCCCTATTCTTTCCTAGTCGACACTTTCTCTATCTGTTAATGTTTTTTGATGAACGATTTACATCCAGCCATTATAAGACTTTTAGAAAAACGAAATTTAGGTGCAGATAAAAGCTCGCAACTTTTTTCTTGGGATTTAAAATCGATCCCCGATCATCGTCACCTAAATGATTTAAATAAAGCCGCTTTAAAAATAATCGATGCTATGACTCATCATAAAAAAATTGCCATCTATGGTGATTACGATGTGGATGGAACAACTTCTTGCGCTCTCTTTTTCCATTTTTTTAAAATGCTTAAGACGGAAGTCACCTTGATTCAACCGTCGAGATTTGTCGAAGGTTACGGCCTGCATGTCAGTAGCATCGATCAAGCCCTGCAAATGAATATTGATTTAATGATCACTGTCGATTGTGGAATTACAAACGTTGAAGCAGCTGATTATGCCAAGGCAAAAGGCCTGGATCTCATCATTACTGATCACCATAAAGATGCAGCAGTCAAAATGCCCGATGCCTATGCCGTTGTTAATCCCAATCGCCGAGACGAGTCGCCAGAACTGCACGAAGAATTTAAAGCACTCGCTGGAGTGGGGGTCGCTTTTTATATTTGTGTCGAAATAAAAAATGAATTGGCGAAAAAAAAGATCGAGATGCCAACGTTGTATCCGCTCTTAGAATTTGTGGCCATCGGAACCATTTGCGATCTCGCTCATTTAAATTCGATTAACTTAAGACTCGTCCGTCACGGTTTAAAAAGTATCAAAGAAACAAAATTTCCCGGGATTCGCGCTTTTTTCACCCAGGAAGAACTTAAAGCTCCCTTTATTCCCTCCGATAAATTGGCTTTTTCCATCGGCCCATTAATCAATTCTAAAGGGCGACTCGATCATCCCGAAATGGCACTCAAACTTTTAACGACTGACAATTTAGATGAAGCGCGATTTTACTACGATCATTTGGTCAGTTGTAACAACGAAAGAAAACTAATTCAAAAACAAGTTTTCGATGAAGCTTTAGATTTGGTGGAATCGCAAATTGCAGAACTTAAAAATGAAAATGAACACACTATCTCCATCGTCTATCAACCGCATTGGCACGAAGGAGTCATAGGCATTGTCGCTTCAAAATTAGTTGAGAGCTTTAAAGTTCCGGCCGTAGTGTTTACCGACTCCGAGCACGAAGGCATTATCAAAGCATCCGTGCGCAGTGCGGGAAGTCTCGACATCTTTAACTTACTTAAAAAGTCCGAGCATTTATTTCTAAAATTTGGAGGCCACAAGGCCGCAGCTGGCTTAAGCATGCCAAAAACCAATCTTCCATTATTAGTTGCAGAATTAAACCGCGAACTCGCCACTATTCCTGAAATCATTCGCAAGCGAGAAGATTTTTACGATATAGAACTTTTTCCCCACGAAATTACTCCAAAGCTTTTAAGAGAACTCGACGCCTTAGGCCCCTTTGGCATGGGCCATGAAAAACCACTTTTTAAAATTAAAAATTTAAAATTGGATTCTTTCGATATTTTAAAAGAGAGTCACGTACGCTGGAACTTCAGTGTACAAAAAGTAAAAATGAAAGGAATAAGTTTTAACTATATTGGCAAACCAAAACTCTTAAGCCCCCACGAAATTTATTCCCTTCAACAAAAAGACCATTCTAAGCTGCATGATGCATCGTCTCTAGAGCTTATTTGCTCACTATCAATTAATCGATTTAATGGCAGTGAAAGTATCCAACTAATGATCGACAAAGTAGAGTTTGGTATTTAAAAAAAAGGGCCAAGATCAACTTGGCCCCAAAATACAATGTTTAATGCATAGCTAATTAAAAGACAGCTACATCAAATTTCGCTCCAAGCATAACAGTCTTAACTGAATACTTGTTACCAGAAACTGGCTTATAAGTTTCTTGAGAAACAACTGCATGGTAGCGAGTTGCATCTGTTTTAGATTCTTTATATTCAAGACCTAAAGCTAAACGATCGATGTCTTGAACTTTTGTTCCAGTTGCAGATGTTTTATCTTCATCTTTTACATATTTTACAAATGGTCTAAAGTTTTCATCACCTGTATAAGAAAACATCGCGGCCAGAGTTGTTTCTTTTTTATCTTGCTTTGCAGTTCCTGCTTTTACTTGAGTTTTAACTCCGTAGTCTAATTCTACAGAAACTACTGCTGGGTTAAATTGAACTCCAAATCCTAAATAGTTATCTGGTCCTTCAGCTCTTACAGTTTTTTTGCTGGTATAGCCTAGAGTAGACTTTACTAAGCCGGTCATAAAATCTGCATTTAATTGTGCAGCATAACCCATTTTTGATTGAGCAGACATAGATCCAGTTACTCGATCTGAGTTTCCGTTAAATGCTTCAACAGAAAGCGTATGCCCCATGATTTCTCTCGACAGACCTACACCCATTTGACTTCCAAGTGCGTCAGCTGCAGTCCAAAAAAGTGATTTTACATATTGATCGGCGCCCGTTCTTTGAGTATCAACTCCACCAAATAAAGTCGCTTGTTTACCAAGAGTTAAATCAAAGCCCATCAATGATTTTTTAATATAAAGTTCATCTACTAATGCAGGTACTCTATCTTTAGTGGCTACAGGCGTGCTTGTATCTAGAAAGTTTAAAGTCATCGCGTACTTTGTCGTCGCGTTTAACTTTCCAGCAAAATAGGCTCTCGCCCAGTCACCTCTAATCATGGTTGAGTCGCTCATTCCAGACTTTGCAGAGTCGCGATTTGCATTTTCAAAACCAAATCTCCCTACAAGATTTAAAGTGTGGTCGCCAGCAAAAGCTAAGCTCGAAGTAACCAAAAGCATTGAAGCAATAGTTTTTTTCATTTTTCTCTCCTTGAAAATTAATGAAATAAAAAAAACGATAACTCTATTGTTCAATGCTTTTTTAAAAAGTGCAAATTTATTTAGCTAGTTCGCCCATTCATTAACTATTGTCTAAGGATGGTACATTTTAATATGCTCACATCTTCAACTGGACGATCCCATTGACCAGTGGAAACCTTTCCGATCTTTTTAACTATATCTAAGCCGCTCACGACTTTTCCAAAGACTGTGTGGCGTCCATCGAGATGTGGAGTTGGAACTAGAGTGATAAAAAATTGTGATCCATTTGTTCCAGGGCCTGCATTGGCCATAGACAATACTCCAGCCTCGTTGTGTTTGAGATGGGCACGGCATTCATCTTGAAAACGATAGCCTGGTCCGCCTCGGCCTGTCCCATCGGGGCATCCGCCTTGAATCATAAATCCATCAATAATTCGGTGAAAAATAAGTCCATCGTAGTAAGGACCTTTCTTCTTTGTATCTTGTCGCCCTTCAGCTAAATTCACAAAATTCCACACGGTTTCAGGACAGTCTTTATGAAATAATTCAATTTCAAACTCACCTAAGCTTGTTTCAAACTTGGCTTTAAGCGTAGCATTTTCATTTAAGCTTTCTTTGTATTCTGATTTCTTCACTTCTCCAATTCCAAACATGAGTACTCCTTTGTAAGTATTAATAATAAATAAAACTATATTCACCTTTAAAAATAGTTTTTATAAATTCTTCTTTATTTTTAAAAAATTTTGGCACCATCAGTTCTACTTTTGCCTTATCTTTAAGCAAAATATCTAGATTAAATATCAAGCGATTATTTTTTTGTTCGCCATAAGCCTGTGGCACAAATCGACTCATGAGCTCGGCAGAAAAAATGGCGTGATTTAGTTGATGAAACTTTTCTAAAACATCATTTCCCTTCATACAGGCCGACAATAAAATAGGTTCACTCTTTTGAAAGCGATCGGACTTAAGCATTTTTTCAATTTCCGATGCCACATTTTTCTGCGCGAGCAAGGGGTCAATCCATACTAAGATCACGCGATGATGATTGGGTAATTTAAATCCATCCAACTTACTTTTTACTTTTTCTAAGCTATCGTAAAAAACTAATTCTTTATCTCGATCACTTAAGGATTGAATCACCTTTATTTTGTTTGAGCTTTCTATTGTGCTTTCTAATGATATTTGCGTGTTGAAAACCCATTGAAAAATTCTTAGATCGAGCGGGTTTAAATAATATTTTTTCCCCACTTGATCGAAATCGATATACTGCAAGTCATTTTTGACAGGACAATAAATATTAAGCTCACTGAGACTTACATCTAATGACTGATCATCTAAGTAGGGGGCCAAGCTTAATTGAGCCTGGTGAAAATCGCGATTAGTTTTACGGTAAGTATTACGGTAATAAGATGAACAAGATAATAAATGAAACAAAATAAAAAATAACAAACACTTATGACTAAACATTTTCATGATCATCGCTCGCTGAAAAAAAATTCATCAATTCACTTTCGACTCTTAAATGAAAATCCTCTCCAGAATCAATATCAAAATGAAACAGACCCAATTCCTTTGGTGGGCACCAGAATATTCCATCAATCTCATATGTATTGTTATTTTTAAATATCAAGATCCCATCGCAGGCAACTGTTTTTAAATCAAAAGAATAAACATTTTTTCTAAAACTTGGGCACTCTAAAGTTGCAAAATATTGAGCTTGATCTAAAAGTTTATCGAGGTTGCTCACTTCAAATCCGGCATAGATGGTTAAAATGGGGCTCGGCTCCTGCGGTCTGACGAGCTTGGCTTGAATATAATCGGGCTGCGAGCGAAATTCATGCAGATCTTTTTCAAACTGAGCAATAAGTGCATTATCATTTAATTTAAATTGCTCTAGAGCAACCTGGTCCGCAGGGGTCAAAGTTAGATCTTCCAATGCCTCGCTTAACTGCCATATAAACTTTAAATGCGGGTGCCACTTCCACATTTCAAACAATTGATGGAGCACAGGCTTATTACCAAATTCACTTCCCGAAATGAAAAGCGTTTGATGATTGGCAAAGGAATCATTTTCAAGATTACCTTTAAAAGAAGCGGCAAATTTAAGTTCATTAACGGCCGCCACTCCCCCTGGCCCCAAGTGATTAAATCTCACTTCATTTTTATCCATAGAGAAGAGATCAAAATTTACCACGACATCGAAATCTTTATAGGACTCCACTTCTGTGGCGAGAGACTCAATCACCTCTGGTCCAAGTTTTGAAAACGCCTCTGGGTTTTCTTCCATTTGCTTTAAAATATTTTCTTTGGGATCGAGACAATAGACCACGCGAAATAAATCTAAAAAGCGAGTGTGATTTTTTATTGTTTCCAGTGGATTTAAAAATCTTTTATGCACCCTTATCACATGGGCCTTCACAAAACTTATTGTTTGTATTTGACTATCTTGTATTTGACTGTCTTGAATTTCTTGCAACAAAGAATCGAGATCGTCGCGATAAAATACGACAATTTCTGCTCCTAAAGTGGCAAAGTGTTTTATAAAGCGAGATGCATGGGCCCGATGACTTAAAACAGCAATTTTCATGATACTTCCTCATTCGAGAAAGTACCTTATCATAACTTTTTCTGGGTTAAAACTAGACGGGAGTACTATTTAAAGAAGACTTTTGTATCGCCGCGGTCGATGACCGAGTGCTCGGCAAATTTATATAAAAAATCAATAAATGAACCCATGGCTTCAAAGCTCGGTGTGCTCTTGTCGAACTCGCAACCGTATTGAAGATAAGTCATTCCATCGTCGCCTAAAATTTCTTTGCAGTGACGAACGATTAAAGTCACAGGAATGTAGGATCCTTTCGTAAAATACATTCTCATTTGCACTTCGTGACCTGAAGTTAATTTTTTATCTTTAGTCGGATTCCACGGCGTAGAAAATGCACATCCGTCGCCCGCTACATCGACTAAAGTCACCGGGTAAATGGCCCCATTGTCGTTAATTTCAGTGTAGGCGCCTAAAAAATTATTTAAAACAATGCGATTAAAAGCGCGGCGCTTTTGTTCGATTGTTTCCGCTTTCTTCTTGTTAAAATCTAAAACTTTGAATTCCGACATGCTCTCAACTCCCGATGATTTATAAAGCACCTATCGGAATATTGTATTACTTTTTGAGGTAGGTTGGAGTCCTAGAAATTTCTTCCACTAACCTTAAATAGGATTCTAATCTCGAGAGAATTAGTTGGTCATTGTAATCTTCTGAATTCCACATAGATACAAAGGCACACCCCTTGGAATCGGGCGAATGTTCACAATTTCTAAACTTGCAGCGAGTTGCCACGACTTCCAAATCGGGATGATATGAAAGTAAATCTTCAATCAGCAAATCTTCCAGACCGAAAGAGCGAATCCCGGGCGAGTCGATCAAAGTAAAATGATCCGATATAATGAGTTCACTCCAAGTCGTGGTGTGTGTCCCCTTTCCTACTTTGCCGACTTCGCGCGAGAGTAATTCTACTTTTCCTTCGGTTAAAAGAGATATGGTTTTTGACTTGCCAACTCCAGATTGACCTAAAAAAATCGCGGTGCTTTTTTCTAATTTGCTTTTTAAGTCGCTCAAACCTTTTAAACCTAAATGAGAAAACCGGTTTTGATAATTTGCATCTTTGGCAGAAATTTCAAAGCACTCAATATTTAAATTTTGCAAGCGATCGACTTCAAATTTTAAATCAAAGGCACTCTCTTCAAATTGATCCATTTTATTAAAGACAACTACAGGATGAATATTCCATTGATGAGCTCGCACCAAGAATCGATCGACGATCCCTCGCTTGTACTCTGGCTTAGAGACACTGACTAAGATGACCATGACATCGATATTAGATGCCGATACTTTTTTCTTTTGCTCGCGGACAATCAAGCGAAAAATTTCGTTGGATCTCTCCTCAACTTTAATAATTTTTCCATCTTCAATTTCGACATAGTCGCCCACCACAATGGTCGAATCATCGCCTTTTAGTAAATTCCCTAAAGCACATGCATTGACTATTTCCCGACTCCCATCGAGAAGTAAGCAATCAAAATCCCTCATCGATGATTTCATCACTCTCGCCTTTAACATTGCATAAATCCTTCGGGAAAAAATTGTCGATGTGGATCGAATTTTGATTTTAAAATTTTAAAAACTTGGGCTTGGTGTTCGCTATAAAATGAAGCGATAAATTTTCTCTTTAGAAGACCAATACCATGCTCGGCAAAAGGCGAAGCCTTAAGCAACTGGATATCGCGATAGAGTTGATGGAAAAGTTCTTGGCATTTTGCATCTTGTTCTGGCTTGGGCATAAAATTAAAATGCAAGTGAGCATCGCCAAAATGCCCAAACATATTATACTCCAGACCTTTTTTTGCCAGTTCTTGATAGAGCGAAAGAAGCTTGGAAAAATCGGCAGGTGCCACTTGTATATCTGTTCCTTTTTTCGTCACTCCTTTGCGGGAATTTTCTTCAAAGACAGTGCGAGGCACGGCCATGCGCAAAGCGCGGCACTTGGAAGCTTCCATTTGAAACATTTGCTCCATAGTAAGTTTTGATGAAACAGATTCTAATTTTTGAATTAAAATTTCGATTACTTCATCAAATGCTTCTTGAGCGAGCTCTAAAAAGACATAATCTTTTTCATCTTTTAATTTAAGTTCCGTCGGTAAATATTTAAGCGAATGAGCATCGAGCAATTCTGCGGCAAAAACTTTCTCTCGCAAATCACTTAAAATAAAATGCAATTTTACATGCTCCGAAAAATCGAAAGCCCAGTGATCGAGTTCAATAAAAAGATAAGTCGAGTTCGTTCGTTTTTTTAATTTGATTTCCGCTCCGATAATTAAACCCAATTGCCCTTCAAAACCAGTCGCCAAATCGGTTTCACACATAAGTCTTGGAAAGGGAGCATTTTTAAAAGTTTCATACTGCTTAAATTCATTTTGATAGTTCCGAATATCGGCTAAATCATTTTCTGAAAAATGAAACTCACAAAAAATATCATCGAGACTACGTTCACTATTTAATTTTCTAATTTGTCCATCGCCCATGATCATATCGACCGAAAGAATTTGCGATCGCAAGTTGCCAAAGCCAAAACTCCGCTCTCCCGTTGCCGAAGTAGCCACACCCGATAGAATAGACGCGAGCTCTTCTGTCGGTGTCGTCATAAGTTCAAAGGCGGTCTGGGACAAAAACTCCTTCGCTTCCAACCAAGAAATGGCTCCAGTCACTCTTAGAAATGCGCGAGTATCTGAAAGTTGAACCAGCTCCATCGACTTGGGAAGTTGCCCCGTATAAACAAGACTCGTTTTAGCGTCGAGTTCTTTTAAATGAACGAGTGATTCAAAGGGAATAACGGTCGATGTCGCCGATCCGATAAATAATGCCGGACTATGGCTTAAGATAAAGTTTTTTGCCTCTTCGAGGGTTTTTAAATGTAGCGTTTGATTCATGTAAAAAGGATACGGTAATCGACACTTTTTGGCCTGAAATTTTTTAAAGAGTTTACGCAGGCTCAGCACTTTCAAAACTTAAAAAAGTTGTAGACAGAAGGCCCGCTTTGCATTATTTTTCTTTCTCATTGTGACCATCATTAAGGATTCGTAGCTCAGTTGGATAGAGCAACCCCCTTCTAAGGGGTAGGTCGTAGGTTCGACTCCTACCGAATCCGCCATTTAAATCTCAAAAAATCGAAAACTGACAACGCTCCATTATAAATTTATCCAAGACTTTATCGTCGCTAAATTCCGGCTTTATTTTTCCAATTTTTGTGTTCCAGATTTCACTATTATTTACGGTGCAATCTTTGAATCCTTTCTTGGAGATCACTGCCTTTGTTTCCACCTTTAATGGATCGGCCTGATTTTTATCGACACGAATAAGCACTCCTTCTCCATGGTATGTGATATCGGCTGGGAGAGCTTTTTTCCCCTCTAAGACACGCATTGGTTTTTCGACTAAAACACCCGAGAGAATTTTTTTAGAAACGCGATCGATAATAAAACTTTCTCCGGTAGGCAGAGTCACTTCTAATTCTTTATCGTTTAAATCTTTAATCGCCGGAAGGAATTTACGGGGCAAAAAAGTAAATGATGACAATGTGGCATCGGATGCTTTTCCTCCGGGATCATCATTGACAAGTAAACGGATATCGCTTGCCGCTCGATGTGGGAATTCAAAGTCAAAATCTCTTCTTACGATATCATCGGGATTTTTTAATGGAGAGAGAATATTATTATTTGATCCCTTTCCTTCATTGATAAATTTAAAACCTTCAATCATATCGCCTTTTTGAGGAAATCGATGACCCTCTACATTGGCAATACAATAATCGAAATCTTTTTTCTCAGCTCCTAGGTACTTCACGCCATACTTGCATCCCTTGAATTCAACTTCAGAATAGATACGATAAGGGGGTTGTATATTGTCGACATCATAATTTTGCTCATCAATTCCTGATTTCTCAATAGAATGACTCTGAAGGGCATGAGTGTCTATCAGCACACAGGGCTGATTAATTGGACTTAGAACTTTAAATAATTGATCATCTGATGGTAACACCAATACCTGATTGAGATCATGACCTGCTAACTGGTTACATAATAAGAAAAATAACAAATACTTCATCATGGAAACCTCAACACGCTCTGAACTATTATCATAGCTTGATAGATCATTGCAGAGAAAGTATCCTGCATATTTTGCCTAAAATTATTTTATTTTTTTATAATATTTAATTTTCATTTTGGATTGTGAAGAGAAAAAAACCACTTCTCTGTCTTTTAGGGATAATTTTTTACTCGATTGTAAGTTATTAATTTTAACATGACTCACTAGTTCGTCTTTATGATAAATCTGGCAGTCATTTACTAAAGTATAGCTTAACCAAAATTGATAATAAGAGTGAGGGGCATAAAAATATTGACGCTCAAAATGACAGATTTCCTGATTATTAAATAATATAATTCTATCTTCATCTAGCTCTTTAACTTGATATGAAAGCTGGTTCCAAGTGTCGGCCAAAAGCTGCTCTGTAAAACATAAACATAATAAGCAAATAAAAATGTACTTCATAAAACCTCTCAGTTTGTTTGACTGTCAATACATTTATTCCATTGCTCAAACTTTGTCAAATTGAGATCTACTAATCCGCTGAAACCGATTCACAAGCACTTGCATTTAAAGATTCTGGTTGATTTTTAATAAGTGAATACAGCATCCATTTTTCTGCTTCGGCTGCTCGATAAATATGTTCTTTAATAATTTTATCTTGATGTATAGACAAAATAAAATCTTGAAATTTTAAAATGGCATCGGATTCTAAGTCTGTAATTAAAGTGTTTTTTATCGATTGGAATTTTTGGTAAATTTTTTTAAGTGCAGAGCTTTTCATTTGATCATTAATAAAATCTCTCTGCTGAAGACTTCTAATCAACTCATGATTTAGATCAGATGTAATTAAGTCACGATTATACATCTGATAATTCAAAGAAGCATAGGTCAGCGGCCGAACACTGGCAATGTAGTCTTCTTTTACAATTGAATTATGATTGAGCAAATAAAACTTCATCTCTTTAGCGCGACTAATAAAGCTTAAGTATCGATTATGTATTTTCTCCACACTAGATAATAATTGCTGAGCATAATTTATTTCATTATCAATTGAAATAGACATATTCATTTCCAAGGATGAAAATTTCGACAGCTGAGTTTTTAAACGTTCATAATTTAATAAAAACTCCTTATAAGCCACTTGATTTTGACTTAGCTCCAAAATCAATTTTACTAATTGGTCGTCACTTCCAAAAAACTTATTTGATACATTAAACATAAAATACGGCTGTAGTAATTCGTTAAATTGCGAGTTGATATGCATAAAATGATTATCATTAATCTGAGGCAGGTCGGGAAAAACACTTCCAGCTCTCGCTTGATAAAATATATCTTTAAGAGGTACACCTCTTTTAATTTTTTTTAAAAATAATCCCGCAAATGAATTTTCTGCATTTTGATAGGAAACAAGATGAGATGAGGAAGATGAAATTAAGCATAACCCCTGTGGAAACAATGTCATTAATTTTTGCGAAAAACCAGAGTGACAAGATAAATCAATGAGCGCCACCTTGAGTTGTTTTCTTTGAGCAAGTTCGACAGATTTTACTAGTTTATCTAGACTAGTAAATGATTTCTCACCCTGCTGATTGTGGGTTAAAATTGAATGGGAAATTTCAACTTGAGAATTGACTGCATCGCTAGTGTTTTTTACCCCATGAGCAGAGATAATTATTATCAACTTATCATTTGGGTTAAAAACTTTTAGATCATCTGTTCTTTCCAGATCACTCTCTAATTCAGAAATTTTGCTTAGAATATTTTCTTGATTAAAGGCAGTAATATTTGGGGTAAATTGAGATACTTCATTTACTAAGTCCACTTGCTTTAAACTCATCACTACATACATTTTCCCCAGATCTAGTTTCTTTAACGGGCCAATCATTTTACTTAACTCAGCAGCAAAAATATTATGCGTACTCCCATCATCTTCAGATCCATTAATAATGAAAAAATGAGTCTTTGCATTAGCGGTAGCCACAAAGATAAAAACTAATAATAAATAGTAAAAAAATTTTATTTTTAACATCGAGTTTATTTTGACAAAAACTGCAAAACCATCAAGAAAATAAAAGTTATATTGAATTTTTTTCATCTCTAAAACAGCAATTGTCCAAATTCTTGACAGAAACCTAACAATACAAGAAGAAAACTCAATGCTAGAAGATGGAACAACAATTAATTCCATAACCTGGGGAGGGATGCATGAAAACTTTCTTTTTTGCTCTATTAATGACTTTTACCGCAGCTTCAAACTTACTTGCTTGTGAGCAACTCGATGTTCAAATTGGTGGCACAGTGAAGAACTTTCAAAAGGTAAAAATTGATAACGGCTTATATGATTGCTATTACGAAGTTGAATTACTAAGTGTTAAACATCAAAATGACTGTGCTCTAGACGAGCGAAATCTTGAAAATTTAAGAATTGAGGATTCAACATGTACCCTAAAAAATGGAATGCTTGTCAGTGGATATGCAAAACTCAATCTTCATACCAATACATTAGAAGTACAAATGACTCGTCACTATCCTTAAATATTAATCTCATCTTCGCTTTTGATTATTTATCAATTAGTAATATTTTTATAAATTAAATCTTAGCCTTCTTAGTATAACAACTCTTAATTTTGCATCAAAAGCAAGATTAAGAGTTGTTTCATTTTCATTGCATCTATCAATTCTAATCAGCCTTCGTGCAACTTTTAAAACCGGCTTCAAAAACAGATCGATCGAGAGATTTCCCAATTATCACAATTTGACTTTGCCTTAATTCGTGCTCTTCCCATAATGGACCTTTGTTCAATTCAATGTAGTCATGGACAACCTGTAGAAATATTTTATGAGGTTCATCTTTAAGATGTAAAACCCCCTTCATGCGATAAAGGTCTCCTGCATATTGAAACATCAAAAGATCTAGCCAAAAATTAAAAATAAATGGATTAATGACTTCATTAATTTCGAAATAATAAGATTTTACAAGAGGGTCATGATTCGCGACTCGGGTTTTAAATTTAAATTCTCCCGCATTTACTTTTTGGCTTTCAACAAAAAGCTTTTTAAGAAAAACATCCCCCATTTCACACTTTGCATGACTCGTATTTATTATTTTTGCAAATGGATTGAGGCATAAAATATGATCCCGGACCTCCTCAATTTGCGAATGATCCTTCAGCAGGTCTATTTTATTTAATAAGACAATATTTGCTGCGGTAATTTGCTTTTTAACTTCCGGACTTCGTTCAATTTGAGTCTTAAAATTAACACTATCGACGAGACAAATAATTGAATCGATATAAAAATGCTGCGCTAAAAACTGATCTTGCTTGAGGGTATGTAAAACAGGAGTTGGGTCAGCAAGGCCTGTCGTTTCTATGATAACCGTTTCAAAATTAGTTTTACCTTGAGTTTTTAAATTCCAAATTTCTTTAAGTGCTGTTAATAGATCCTCACGCACATTGCAACAAATGCAACCATTTTGCATTTGATAAATCTGTTCCTTTTCATGCAATACAAATTCGTAGTCGATATTTTTTTCACCAAATTCATTCTCAATAACCGCAATTTTTAAACCATGATTCTGTTTTAACAACTCATTTAATAAAGTTGTTTTACCAGAACCTAGAAAACCCGTAATAAGTACGACAGGCAACATAAAATACATCTCCTTTAAATTTACAGACGTTTATCCAAAAAATGAGTCACCATAACACTCAGGTGTTTTTGCAACTCATTTGCAAACATACATTTTTACATGAAAAATGGAAAGAGTTACATACCGAAAATATCAAAACACTGAAATCTTATTTTTTTTAACATTTAATACTGACCATAATTCAAAAATGCACTACACTCCTGAAAAACTAAAGGCTTTTCATGTATAAATACTTTCTACTCTTGTCATTTTTTACGACTCAATTCCTCTTGTCTCAGGATTCGACCTCCAGCCAATGCCTAAAAATTCTAGCGCAAATCCATACTGCCTCAACGGGCACTCCAATGCTTACAAGGGAACAAGTATTTATCGATGATCCGAGCGTATTTAAAATTGGAAACACTCACGCTTTAGAAAATGGAGATATGATTGATGACTTTTATAACTTTGCCATCGAGCGCATGCGCTCTAAAAAACAAATACTTTTTATTAGCTACAATAATCAATTAAAACCTATAATAAAAAAGCTAATAACATATTCAAAACTCCACGCCCTTGATCCTGAACTCATTTCCTTTGGAACATTAAACGACTTGATGTTGGAACTTCAACTACTCCCTACACGTGTCAGTAGAGAGCAATATTTAGCGCAATATGGACTCATAATTGCTGAACATAGCGACTACACTATGACCTTAAGAAAAAGACTTAAATTGAAAAAGAAATTCCTTCGCTCATACAACGACGCCACAAAGCCACTTTTTCACCTGCGAATACCTGCAGGTGAAAGTATTCATGTTGATGATGTTCTTTGGGAAAGCGATGGAGTAAGTTATGATTCAATATTTAACAGACTTTCCATCATAAATTTCACACCTTCTGAAGATACGAAGACTGTTAGCTTACCATCAGAGTTTATCGTACAAAGTTCAAATCTTGAAAAAATTGTGAATTTCTTTCTCGCTCGAGGTGAAATGCCGATAAACGATAAGACTGCAGTATTCAATGGAAAAAAACTTGTTGGAAAATCAATCCAGTCTAAAATTATTGAAATAAAAGATCATGGAGAATTACAACAATTAATTGAATTTGCTCAAAACAAAATGTCTGAAGACATTGATCATGCACTTAACTTATCAATCTTTATTGCAATCATTGAATACCTCCAAGAAGCTAATCTTGAAGGACAAATATTTTATCGCATTAACAATCATCTCGATGTCGCAAGACAAGTAGTTAAAAATGAACATGGAGTCGATGATCAACTTTTTAAGAAATTCACCTCCCTTAAAAGAGTTTACTCCAAAGAATTAGTACAAAAGGAATTTGAATTCTTTGTTAAGCTTGCCAACGCACTCGGAAGCCAAAAAAATTTCTCAAGCATAAAACAAAGGCTGCAATTAAATTAAAAAGTTTATCTTCTTAAGCCTTAATGACAAATTGTTTGTGTAATTATTATCCCTTTACAAAAGTACACTTGAGCTTTTTTTGAACTATTGGTAAAGATCTCCCAGGAGATCTATGACTAAGATAACTAAGCTCACCATTATTTTTATTCTGCTACATTCTGGGCTCGAGGCAACACCTCTTAGATGTGAGAGAAATTTATCAAAGATCATTTCTCATTTTAAAACCCATTTAGGTACTGATCAGCATATAGGTGAAATAGTTCAACAAGGCTACTTAACTGCAAGCTCTCGACTACGTAAAACTAACCGGTCTCGAGAAACAACGCACAGTGAATACTATGCAATTGTTTATCATAAACGAATTTTAGAACTCGCACCTCCGGCAGAGATCCAATTACTTAAAGAAACGGCCTTTCTATACGCATTTTTTGAGTACGAATCTATTGAAGAAGTAGCTCGTTTTTTAAAACATGACTTAAAATTAGAAATAGGTCAGGACGAATTATTAAATCTCGAGCAACTTACTCAATTTTTTTATGAAAATTTTCCCTATACTTGGACTAAACTAAATAAAGCGCAAAGCATTCAATCAATAGATTTTATAAAAGAAATTCAAAACTTGGCACTCGCCATGGAAAAATCTCAAATCTTCTTTCATTATCTTGAATCAAATAAAGGAATTTTTGATGTTCCAAAAAGACGGCATGCCTTGTCCCAATTAATTATAGAAAAATGGCATGTACTCCCACCCAATTCAAAAAATAAGAAAGCAATTATTCCTTCAAAATGGCTCAAGGAAAAAATTGCAGATCATCAATTATTATCAGATCGTGGCTTAAACGATGAGTACCATGCAGCATCACTAGCTATGCATCACTTACTGTTATCCAGGGATCATATTCACAGAATAGAATTTGATCGAACTTCAAACACTCGAAGTTTCAGGGCCTATCCCTATATCGACATGCTGAGTTTAAACTTTGAATTTTACCAAAACGAGTCTGACTCTCTGGCTTTAAAAATTACGGATCAATTGATTAAACGACTTCAACTAGCTTTTCATTATCTTAAAAATTTTCAAAGGCAGACGCATTCACCACCAAATTCAAATGCAAACGAATTAGATGATTCACTCGTTCCCTTTTTCTATCCAAATATAATTCAAGATTTAAAAGAGTGGGAACAAAATCCATACACTAACAGTCGTGACTTAGAATCACTTATTTCTACTCAACAACATCTTTCACTCATAAGATCAAGGTCGAAGGTAAACTTATCAAAAAAAATTCTTCAGCATCTTTCAGAACTCAACACTGTAGAAGAAAAACTATTAACCCTTGAAAGTCAAATCGCAAAATTGACTGATGGAAAAATGAGAACAAAACTACAAAGTCAATTACATTCTCAATCACATGCCCATTTTCAATTTTCGAGCATTGAATTGAATATAGAAAAAGCGTTGCAAGAATTTCAATCAGCTTCAGAGCAATGGGTTCAATTTATCACCAATAGTCGAAGCGGTAAAAGTAAAGTTCTTATGACTGAAAGTGCTGAACTCGAAACATTAACGCTTGCAAGATTAAGACTGATCATCCTCCTTAAAAATTCATCATACTTTTTAAAGTTTTATGAATTAAATCCAAACACTCAATCAAACGAGCTTAAAATTAAAGCCATTACTGCAGTAATTAGATTATCACTTTATTTAGGACAGCCAAAAAACATACTGAAAATGCTTGATAAACTCCCCATTCCATTGACCGAACATTCAGAGCCAGTCAAATACAAAGAAGCCTTTTTTAAGCGCATAGTAAATGAAGAGATAGAGAAAGGACTTTTAATTAACAATGAGCTTGCAGACATTGTATTTATAACGAATGCAACTCCTACCATAGATCTTATTTTAAAAAAAATAAAACACTCCAAATTCATCTTTTAATATTTGTCCTATACTCCACACGGTTTAATTTTCAAGTATTGAAAATTAAAAATTACCAATGACTTGTATGCCTAGATTCAGCTTTCCAAGTGAATCGTTGTAGGTATATCAATACTTGAAAATTAAATTGTGAAGCGTAGATCGACATAAATAAATTAGCGAGAAAACTTTAAAAGCTTAGAACTATTCAAGAAAATAGACCCAGTTGAAAGCATCATGGCCGAACTTGCGATCATCGGTGTGATTTGGATTGTCGTCCAGCGATTTAAAAGTCCCATGGCAAAAGGAATCATAATGATATTATAAACTATAGAAAGCAGCAAATTACCATACACAGTTTGAGTGACTCTCTCACTATAGTGAAAAAAGCTTCTCACTTTATCTATTTCTGCATCTAAAATCACCACATCAGAGACCTCACATGCCAAATCAGTTCCCGATTGCAAACTAATGGAAACATCGGCTGAAACTAAGGCCATCGCATCATTTATACCATCTCCTACCATACATACCTTATCCTCTGATAACTTTGCACTTTGGATAAATTTACACTTATCCAAGGGATTGACTTCACCGTGAGCATAATGCGGCTTAATGCCAAGAGCGTTTGCGACTCTCGCAACTTCATTTCTTCGATCACCAGATAGAATATATTTTTCACACTTTCTTTTATCCAGGTAAGATAATAGATGATTGACTCCATCTCGAATTTTGTCTTGTAACAAAAAATACCCCACGACATGGTCATCAATGGCAACTAGAACTAAGCTTCCAAACCTCTCCTCCCATGGTGTTACATTGATCTTAACATGATGTTGTTCCAAAAATTTTTGACTCCCTAGCAAAACACGGTGTTTTGTAAAATCAACTTCAATACCAAGGCCGGGATAGTTTTTCATTCCATCAGCTTCGTACCAATGAGTTGCATAGTTTTTAATATATTCAAATGTACATTTGGCAAGTGGATGGGTTGAAAGAGCTGCAGCCCCCGCCATCAAATTGATTATTTCCTCTTCAGAAATATGAGAATCCATTAATTGAAAATCATAAACTTGCATTTCTCCATATGTAAGAGTTCCTGTTTTATCAAAAACTATTTTTTTACAATCTGAAGCTTGAAAAAATGTCGAATTCTTTTTAATTAAGATTTGATTTTTAAGCAGTTGCAATTTGCCAATATAAAGTGCCAAAGGAGCAGAAAACCCCAGGGCGCAGGGGCACGAAATCACCAGAACATTAATTGCAGCAAGCAATGCTTGCGTCAATGCAGTACCCAAGAATAATTGCCAAATTAATGTAAAAAGACTCAGCACAATTATTCCTGGAACAAAAAACTGTAGCCACTTTTCAGTATTTAGTTCAATCGAAGCTTTATTTTGATGAGAATTTTCTACAATTCTTATAAGTTCACTTAAATAAGAATTCTCAATTCTCTTGCTGACCTTAAAGACAAAGGAACCATCGACATTGATCGTACCAGATGTCACATCATCATTCATTTTAACAGATTCAAGTTTTGATTCACCATTTAAGATCGATTTATTAATTAAACCCTCACCTTTTACAATACATCCATCGAGAGGAATTTTTTCCCCAGCCAACACGCGGACCAAGTCGCCAACTTGTACATCATTGACCAATATTTTTTTGACATCATGTCCATCGTGACCTTGAAGCACATTGCAAAATTTATCTTGAACAACATAAAGAGCTTTTAAATCCGACAGTAAAAGATTCTTACTCTTGCTCTCTAGCCATTTTCCGACTGCTGAAAATGTAATAATAAAGGCCATCGCTTCAAAATAAGTATCGGCGTGTAAATTTTGAAATAAAAGATAGATGCTGTAGAAAAATGCACTGTACGCACCTAGACCAGTGAGAACTTTCATATCTCCTTTAAGATTCTTTCCAAAATAGATAAGAGCATAAAGTGACTCACGCCCATAAAACATTAGAAAAACAGTGGAACTAGTAGCTAAAAATAAATTTAAATTTTTATGATTTAAAAAACTAAAATGCCCCATTGAAAGTGCCATGACTAAAAAAGAATAAGCGAGCATCACTGCAATATGAAAATTATCCTTCCCCTGAATTAACATTTTTTTTCTTGTTTCATTAGGCAACTGATGAACTAACTGAAATCGATAGCCAATATTTTCTAGTTGCTCAAAACGAATAGGTGAGTCATCTGTTTTCTCAATTGTCATCGTCATTTGTATAAAATCAACCTGAACATTTCGAACATTAGTTATTTTTTTAAAGTAATCCTCAATAACATAAGCACAGGAGGCGCAAGTCATACCTTTGATTTCATATGTTTCTTTCTTTAACATTACTCTAGCCTTTAATTTTTTGAAAAGATGAAACTTTGAAATGATTTTGTTCAAACAACTGTTTTATTTTTATCAATTCTAATTTTGAATTTTCTTTCATTTCTAAGATAACTTTTCTTTCTGAAATTAATACTGTCGTTTTAATTTCTGTAGACAGCGATCTAATAAAACTTTCAATTTTACTTACACAACTTTGACAATGAATATTTTCAATTTGAAATTCAATTTTTTGAGTAGACATAAAAAACTCTCCTGAAGTGCTTTATATTCCAAACAGTTTAATTTTCAAGTATTGAAAATTAAATATTACCAATGACTTGTATGCATAGTTCATTTGAAAAGTGTATCGTTGTAGGTATAAATATTGAGAGTATTTTATAATAAATCCTGAGACAAGAGAAGAGGTTATCGCTTTAATTGCGACAACCTCTATACGATGAAATACCTTTAATTAGTTTCTTATTCCAGCACCAAGAGATATATTGACATCACCAGTTGTTACATTCTTACTAACAACCACTTTGATAACAGGAGCGTTGTCGTCTCCCTTATTTCCTGGTGTAAATTTTAGACCAAGGCCTAGTGCTAATCCACGGCTTGGATCATATTTTTCAACTTTATCATTAACTATCATCGAGTAAGTTTTGCTAGAAGATTGTCTCGCTCCATAGACCGCTTGAATCATGCCTTCAATATCTCTTCGATTGAAAATATAAGTTGTACCTTCAAGGCCAATTTTTATATATTTTGAACTAGCATGGATGGTTGTTGGAAAATTGTATTCAATATGGCTTTGAGCTTCGATAATATAATTTCCAACTTGAACTCCGAATGATTGATCTTGAACAAGTACAGTCGTCGCCTCAGTCTTTTGATTAACTTCTTCATAGGCGACTAACCCATTCCAGTTGACATCAACTCCGCCAACTTTTGAAGTTGTAACAGGTACCGACAATGAAATCTCCTTAGATTTTCCTCCATTTCTTAACTTCCCTAAATTGTAAGTTAATTCCATCGACATGAGGGATGAGCTAGCGAAAGCAAGTAAGAAGACTAGTTTTTTTGAAATCATAAACTCTCCTATGTAGTTCTTTATCGAGATTGATGAGAGGCTCAATTTAGCATAAAATACTATGGGATAAAGTAAAAAATCTCATTTCTTGTTTAATTTTAATCTTCTTGAGGATGAAATAAATTTATGTATAAAAAAGTCAATCCTCCCTTTCTTTCTCTACAGCTTATATTGGCCGGTTTTGTCGCCTGTTTAATTGGTTATTCTAGTTCGGCAATTATTGTCTTGAATACTGCTGTAAAATTGGGATTAAGTCACGAAGTCGCCAGCACTTGGACAGGAGTTCTTTGCGTGAGCATGGGGCTACTCTCCATCTTTTTTTCTTGGCGTTACAAGGTTCCCATTTTATTTGCATGGTCTACGGCTGGAGCAGCATTTTTGTTAAGCACGATTCAATGTGAAACCATTCAGGAAGTTTATGGTGCGTTTATTGTCAGTGCACTGCTTGTTTTTCTGACTGGTGTGACAGGACTTTTTGAAAAATCGATGCAGAAAATTCCAACTTCTCTAGCTCAAGGAATGCTCGCAGGAGTTTTGCTAAAATTTGTTCTGCAATCCTTTCAAGTCGTTTCTACAAATTATTTTCTGTTTCTCTCTTGCTTTATCATTTTTATCGTCGGTAAAAAATTATTTTCCAAATATGTTATCCTACTAGTTATTATTTTTGGATTTATCGTCGCAGAATGGCAGGGACTCATTCCCCATAACACGATTAATTTCCATTTAAGCTCACCGGTTTTCTATGCACCAACATTTAATTGGCAAACCATTATTTCATTGGCGATTCCACTTTTTCTTATAAACTCTACTTCACAAAATATGTCTGGAGTCGCTGCCTTGCACGCTCATCATTTCTCGCCTCCCATTTCACCTCTTCTTTGGGGATCGGGTTTAGCGAATATTCTGATAGCTCCCTTTGGAGGATTTTCCATCAACTTAGCTGCTCTAACCGCCTCTCTATGTATGAGCGAGGATGCGCACCCCGACAAAGCGCTCCGCTATTACTCCGCAATCTATGCAGGTTTATTTTATGTGGTGATGGGTCTTTTTTCAGGAACGATAGGACAATTTTTTGAAAGCCTACCAACAAGTTTAATTTTATTAATTTCAGGTTTTGCCCTATTTAATACAGTCGTTTCAGGGTTACAATCGGCCATCAAAAGTGACCGAGAAAGAGAATCCAGCATGATTGCTTTTTTTGTTGCAGCATCAGGGCTGAACTTCCTGGGAATTGGAAGTGCCTTTTGGGCCATTATCTTTGGAGGAATATGCTTTATATTGCATGGCCTGATCCTTGCTAAAAAGTAAGTGTGTCACTCTCTTAAATTTTATTTTTCAATGAGTTTGAATGTTATTTAAGTATTTTAAAAACCAAGCAGCCTTCCAACGTCATTTAAAATATGTTTTATATTTTTACATCTGTATAAACTTTCAACAACTCTATGCAATTATCCATGATCGTTATTTTACCTGTGGCGACAGTTTAAAACTCTTTATTGGTAGAGTTGAAAAAGGTGAAGTTGCTGGCAATCATTTCTTAATTCAAGATGTCTCACAGATTGTTTTCTATAGCGAGAAATCAGAAATTATTAAGCCAGTTGAAATACCATACTTGATTTTGATAAAACCAAAAGCCAATAAACGAAAAATTACTACTCAACAAATTGCAGAAACTCTACTTAGAATACAGAATTTAGAACCGCTAACTTTAAGCTTAGATGACTTTTTGCAAATTATGTCTTTACACCATCTCGCCCTCACAGAATTGTTTAAAAGCCGAAACTTTATCATTTTCTACCAAGTTGAAGACCTTAAAAAGTCTGGTTCTAATTTATGCTCATCGCTCTATAAACTGCTAGATTTTATGTCCACGTTAAAGCCTATTCGCACTCCAAATACTAGCTTGAGTGAGCGCGATCAATACAATCGAATGACTAAAATTATTCACAATCCCCACTTTTATAATCAATTAAAGTATAATCGACGCGCTCACAAATTTTTAAGAATGTTTGAAGCGAGAGAAAAATTGCGCAATCAAAAAATAAAGTAAAATGACAACGATCTAGTTTCTTAAGTGAGTCTAGGCTTATCACTTTTTTGGTATGAAAATAATTCGATCAATTCCAACGACTCCATAGGTTTTATGCTTCTTAGCAATAAACCTCATTTCATCAATCACTTGATTTTGGTAAACAACAACTGGTTTGAATTGACTCTCAACTTGTCGCATTTGAATTTCAAACTCGTACTCTTTTCTCACGTTACCTAGGGCATTTTGAAGCGTATCAAAATACAATATACCTCCTCTCGATGGATCAAAATTGTGAGAGTACACACGAAGAATCACCATGTTTTTTGTTTTATTAATAATAAAACCATTTGGCCCTTTCATCTTATTTAAATTAAACTCTACTCGATCAATCACTTTTTCCTTGGAGTAAGCTTCTGTTAATAACTTTTCAATTTGGCGTCCACTTGGATCCAGCTCGTACTTAAATGCCCCCCTATCTTCAGTCATGTCACTCGACATATGGGTCAAATTTTCTTCGATGCAGTAGCCATTCATAACTAGAATAGAAAATAGTATTGTCGTCGTTAGTTTAAGCACGTTGGCCCCCTTTAAAGAATTGTTTATCCATCTTTCGGAGTTCCCGACCAAAACTTTACAGTTGGTTATTTTTTAAAGATTCTTAAAGTCATCGACTTAAGTCTCAATTTTTTCAACATTTACCTTAAAATAAAAAATCTATTCTCAATTTTATAAAAACAGGAGGTCGACCCATGGTGAGAATTCTAGTGCTATTTTTGGTGTGTTTTAATTTAAGTTCGTTTGAAGGTGAATTTAAAATTTTAGGACAAGATTATGCTCCCTACAACTGGAAAGAAGGAGCAGAGGTGAAAGGTGCATTAGTTGATTTATACACCAAAGCTTGTCAGCAATTAAAAATTAAATGCACCTTTGATATAATGCCACTTAAAAGAGGATCTCAATTGCTTGAAGATGGAAGCGCCCATATGTTTATGGCCTTACAAAAGACGGCCGAAAGAGAAAAACTTTTCTATTTTTCTGAGCCTATTACTTACGCTGATATCAATATTTACACTCAAAAAGGTAAAGGAACCGAGCTAGTAAGTGACGAACAACTAGCCGGTTACTCTCTCGGAGTTTTAGGTAACTCAGCGACGGAGAAAATTGGATTAAAAATCAAAGACAAGATTCCTACACTTCTCGTTATTCCAGAAAACGATCAGCAAACAGTTATTAAAAAGCTAGCTGCAGGAAGGTACGGAGACAAAGGTGCACTACTGGCCAACAAACAAATTGTGGACTACTACGCAAAACAGTTTAACGTTAGTAAGGATATTGAAGTTCGATACACAAAAGAATCCAACGACTTTTTTGTTATTTTTTCCAAGAAATCTGTTCCAGAAACGATGGTAAGCGAATTTAATAAAGTTATCGCCGAGCTTAAGAACTCGGGCGATATGAAAAAAATATATGAAAAATGGGGCATCAATCTTCCGCGCTAGTTTCGGAACATACCTATGTCTCTTAGTTTTTAAATTAAGAGACATAGAATCTTGCCATTAAAAATCAATTCATTAACTCCCCTATAACCCAATGTATAAATTCTAGCTTATAGCTATGCAAAAAACTTATTTTACAAGGGAGCTTCAAAGGCATAATACAACATCCATCAATCTAATCGCGGGTACTTTATGGCTTCTGGGGCTTTAAAATTATTTTTTTATGCATGCTTATTAATTACATCTTTAAAGACAGCCACACTTTATGGAGCACCTCTTCCACATGCTTTCAATAAAACTCCTCTCCTCGTGGCAAGCGAACTCCCCCAAAGTGAACAAACAAAAACCTTAATTCAACTTAAAAGGGCCCTTCTTTTTTCAAAAGCATCTCCCTTTTATTTTAAAATATTAAATAGTGAGAAAAAATCTCTCCACGATCTTTTCAGTGAGGAAAACTATGCCTCATTTTTAAAGAGAGCTGCGACCTATTATTTTCCATCAAAACTAGATGAACTGAAAACAATATCAAAAGACTTAGTTGCAAGCCCCCTGAATGAAGATGAGCTAACTCAATTCATTTTTTTTGCTATTGATTACCCTCAACTTATTCCCCTTCATCATGCCATCTCTGCTTTACATTTTTCCAGTGAAAGAGACGAAGACATTTTATTTGAAGCTATTGACCATCATAAGTATTTAAGTCAACCAAAGCGACGCAAATCGTTTTTAACGGTTCGATCATATCAACTAATAGAGGAGCGTTTATTAAATCTCGTTCAACCACTTAATGATCAGAACTTAAAAAGAATACAGAACACCTTTCTTCCTTTGTACTTAAATGCAATTGATGCATTTACAGATCAATATTTTATCATGCAAAGACTTTATCAAGCACTCTCAGAAACTAATGGCATCAACCTCTACTTTAAAGATTTTAAAGATAAAATTTTCTGGTACCAAGCATTTACTCGCTCACCCTATTATCAATCATGGAAAAATGAATTCTTACAAAAAATTGAAAAATTAAGTTTTTTTGTTCAAGAACTTGCTCAAGAACACACTCATCATAATCTGGAAATTTTACTCTTTGGCTCTCCTCATGAAATAGATTCATTTCTATTTTTTAACCTTACCTATCAAATAAAAGACCTCACCATCTTATCCCCTGCTCTGTTGCAAAAAATCGCGATGGGAATTGCTCAACAAAATGATTCCTACTTAAGAAAGCTATATCTTGAATCTTTGCTTAGAATAAAAATCATTGAAAGTGACTTAGCTGAACTACAACCTCTAATTTACAATCTACTTTATCACTCTCCTCGTTCCTCAGAAAAAAATGAAGTTATAAGTCAGTATGTTACTTTAATTCAAATAGCTGAACGTCATTTTCCCGACGATAAAAAAATTCAAAAAATTATTACTCAGGCACTTGGCAGCAAGCACCACACGATTAGACAATCTGCTATCAATTATTTTTCACATAATCCGCCTGTCGATGAAGAGATCAAGTTATTAATATGGGAAAAGTCCGACAGGTTTGATCTGGGTTTTCTTCTCCTTCTGGAAAAATATCAACTTACTAGTAAATGGTATAAACAAACGATGTCTCCTTTTGTCGACTGTGCACTTTTAATTAAAAACATACTTAAAAAATTTAAATAATTAGGGTCATGGTCGCTTCCTGACTTGAAAATCCAAGTCCTTTAAGTATATCTTCCCCCTATGAATACAATTAAAAAGTCGTTTTATTCTTTAAGCCATCAAGAGCTTACAGATCTTTTTCAAGTACATAATCTTCCCCCAACTGGCGTCGACAATCTCTTTCGATGGCATTACAAAAAAAAAGAAACAACTCCTTGCCTTAAAGACTTAGCTAAAAAATCTATTGCCTTTATAGAAGAACATTTTCATTTTCAACTCCCCACCATCGTAAAATCGGAACTCTCCGATGATGGGACAGTTAAAATGCTGTTGCAACTAAGCGATGGCGAGCTCATTGAAATGGTCATTATAAAGTTCCACACGAAGTATACCTTGTGTCTTTCATCGCAAGTGGGCTGTGCAATGAATTGCAGTTTTTGCTTTACGGGCAAGCAAGGATTAAAAAGACACTTACAGACCCATGAAATTGTCGCCCAATTTATTTTGGCCAGTCGTTGGTTAAAAGCCCATAGACCAGAGGAAGAGTTTACACACCCGCTTAAAAATACTGTCTTTATGGGACAAGGTGAACCACTCCACAACTTCGATGAAGTAAAAAAAGCCGTCGATATATTTTTAAATCCCAAGGGCCTAAGCCTCGGCATTCAAAAAATAACTATTTCTACAGCTGGCTATCTTCCAGGTCTTAAACGTTGGCTACAAGAAATGCCCAAGGTCAATCTCGCACTTTCTTTGCATAGTGTAGATATCAATACGAGAAATGAACTAATCCCCATTAATCGCGCTTATCCCTTAGAGGAAGTCATTAAAGTGATTCAAGATATCCCTCTTCAAAGAAAGCAGTACGTGCTCTACGAGTATTTGTTGATCAAAAATAAAAATGATTCTCTCGATGAAGCACATGCTCTCGGTAAATTATTGCAAGGAACGGCTTCAATTATTAACCTCATTCCTTTCAATCCCTTTCCCGGAACCACATACGAAAAACCCGCAGTCATCACCATCGAAAATTTTCGAGATGTATTGGTGTCGTACAATCTAGCCGCTCTTATAAGAGGGACCAAAGGCGACGACATTCTCGCAGCCTGTGGTCAATTAAATTCTAAGCATCAAAATAGTGAGCCTTTACCTAGCGGCAAAATTGAAGAAAGTGTGGATTAAAGATCTTACAGCCCGTCGCTTCACCCATTTTTAAAAAGGGCAAATTAACCGAAAATGACTTTGGTTTTCCTGATAAATGACAAATGATCGCTTTCGCCTCATCGCGACTTATTCCATCTTTTTGACTTTTAAAGCTAACCATTTTTTCAAATACAATGGAGAGATTGTTGTGGCTTAAATCACCTTGAGAGGCAGCAACTAATAGTAAGCCAATTTCATTAAACGCTTCTGGACTAAAATTAGAAACGCATTTTTGGTATTTATCGTCGAGTGGAGAAAATTCAAATTGACGGGCAAATTGATCGAGATTAGGTGCAAGAACTCTTCTTCTAAAATTCGGATCGTCATAATCATTAAAAATAGATCTTTTCGCAGCATCATTAATAAAGCGACCGTTAATTAATTGCGCTTCTTTAATCTTGGCCTCCGACATCATTTTTGGAGCTTGCGAAGCCAAAGCTGCTTGCTTCATTGAAGAACGAGCAATTCTTCCCAAGCCATCAAAGCAATCAATAGCTTTGACCGCTAAGGGGATCCAAACAATTATTATTACTAAGAAACATTTTAACATTTTATTTCCTATTATTTCCTATTATTTCCTAATCTCTAACGGTCTAACTTCAATCAAGGCATTATTAAAAAAATTCAATTCTATTTCAACGCTTTAAGCTAAAACTTTTATCCCCATTGGTCAAAATAAATTCACAAGCGGACATTAAAGGAGAAAAACCAGGTATAAATGACAGGGTATCTCCAGTTTTACGCAGCCCTAAAACCATAAGTTCTGTTAAGCTCCATCCATGCAACATTAATCGCGTAAAAGCGCGATTGCCAAATTCGGTGGAATTCATATTTTCAAACAGAGCATTGGCCGTTCCAACGATGGCGGCATAGGACTCTTGAAAGAAATTATATTTCATCTGCTGAGCTTGAATTTTCGCATTGATGGCACTTATGGCTTCGGGGTGATTGCGATACTTAAGTGGCACTTGGGCATTAATCCACCTTGAAGCAATTTTAAAACCCATCTCTAGCTTGGGATTAAAACCTAAAAAGGGCGTCAAAAATGTAAAAACGTATCCCGCATACATGGCCCCTATTTCAAAACGCCCCATGGTGGTCGTTTGAATCACAAATTCCATCACTAGGTAAGCTGGGATATTGGCCCATATAAGTTTGGTGCTTAAAATTTGATTTTTAAGCCAACTGTTTTTGGGATTTTTAAATGTCGCCACAAAATAATATTTCCAAAATGGCATTTCGCGGTAATGCTTCATGGGCATACCAGTTAATGCCTTATCTTTTTCAAAGCGATCGAGCATTTGAAGTTCCATCCATGTCGACGCCATCATACTCACCAAAGTCGCCGCGACCCACCCATGGAGTATCAAATAGCGCGACATATAGAGGAAAGATTCAGGGCCATTCATTTGTTCGGGATAAAAAGGTTTTTGCAAGCCTTCAGTCACTGCAGAGTTAAATACGAGTAGAGTCATGAGCGCCATCGGCTGAGAGACCATCATGTTGGCGATCGTCGTGCGTGCGGCCATGGCCATCATATCGGCTTTTTCCCGCATTCTTTCCACCGTTAAAAATCGGTTAATCTGACTTCCCACTGGATTAATCACATTTAATAAATCGTGTTTAAAATTAATTTTTTTGCGTTCAAAAAAGAAGGACAACTTATTTGTGACATTATTAGCAAATGTCACAATGTCGGATGAACGCGATAAGGCATCCACCGTCTCTACCACTAATTTTTTATTTTCTGGTTTAAGTGGATCTAAATAGAGGCTTCTTTCATGGGCCTGCAAGCGACTTAAGTTATAGACGAGTTCCGTTTTTAAATCTTGTTGGGTGTAACTTTTTTTATCACTGGCATCTAAAGATTGATTGCGATCATTCTCAAATTTTTGGGTCATCTTCGATACAATTTGCGACATGGATGCTTCGTTTAGTCTGGTAAAATAGGCCCGAAAAAATGCTTTATCCTGGGCACTAAGCGATTTTATTTTTGGATCGATCATCGATGAAAAACCAAGCGTCGAATCGCCACTACTTAATATTTCAGATTTCGTGCGCGAGGTACTGGCTATATTGCTTGGTAAAAAAGTGGAATCAAAAATTTCAAGAAGTGCGCTGGGGCGATCGATTCTTTTTAAAAGCTCTGCAATTGCTTTTTTTAAAGATTCTTCGTAAACAAGTTTTTCAATCGGCAAAATTTCTTTTTCAAAGCGCTTGAGGTCTTCAAGTGCGACGTGGGGGTTACCTTTTAGCGTTGCCAAGGTCGTTCTTTCGCCCCCATTCCATAGACTGGGCATCACAAAACCCTTACCACTTCTAATCGAGCGATCAAAAAAATGGGGGTAAACCAAGGCCATATACCACGTTCCGGGATGAATAGAAAAACTGCGCGATAAAAAGATGTAATTCCAAGTTGTCGCAACAAATTTAAGTGTATGAGTAAGGCTCGGGTAACTTAATAAGAAATGCCTGAAAGCTTTTCCAAATGTATCGATAGAAATGTTTCGATCGATGGCCCCATTAACTCCTTCTCCTTCAATTTTAAGTGCAAGCTGGGACATTTTTTTCGATACGACGTTCATATGTTCCAAATCATTGGTTAAATACAGTGAAATCCCACGAAAATAATTCGCCGTATTTTGTTTTAGAATCTGCATTGACTCGGCAACATAGGAGCGTCCTTTCACTCGCGCTAAAATTTGATCGAGCTCGAGGCGTTCTTCTGGAGTCATATTATCTGGATCGACAGCCTTTAGCCCCTTGTCTTTAAGTCGATTTAATTCTTTTTCCATCGCACGCATTTCAACTTGGCGCTTTTTTTCTTCGATGTCTGCAATCAACTTTGCATAATGTATGCGTTCATTCTCTTGATACTCGATAAATCTCTTTTTAAAGTCTTCTATGTTAAAATTTGCACGGCTAAAGAAGTCGTGATTTTTTTCTTTCATGTAGCGATAAACTTTTATACTATTGACGGTTATTTGCGAAACACCCAAGGCAATCACGGGTATCATAGCATTGGAAATAAATCCCACCGCAAATTGGTTGCGCACCTCGGGAGCAAAATAGTTGACGACTCCAGAAATTCCAGCAAAAGCTTTTTGATAAGACTCGTGATAAAGCTTCACAAAATTAAGCCCAAATTTAATATGGTCGAGATAGGAAATCGAGTTATCGGCTAACATTTTTCCGAAGTCTAAAATCATGTAAAGATGAAAGGTATAGGGCTCGGGTAACATTCCACCTATAGCGGCACTACCAACGGCAAATGAACCGTACTTCACGTATTTAAAGTAAGGATGCAGACTAATATTAATTTTTTGTTTTAAGGCGCGTTCCTTATCGCCCTTAAGCGAACTCTCCACAAATTTAATCATGGCGCTTAAGAGTTTTTCGCCGCCTTTAATTTGTGGGCGCGCGAGCGTTGCAATGTATAAGTGTAATCGATTGAGCATCAGTTTTGAGACTTGCATAGTTCGATTGGTTAACAACGTTCTTCTTTCTATTTCGTCACCTTTCGTAACATATTTTGTGAGATATTCACTCTCTGTTATTAGTCCGCTCTTAAAAGCTTTATACTGATCTTTAATATATTGATTTTCTTTCGCCACTTTTATTTTTTCAAATTGACCATCGAGCTGTCCAAGGAGATCGTTTAAAGCTGGATTGGTATCGAGAGACTGGTGCACTAAATCAGCTTTGCGCTCTCCAGCAAGCTCCAAACTTCTTTTAAAAAAAGCAAACATTTCTGCTACGACAGGAAAAGCATTTCTTTGCGTTTCTGCACTCGACCAAGAAGCGAGTAAATTAAAAAAGACCCCGTAAACTTGAGAGACCAGTTTTAAGCCATGAACATCCATTAAGCTATTTCCAAGTTTTAGAAATCCATCCTCCAAATAAAGCTTATCTGAAGGCGATCCGGTCATGGGCATAGTAAACACGGGCAAATAAGAATTTCCAATCACTGTTTTGTATTGATCGAGATCGATAAATCTAATGCGATCTAAGTTTTTGGAATGATCAAAACTATGCACTTCTTGATAAACCAGAAAGTCCCCATAAAATCCAATGGATTTAATCGGTCTAAAAAACTTATGGAGCAATACTCCTTTGGAGTCGAGAATATTAAAGGTAACATTCTTCATTTGTGCCAGTGAATTAAACTCACTTGCTTTGGTAGAATTTTTCCACACATCTGCTTGATGAATGCGGGAAATTTCTTTTTCATTTTCATCGAGAATTTGAATTATTAAATTTCTTTTATAATGGCGTTTAAACTTTGAGTCGGGAACTAAAAATGTATCGACGTACTCCCCATCTGGATCGGCTTCTTGAATCATCTCTTCCATCATGCCAATCGTTTCTAACTCGTCGTTGTTGAATGCTTGAGAGGTCAATTGAAAAACATCTAAAGGATGCTCGGGACTGTCTGGCTTTATAAAATTTTTTTCCAAGGCATAGGCTTCATACTTCAATTCTTTTGGATCGAGTTCTTGATCGTTGGCGACATCGATATTTTGACCGTTTGATGCCTTGAGGACACCCAAGTGATGTTGTATTCCTTGAGTCTGTTCTCCTTGATCCTTAGGGTCTGAAGAATTAGTTATGGCCGCAATTGGTAATGAATGAACAATAAGGACAAAAATTAAAATGAGTGAGGTCAATCTATTGTTAAAATGCATGGTAGTTCCGATCTCCAATTTATTGGGTTCTGCATTAAATAAAATTGATATTTAATTGAAAAGATAGAGATCACAGGAAGTTAAGATTACAGACACAATGTAATAGAAAGTAAGAATTTCGGGGCCGTTTTGCCCCGAAAATTGAATCTAAAATACAATCGAGCGCTGAAGATCCCCGTATTCGTATAGAGATAATGGTGATCCAAAGAATGTAATCTTAAAATTATAAACATATTTAATTTTTCTACTTTGCCATTCATAATGACTTTGATGTTTGCAATCATGGCCAAACTGATAACCGTTCGTAGAGATATCCTCCAAACCAAATTGCGGTAGGGCGAGACTGACCAACATTTTTATCGACTTTGCTTCATAGCTAAATGAATAGAGTTCATCGTCATTTAAAATGCTATCTTTTTCCTCTCTGCGATAATTTTGAAATTTCATTTCCACTTTTGGTAATTTCCTGGGATTCAAATCATAAAATTCTTCATTAAAAATTGGTTTAAACTGTGTACGCTCCCTTAATATTTTGTATTCACAGGAGCAAGCATACGCCCTCTCTCCATCGTGACAACCTATTCCATGATTCGCTCTTAAACTAATTTCTTCTAAATTCTGATTTTTCTTATAGAAAATGTTGCTCTCAACTTTAAAGAATTGAAAAGGAGACATTTCAAATTTAATTTCTGCTTGCGTGTATTTATTGTATTCAACAACAAATTTTGAAAATTCTTTTTCATTTTCTAAAACCTCCTCGACATCTGTTACAACTGCGATGGAAGTATGGTTTGCGGTGTTTTTAAAATTAACCCAAGTGATGCTTTTTCCTGGATCGTTTTGTAATAAAATACTTTCAATATTTTCCTGAAGTCCACCATGAGGTAAGACGATATATTCTTCTCCTGATTGACGACTCACAAGAATTTTAAATTGATAGCGAGGATCAAAAGCAACCAAAAGAGGGATGTTTGGAAGCTTTAGATCTAAAAGCTCACTTTTCTTTAAAGGGAAGTTTTTTTGAGGTAGAAACTCACTATTTTTTTCAACTAATAAATTAACTTTATCCAAATAAATATTATGCAAAATCTTTTTTCTAAATTCTGTTTGATCTAATATTTCAGAGGTAAGTTCTGAACAATGACTTAGGCAAGGTACAATGACTGATCTGCCAACGGGCGCCTGGTTAATATTTTTACACGAAAAAAGAAAGGCAAGTAAAAGAATAGAGGATCCCAAAAATAAAAATCGATGCATAACTCACTCCTAAAATAATATGGCACATGCCACGGAGCTGGTTGTAGAAATTTTTTTTATGATTGAATGCCAAAAATATTGAACCCAAGCTCAATTATTCATTTTTGAAAAACTCAAACCTTCGCATTCTAAGGCGAGTAATTTTTGCTTTAAGTTCAAATCTAAATTAAAACCTCCAATTTGACCGTTGCTTTTAATTACTCGATGACATGGAATGATGATGGGAAGAGGATTTTTACCGTTGGCACTCCCCACGGCTCTATAAGCTTTTGGTCGATTAAGATTACGAGCGATGTCGCCGTAACTTCTCCTCTGCCCGTAAGGGATAAAAATGAGCTCCTTCCAAACGGATTGCTGAAAAGGGGTCCCTAGTAGATATATGGGCAAATTAAAGCTGTACCTTTGTTGATTAAAATATTCAGAAAATTGCAAAATTGTCTCATTAGCAATTTTAGTTAAGGAATCATCAGAAAAATGACCCACATGATTGATGCAAAAACTTTGATCACGAACTTCAGTGATTGCCCAAAAACTAGACAACCTTTTATGATCTTTAAAAAATTCTTCAAGTTTAATAAAAATCTTCCCGATAGAAGCATGTTTCACTGATACTTCTCGCAACTTTCCCGACTTGATTCCATTTGTATAAATATGCATAAAAATACTCCAACAACTTAAGTAGCCTTCTGCTAAAGCTACCCTCTCTTTTGGACGATATGCATGGATGTAATCCATTAAAAAAGGGCAATTTATGGCACTTGATTATGACAAGATAAAACAAAATCAACACGATGAAAATACTTCACATGCCTTGGCCATCTACACCGATTTATTTATGTGTCTCGCCCTTATTTTCTTACTCATGTACGTCGTGGCTTCCATTAAATCTGGAGCAGGTGCAATTCAGGGGCAAATTGAAAAGAGTCGACTCAATCGCGAAAATGAGGATCTAAAGGCTCAACTTAAGGCATACAACGCTCTTAAAGATAATTCCTTGCAAGACCAATCGGAAGAAGAACAAAAAGAGTATCAGGAACTTTTAAATAAGCTCTCCATGCTCCAAGGCGAAGCGAAGAAGGAAAAGGAAGACTTAAGAAAAGAAGCCACTGAAAATGAGAAAAAAGAGCAAGCGCTCAATCGCTACCAGCAAATGGTTCGCAATATGATTAATTCTCAAATGATTGCTAAAAACAAACTTAGACAAAGAGAAAATATCATTGAAAACAAGAAAGATATCATCAAAGGCCAACAAAATAATATTCAAAACTTGCAGTCTGAAGTTAGAGAAAATGAACAAACCATTCAAAATCGCGAAAACCAAATTTCTAATTTAAAATCAGATATACAAAATAGAGAAAGAGAAATTGAATCCAATAACCAAAAAATTTCGAGCTTAAATTCAAGTCTAAGTAAAAAAATTAACGATCTTAAAAATGCCGAAAAGAGCAATCAAATTTCCAAACAGAAAATGGAACAGGAAATCGCTGGACTTCGCAGGCAAAATGAAAAAGAAATTTCCAGTCTTCGTTCAGAAAATGCTAGAGCTCAAAGTAAATTGCAATCTCTAAGTGGAGAGCTTTCCGATACTAAAAGTCGCGCTCAAGCTGAAAGACAAGAGATGGGACAAAAAATATCATCGCTCTCTGGAGATTTAGACAAAGCGCGCGAACAACTTAACGCCAAAAGAAAATTGGCAAACGATATCGCTAAAAACTTAAAAAAAGCGGGAGTTAATGCCGACGTTAATAAAGAGACGGGAGATGTTCTCATTTCCTTTGGCGATGATTACTTTGCCGCAGGATCATCATCAGTAAATCCAAGCATGCAAAAGGTTCTTGAAAAATTTATGCCGAAGTACGCCGAGAGTTTATTTCACGATAAAGCCATTGCCGATAAAATTGGATCGGTAGAAATCGTGGGATATGCATCGCCCACGTATCAAGGAAAATTTGTCGATCCCAAAAGTTTAAGTCCTAGCGATAAAAAAGCTGTTAAGTACAATCTCGATCTAAGTTACAAACGCGCCAGTGCAATTTTTGACCATGTCTTTGACACGAATAAACTTAAATTTAAAAACCAAGATAAGCTCTTAGGACTAGTTAAAGTCACCGGAAGAAGCTTTTTTGCCGAAGGTGAGAAATTGCAAAATGTTAAAAATGGAATGCCTCAAAAAGAATTTTGCAAACAATACGATTGTGAAAAATCGCAAAAAGTTATTATTAAATTTAATTTAGAAGATAAATCTGAACGCCTCCCAGCGTCTCATAAGGAGTAAGTATGCAAGTGAGTTTTATGGATCAATTATTTTCCTACGCCATTGGTTTTGTACACCATTTGCACCTACCACTACTCATGTGCATATTTTTTACCGCAGCAGTATTGCGCTTTGTCGCCTACTGGACGCTCAAGAGAGAGTTATGGTTTACCAAGGCATTTGAAAAAAGGGCGCACGAGTACGTCGACAATCACATGGAGATGAAGCACCACCGCAGTTTTTTCGTAATGACAAAATATTTACTGGAAAAAACGTATTACGAACTCTTTGTTATGCGCTCAATAATGAAGCGAAGAAATCCAGATCACGTAATGGCCCTATCCGATCGAGTGTTTTTAATTCAACAAGGGGCTGCGAGAATTGTTAAAGATACTGAAAAGCAAGCGAAGCATTTTAGATACGATATTCATCGTCCAAAGATGATCGAAGTTTCCAAAATGATCGTGCAAAACAATCCTTGCTTTAATCGCGTATTTGGCATTATTCCACTGTCGACCCTCAACGATATATTATCAATACTTCCCGGGATGTTTATTATCGCCGGAATTTTTGGAACATTTATTGGAATTATGGATGGGTTACCAAAACTTTCGGGAATGGATATCGCCGACCCTGAAAGTTCTAAGCGAGTCATGGATACATTTTTACTAGCCGTCGGACATTCGATGCGATCATCGATTGCCGGAATTGTCTTTTCAGTAGCGATGACTTTAATCAACTCGCTTTTTAATCCCTATAAAATTTTCGTCGATGTCGTCGAACGCTTTGAAAATACCCTGGATATTTTATGGAATGCCTGCAAGAACAATCATCTTCCAAGCGAAATTCCAAACTTTAATGAGCACCGCGATCCGATAGATGCGCTCGCGGAAGACTCCGTAATAAAAGAACTCGAAGGTCTGTCCGAATACGATTTTTCGAAATCAGATTCGATCTCGGATCTTCCTCCGCAAATGCCAAAAATTCCAAAGGCATCTTAATTAAAAATGACAAAGTTTTATATTGAACTAACGATTCAAGGCCAAAAAAATCTCTTCCCCTTCGTGGGGGAAGAGATGGTTTTTGGAAGATCGCCAAAAGCTGGATTTCAGATACCCAGTTCGCACTTTAGTAGTCTCCATTTTAAAGTCAGTATCGATGTAGAAAATCGGTGCTGGTTGACGGACTTAAATTCGACCAATGGAACTTTCCTCGATGGTGTAAAACTTGCCCCTCAAACCAAAATGCCCCTTTATATGGGGCAAAAAATTTCTACTTTAGGACAAGAAAACTTTTTTCTCTCCATGGCAATAGTTGAATCAAAAACAGCGCCAAAAGAAAGCTTTAGCGTCCATTCCGAAATCAAAGAGCAAATCGCCAAAACCAAAGTGGAGCTCGAGCAATTAAAACGAGAGCACGAACAACATTTTTCAGAAGTTCAAAAATTAAGTCTTAAAAAAGATATTCTGTTAGAAGAAAGCATTAAGGCCGAAGAGAAAAATAAAGACTTAAAAAAAGAAGAGTTGGCACTTTCCCACCAATTACTTAACTTACAAGCGGAACTAGAAAACAAGGTACTTGATTTCTCAAACTTAAAATTACAATTTGATGGACTCGATAAAAACTATCGCGAAAAAGAAAATGAGTTAATTCAAAAGCTCGAAGAAAACACCCTCGATCTAAAAAAAGAAATCGAACTTTTAAATCTAGAAAAAAATCTAATCCTAAAAAGAAAACATGAATTTGAAAATGAAACTGAAACCGTTCAAAAATCTTTAGAAGACGTACAAGTTGAACTTTTAAAAAAATCGGAACATTTCCAATCACTAAGCGAAAAAGAAAGTAAAGTGGATATAAGCTTAGCCGCAAAAAAACAAGACCTCGAGCACATAGAAGCTTTATTGTTAAATAGTAAATCTCAATTTGAAAAATTGGAAATAAAAGAAAAAGAACTCAAACATGACCTTGAAGAATTAGAAAAATTAAAACTTCAAAAAAAGTACGACACTGAGTTTGAAATTAAAAAATATCAAATGGATCTCGAAAACACTCAATCCTCCACAAAAAGAGAGATGGAGTTTCTACATCTTCAGCACACAAACTTAAAGCTCTCAACCGAACAAGAAATTAATAAAATTAAAGAATCTCACGCACTTGAATTAAAAAATCAAAAAGATGAATTTCAAAAAAAACATTTGGAACTAGATAACACTCACAAAGAAAAAGAAAAAGAACTCGATGCTATTTTCAAAGAGAAGGAAAAAGCTCTTGAATATAACTATCTCCAGAAACAACAATTGTTAGAGAATGAGCTAAGTCAAAAAGAAATCGCTGAGTCTAAAAGAATTGAGCAATTAATCCAAGATCTAAACTCTGATTATGAATTTAAAAACCAACATTACAAAGAGCAATACGAAACGCTCGAAAAAAAGCTACAATCAGAACATACTGAGCTCGTACAAGATTTAAAAGCTAAAGAGGAATTGTTAAAAACGGAATTAGAAGCACTTCAAACTAATCTCGACCAGGAAAAGATTAAATTAAAAAATGAAATTGAAACCGAATACAAAGAAAAAATAACCGAACTCGACTTTGATCTGAATCAAAAGAAAGCGAACTGCGACGACGAATTGCAAGCTTATCAAAAACTCATTTTCGAACAATATCATCATTCGCTTAAGGAAGTCGAGCAGGAAACGAATCGCAAACTTCACCTTCAACAACAAAAACTGGTTGCAGAAGAGTCTGCTTTTAAAATTAAAATAGATCATTTATGCCAAGAAGAAATAAAACAACAGAATTCTTTGCAGAAAATTAAACATGAAATCAAGGATCAAGAAAAAATTCTCGACTTAGAAACTGCTCGCATTAATGAAGAAATTAAACTCAGAAAAGATCAGCTTGTAAATGAACTGAATGAATCTATAAGGCTTAAACAACAAAATCTTAAAGATATCGAAACAGCTCTCATCGCCAAAGAAAACGAACTGCAAATAAGTATCGAGCAAGCCAGTCAAAAACTCTTCCAAGAAGAACAACAAATCAAAAAACAATTTGATAAAATGAAACTCGATCAGCTCGATAAAATGAAAAAGATCGATGAAGAACTTAAATCTAAGCGCTTGATCCACGCTCAAAACATTTCCCACACTCTCGCCCAAAAACTACAAGTCGAGCTAAGTAAGCATACCGCTAAAATCATTAACGACAAAGCTATACAAGAAATTGTTCAAGAATCTAAAGAACTCATTGTTCACGATTTACTCGATAAAAATTCCCCTGAAGCAAAGAAACTAAAAGAGGAATTCCAAGCTTTAGAAAAAGCTCAATTCAATCATCAAAACACAAAAGTTAATATGCTCTACCCTGCAATCTCAGTCGCCTCCGTCTTTCTATTTTTTATCGTCTTCCCCAATATTCCAATGGGCATTCATCGCGGTGTTTCCAGTCTTTTTCAAAAAAACGATAATCAAATTGAAATTGAACAAATGCGCAAGATTGCCCAAGAGGAAAAAAATAAACTTTTTTACAATCCTCCACAGACCTTATTTATCAAAGACAATTATGTGGAAAACATCCTTTATACCCAAGACTATCAAAAGAGGAAATCGGTACAAAAATTTCACGATAAATGGATCATTGAACTCAGTGATTTTTTTGTCTACAAGCTCGACCTTAAGGATACTACCGTCATTAAATTTGTAAGCCTCGAAGCAAAACTCCTGCGCGACTTAAAAAACCTCGCGAAGGAAATTGACCCCAAAAGGCCCGAGGACAAAATAAATGAAATGAAAGCGATCGAAGTGACCTTTAAGAAAACCTTGCGAGAAATGCTCGGCGACGATTTTAAAGTCCAAAAAACCTATGATTTTAATAAAAAATTCTGGCTAGATAACGACTCTCAAGCAAGAAAATAACATCCAATACATTTTAATATTTATCCCTTTTGCATCCTTATCTTGGTCTAAACTTTTATCGTATAAATAGTTTAATCTAGTGGAGCCTGAAATTTTTTCACTCTAAACAATAATAAATCCACTTGAAGTTTTGCTAATAAATCATTAATAAGTCATACCCGACCAAATTCTCGACAATGAATTTTTACACAAAGCCTTGTAAGTTTCTTGAAATATGAGACATTGGGGGGGGTTTTGGAAACCATTTGGAGAGACTCACATGTTATCAATTAACAAGATTATAAGTTCGGCCCTTATTTCTTCTTTTATTCTCAATAGCAGTTTGGTTTTTGCAAAGACATCGACGACTTCTGCCGATGGATCTATTTATGAAGATCAACTTACAAAAATTTTAAAATTCGACGTCCCCGACGCTCAAACAAAGCATGGTTATAATCTAGTCCAACTTCAAAAAGTTGCTCACTATCTCCAAGAAAGAAGAATTAATGACTTTCCAGTGACTCGAAAGAAAAACTTTCTCGATCCCAACAACTTGGCAAATCAACAATTACTCATTTATCGCGATGGTGATCTGGCGCAAACAATCGATTTAAATTCACCAATGAAAAGCTTAACTGCTGTTGCATTTGATGACATCAAAACTGTATCAGTCGATGGCAATCTAGAATTTCACGCTATTTCTCGAGGAGAAGTTGTCGCCAAGCACATTATTCCTAGTTTATCATTTGTTGCCGAAGCTTCCGACGAAGAATTTAAAATTGTGATCAACAAGAAAGGTGAAATGTACGCTCTCGATATGGGAGTCATGATTCATCAAATATTTAAAGGTGTTATTCCTTCGTTTAAAGTTTACGATGCAGAAAATGCACCAGTTTCCTTAAGTCAGTTAGAAAATCCGGAAATCACATTTTTAACCAGAGGATTAAAGCCATTTAGCTTACAAGAAATAGGTGTTAAGGATGAATATAAAGTTAACCGCCAGCTTATTCCGACCGATGATAAAGGCAAAGCCTACCTTACGACAGGAGATATCGTTGTATACGAAAGATTAGGTGGAAAAAGAAACCTCAAGGGGATTTTTAATCGCAATGTGATTAGAGAGATCGTTAGCGCAGGACTTTTACAATTAACTTATTCTGCCATGCTCGCTTCTGCTGAAGGTCACGGCAGAACGTTTGGAGAAAAAGTAAATCATATCTTACACGAAAAAAACAATGACAAATCGCCTTTTGAAAGATTGGTTGAATCGCTTAAATCGATCGAAGGAATTAAAAAAGTTCAACCTGTACAGGATTTAAAAAACACTGAAATTGATCAAATGGAGCAAATTCTCATCGCCAAAGCCCTCTCGGGATTTAATCGCGAGCAAATAAGAAAATTACTCGATCTAGGACTAAAAAAATCCACTACGGAGTCAGAAAAACTGGACGCTGAATCGTGGTTTCAAAGTTATCAAAAAATCTTACAGGCTGCCCCAGATCAATTAAATGATCTCAAAAATGCCATTTTAAATGATCCAAAATCCATTTTCATAGAAGACTGGAAAAATGAGCAAGCGACACTCGAAAAAGAATCGCAAAAAGGTGACTTCCGAAACATGGCACAAATTCTTTTAAAAAAATCCTTTAACCGCGAGCACTTTAATGCCATCTACTTTCCGGAAAAACTAAGATTTTACGAAAAAATTAGATATAAAGACATTGGGATTTTATCGGCTAAAATTGCAGCCTATACGGCCGTGGGATATGCTGGCTTTAAGGGTGTTGAACACACGCTCCCTGAGGTAGCAGTTCAATTTCACGCCATGATTAATTATGTTTATGGAATGACTATTTTTCCCGATTTATTTAAGGCGGCACATTCTTGGTATCAAAAACCACTTATCTTTGGAACGAGTGTGCAAATTTTTGCCATCCTTCCACTAATCGTCTTATACGGACATATGGCCGATTATTTATTTTTGGGTATTTCTAAAACTTTAAGCAAAATGGATAATCTCACCAACAATCAAATTAAACTTTTAGGTCGACTTTCTCATCGGGCGCACAAGGCAGCTCTTCTCTACAAAGACCTCGACTGGAAACAAAGGATTATCACCATCTCGGCACAACCTTGCGCCATGCTGATGAATATGTTCTATAATTATATTTTCGCAGCCCTCAATCAGCCCACGATGTTTGTGCTAGCCAATGGAATCAGCCCTCTAACCTATGTGAGTCATAATAATTCACTTGGAAAAAGATTAAATATGACTCCAGAAGATAAAAGTTATTTTGTAGGATTTAACAAAATTACTTACAACAAAGAAAAAATTGATGAAATCAGATCAAAACAACAAAATGCTCTCGATCTCATTGCAAAAGATAAATCTAAAACTAAAGAACTTGCCATTCGACTTGCAACTTTAGTTGTCGCCTCCGAAGAAAATTTAGATATTTCAACCTTAAGACTAGCGGTAGATAATCCCGAAGCGCTCAAGGATTTACCAAATATTCAAAGCAATAAAACCCTGCAAAAGAAGTGGGAAATTATTTCGCAAACGACGCTTGTTGAACTTATGAGCTTGCAGTCCAGAGAAAAAATTAACATCAATGATTTATCATCTGAAGACTTAATGAAAGCCATTCAGCTTACAAAAAAAATAGCGAAAATTATTAAGAGCGACAAAAAACTCTCCCTCATTCTTCTTAAGTTAAAAGTACAAAGTAAAACTATTATGCTAAACGTGTTTAGCTCTTTTGCTAAATTTGGCCAGGAAGAATATCAAAAACTAAGAACCATGATCGCAAGCAAGTTTATTGCAAGTCAAACTTGGTCGGAATTTTGGATCGATCAATTATTTGTCGTAGTTCTCTATGCCATTATTGGTGAGAGGGCTAATTTAAATGATCCTGCCAATTTAGCTCACGTGGCTGTGGGTGGATTTCTTTGGTCAACCCGTGCTCACTGGATTGATATCTTTTACAACATCTGGGGACATCTCGTTTATGCAGGACCTAAAGGAATGCTTATGTATCAAACAGTGAAAGCTAAAACTGAAACTAATTATATTCCCTTATCCACATTATTAATTGAATCAAATGCACGAGCTGAAAAATTTTGGCCAGCAGCGGCTAAATGGCTCTATGCCTTTAAGAATGTCAAAGAAATGAACTTAGGAAACTACTACGCCAAATTTTTAAAACGCCAAGTGACGACGTTTCAAGCGGGTCTTATTTCGGCTGTTTTAGTAAGACATTTTGTAGGAGAAATGAGCTGGCAACATGCCTTTATGGGGTGGGCGATATTTGAAGTCTCCAAAACTCTTGCCTATGGTTGGCCTTGGGAATTCTTAAGAGTCGGAAATCAATATGAAGAAGACCGAATAGAAGAAAAATCAAATGCACTTAAAAAAGTTCAATTAGATGTCTATGACGCCATCAAAAAAAACCAAGGTGATGATAAAATAATTACAGCACTTAATGATTTTTCAAAATTATATGCCAATGGGGATAATGACTTTGCATCCTTTGTTCATGATACGTTTAGAAAAACTAAAACAGTATTAAACAATATAGCAGATGGAAATTTTAATGACCTTGCAGATCTCTTAGACATAAAGCTCGATGACTATACCATTGCAAATAAAATTAAGTTTACGATGCAAAATGATGAAGTCAAAAGAACTCTTTTAATGGGACTCATCTTAAAACAAGACCAGCTCAATAAAGAGCAAAACTATATCGCTATGAAAGACAATTTCGATAAATTAAAACTGGTTTTAAGTGATGATTTCAAGGCTGGCGACTTAACACTTGCAGAAATTGAGGAATTGCAATCTTTGGCCTTGCGTTTTGCAAATCACTCCATTGCTTTTACTCCAATAAGCACTAAGGCAAATCAACTTTTAGCCACCATGACGACCTTTGTTTTTGGAGCAGCCTTAACGACCTACCTTTCGACAGAGCTTGCCGTCTCAACCTCTACGATAGCACATTTAAATGGCGATGCATTCCTCAATGGGCTCACATATTATTTAATGTTTATTGGTGGTACATATCTTTTTCTAAGTGAAAAAGGACTCACCGCATTTCAAAAAGGTGGTGATTATGCCATCAAATCTTTAGAACCATTAACCATTTCACTATTAGCTGGTGGAAAACAAGCACTCCTTTCACTCGATGATGATATTGTCCAATTGTTAAAGCTTACAGGGGAAGGCAATGTTCAGCGCTATAATGACATTAAAGCATTTCTAAAGAGAGTCAATGATCTCAATGCAAAAAGCGTTTCAAAGAGCATAACAAAGATGGAGCAAGCTAAATCTAAAATTGTAGATAATGCAAAGATAGTGAAAAATAATATTGAACTAAAAACAGCTTTAGCTAAAGATCAAATGGCCAGTTGCTCTAGCTCTTTAAGTCTTATTTTAAAAAGATAATTATTTTTTCTCAATAAACCTCACTAAATTTTTTAACAGACCTCTTTTGCCACTTCGGGCGAAAGAGGTTTGATGAAAAAGATTGCGATACTGACTTTGAGAAAGATTTTTGATCGTTTCAAAAAGTTTTTCAGGTAGACCGGTTTTAAAAATTGTTAAAATTTTTTGCTGCAATGGTGTTGTTTTAATAAGTTCGAGCTGAATTTTTTTTTGACCTTTGATATTCCACGGGCAAACATCCTGACAAATATCACAACCAAAAATATATCCCGAAGATAAGTTAAAACCATCGCGCTCAATAAGTGGATCGTCCTTAAATTCTTCGATGGTGTAAGTGCTAATGCAATACTTGGCATGAAGTGTCCGCGTTTTTACATCGATGGCCTGCGTGGGGCAAGCGTCGGCACACTTGGTGCAATGTCCACAATGATCTGTTTCTCTTTTTTTATTTTGATAGTCGGTCAATTCAAGGCTGAGTTTGCGATTAAAAAGAAGGCCAGCAATAATCGTAAAGCTTCCATGCTTTCTAGAAATAAGCATGGAGTTTTTTCCATAAAAACCCAATCCCGCGCGAAAAGCTAGATCGCGGTCCATCACAGGATGAATGTCTATACTCAGCTTATAATCAAAAGTTCCAAAGTGTGTTTGCAAGGTCGCGGCGATATCGTGCAAGGTTTGAGAAATTTTTAAATGATAATCATATCCATCAAAGCCCAAGGTATAACTGGCAATTTTTTGTTCGGTCGCACCATGCTCTTGTTCCCACAGCTCGATTAATTTTCGCGACTCTGCATAGGAAAAAAGCAAAACGAGTCCTTCTTTAAATTCGGGATAAAATTGTGCCAGGTCTTCTCTAGGACTTAAGCGATGATCGGCGAGATAATGAAGAGGGAGATGCTTTGCTTCTAAAATCCAATTTTTTAATGCTTTAAAAGTAGACGACTTGGGATCTTGGACGAAACCCCAATCGCAAATTTGAGGAGAATGACTTTTTAAGAGTTCAAAAAATTGTGTTTCATTCATGGATTATCATTTATAAACATTATTCATCATTGATCATGTCGAGTTTATCTTGAGTGATATAATCATCAAACTTTACATTGGAAATTTTATGAAATCGGTTGGTGATTTTATCGGTGGTTGTTCGAATTTCGCTGACATCTTTTGAAACCGTTTCTATATGAGAAGCGAGGCTGTCCCATCTCTTTTTATATCGTCCAAACTCATCCGATAACTTATTTAACTCTTGGTGAATCACGTGAGTGTATTTGCTGCGCTCAATATTATTTAACACCACTTGAATCGTGGTCAACATGGCCATAAATGTTGTGGGCGAAGCAGGCCATACTTTTTTCTCTTGAGCATATTCGATAATGTCGGGATGATAGGCATGAATTTCAGCAAAGATCGCTTCTGCAGGTAAAAACATAATCGCCTGTTCGCTGGTTTCCCCTGCAATAATATACTTGCGGCTAATATCATCGATATGTTTTTTAACATTGCCTTTAAATTCTTTGGTGGCCAATTTTCTTTCTTCATCGCTTAACATCGAGTCGTACATTCGTCGATAGTTCTCCAAGGGAAACTTTGAATCGACTGCAAGATTTCCGGTGGGCTTTGGTAAAAAAAGCATACTATCGACTGTTAGATGATTACTTAAAGTAAATTGCAGTTTGTAGACAGCATCATTTTTTTCGCCGAAAACTTTCGATAAAATTTGATGTAACTGAACCTCGCCAAATATTCCGCGCGATTTTTTATCGGTTAAGACATCTTGCAAACTCACCACATTGGTCGATAGCATTTCAATTTTCTTTTGCGCCTCATCGATTTTTGCAAGCCGGGCAATTAAACCTTGAAATGTCTCATTATTATTTTTAAATCCTGTATTTAAACTCTCTTGAACTTTATTATTAATCAAAAGGAGTTTTTGATCGACGTTGAGATTTATTTTTTCACTCATATTAAATAACTCTTGGCCGACATTTTGCTGTAAGTGACCAAACTTCTCCAACAAACTTTGGTTATTGTGAGCATTCTTTTCTATCATCTGTCGAAACTTTTCTTCAAACAATAAAGCGAGCATATTTTTTTGTTCTTCTTTTTGTTGATTTAAATAAAGTGGTAGAAGCTGAGAAAGTTGTTGCTGAAAAAGTGGCGAGAGATGAGTGTAGGTAAACTCACTGGTGAGAAAAATTTTGCTTCGATAGATCAATAGTGCTAGCAAAACCAGTCCAACGAGTACAATGATAAGTAAAATTAAAATGACACTTTCCATAACATCCTTCAAAATATTAAAAACACTAAAATATAAAAAGTTACTTGAATATCTAAATCTCTTCACTATATACCTGTTGGTATTTGATTTTCAAGTTTTATACCTTAATGGAAATCGATGAAATAATAATATTCATGAAGAACAATTAAAACTGGTATTATCCATGACCAATGATTCTGAATTCACATACGAATACTCCCAACCCAGTGCCTATCGATTTTCGCTGGACTCGGTCTATCTCGCCAAAAAAGTCGCCAAACTCTATCGCACCAAGAATATCGAATGGGACAAATTAAAAGTCCTCGATCTCTGCTCAGGATGTGGCGTGATTGGTTTTGAATTTTTATTTTTTAGTCCAGAATGTCGGGCCCTCGACTTTATCGAAGTGCAAGCGAGCTACCTTCCCCACTTTAAAGCAAACCAAAAGGGAATCTTGCCCCTTTTACAAAAAAAATCGCTGGAATCAGAATTTCATTTAATGAACTTTTTACAATTTTCCAAGAAGCATCCAGATAAACGTTATGGACTTATACTTTGTAACCCTCCCTACTTTTTTCAAGGCGAAGGCATTTTATCACCATCGGAATTTAAAAATAGATGTCGATTTTTTCTCGATGCATCTTTTCAAGAACTGATCCAATTTATCGTCAATCATCTAGATGAAAATGGCGAAGCCTACATTTTAGTGCGCCCCGGATCACACCATGGGAAAAATATTTTAAATTTAAGCCATCAATACCTCCAACAAGATACGTTGCATGGTGGACTTTTTTCCTGCGATATTGTCGACAATGTAAGAGGGACCGATGTTTTATGCATTTCCCATAAAGCGCCTATAATTTAAATAGAGCTTGATGATCACTTCTTCTTCGCTTAATTTTTTAAGCAATGCCAGTTGACGATAGTTTTTTTGTAAATACTCGACATATTCTTTTGAACTTGGAAAAGATCGATCGTCCGATTCAATGAAAATTCTTTCGATGGGTATACTCTCAACGACTTGCTGAGTTTTGGAACTTTTTAATATATTATCGCCAAAGGAAAAATATGCATCGTGCTTTAAGTAATATTTTGCTTCTGAAGCATTTCCGCGAAAATCATGCAGTAAAAAAGTCCATCGCCACTTATACTTTTTCATCAACTCGAATAAATCAGAATGAGCGCGAACAATATGAAATATAAACTTTTTATCTTGCGCCCACTGATGAGAACAAATCATCTCTAAGAATTCTATTTGTTTATGAATTGGCCGCTCATCGGTCCTTTGTTTATTATTTTTATTAAAAACTCGATCCAAACCAATTTCTCCAATTAAATTTAAATGAAAATAGGAATCCAATAGATTATTTTGCTTCCACTGATTTAAATCAAAATCTGCACTTAAATGCCAAGGATGCATCCCAATGGTATCGACTTGGTCGCGAAGCATAATAATGTTTTCACTGTCTTCGCGGCTTAACTGAAATTGATGATGGGTGTGTATATCGACGAGCTTCATCTACAATTTTTTAAGAAATTAATTTTAATATATTTGAAGGAGCATTATTGGCGATTTTAAGCGTCTCTAAACTAGCATTTTGCGTCAGTTGTTCCTTTGCTCGATTGGCAGCTTCGAGTGCTACATCGGCGTCTCTTATTTTTGAATTGGCGCTTTCGGAATTTTCTCTACCAGTGCGAAGTGTATTGATGACGGACTCCATTCTATTTTGCAAACTTCCCAATTCCGCGCGACTGCTGCTGACATCAGTTAACATGCGATCAATTTTTCCCATCGATTGCTGAGCAGACTCTCTCGACCTTAAGTTGATTCCCTCAATTCCAAAATTATCTTTTGAGTCCATCACTTTTTTCATGTCGTATTGTAAACGATCAAATTGTCCGTGATTATTAACCCCAATATGAAGATCGTACACCGAACCAGAATCATTAATAATGTTTCTTCCGTTATATGAGGTCGAAATAGTTAAACGCTTAACCTCATCTTTCATGGCCTGAAATTCTTTATCAATCACATAACGATCCATGTCCGAGACAGTGTCGGTCGATGCTTGAACCGCAAGTTCTCTTAACCTCGCCCCTATTTCACTGATAACTCCCAAAGATCCCTCGGCCACCTGAATAAGCGATATAGAATCGTTGGAGTTTCTCTCAGCTTGAAATTGAGAACGTGTCTTTGCTTTTAATCCTTCTGAAATAGCAAGCCCTGCAGGATCATCACTTGCCGAAACAATTCTTTCACCAGAAGATAATTTTTTATCTTCACTACTGAGAGCTTCAGTGTGAGCACGCAAAGTTCTTTGTGCCACTAAAGAGTGGACGTTGGTTGAAATTCTCATGTTCATCCTTGAATTGATGGGTCGCAACCTTGTGACCCACCTTATTCATCGGCAAAATTTTCCATTGTTTAAATATTTTTTGGATATTTAAATAAACAAAACAATAACTGACCAGATCAATCTAGCTTCTATAAAGGCTCATTAAATTTTGTGTCGAGGCTTTACTGGTAAATTTTTGCACATGGCGAAGACCATTAGACTTAAGATTTTGATAAAGGTCTTGGTTTAAAATAAGATTTAAAATTTCTCGACTAAGTCCCTCGACATCGTAGGGATCGACATAGATAGCACCATCTCCTCCGGATTCGTGAAAACAGGAACCTGTGGAACTAATCACAGGTTTGCCACTCATATGGGCTTCGACTATTGGCAATCCAAAACCCTCAAAGATAGATGGAAAAGCGACAAAAGAGCATTGATGATAGAGATAAGGGAGCTCATCTGCAGTCACTTGATCTAAAAAGCTCACTCGATCTGAGATTTTTAAATCACTTACTTTTTGCTGGCAACTTTTTAAATAAGCTCCTCCCCGACCAACTAGTATCAAATGGTGTTGGTGGGAGCTAGCTTCTCTGGCAAAAGCTTCAATTAAGTGCAATTGATTCTTTCTGGTTTCAAAGGCACCAACGTTTAAAATAAAATCTGCAGGAAGTGCATATTTATTTGCTATCGATTCAAGCATAATTGGATTTTTTTCAGCTTCAAAGGAGGGATGGACGGCCTGATAATGAATGTGAATTTTTTCAGGTTTGGTGCCAGGGAAAAAATGCAATATATCATTTTTCGTTTGCTCACAGATTGCTAACACGACATCGGCTCGCTCGATGGAATATTTAAACTTTTGATAGAAAACAGCGCGGTCAATGAACGAAAAGTATTGCGGGTATCGTAAAAAAATCAAATCGTGAATAGTGACAAAAGTTCTCACGGAAGAATCTATTCCGCGAGGTAATTCGTGTGAAAGACCGTGATACAAGTCTAATTTTTTTTGATTAATAAACTGCGAGAGAAATAAACTTCTCCACACACTATCAAAGGCTTTTCCCCAATTCTTTGTGGGAGTCACTACTCGACATTGTTTGAGGGTCTCTTGCCAGAATAAAATACGATCGGGATTAAAATGCGGAGAGAAAAGTTGATATTCATGTTCTGGATAGTAATTCACTAAACCACTTATAAGAGTGCGAGAGTAATTTCCCAAACCTCTAAAATTTAATGTGGCCCTCTTTGCATCAAATCCAATTTTCATGATGGCTCACTTATCCGCTACATTTATTGAATAAAGGAATAAAAAACTTTTCCATTTTCTTCTGTGAGAATATGGTAAGGATCTTCTTTTAATAATAGGAAACCATCCAGATCGAAATAATCAAATCCACTGGCAATATTTAATGCGGCAGAAATTCCTAGCGATGATTCAACCATGCAACCCAACATCACTTTAAGGCCGAGTACTTTAGCTTGGCGAAGTTGTTTTAAAGCCTTCACATAGCCGCCGGCTTTCATCAATTTGATATTGATACCGTCAAATCTCTCTTGGTAAAAATCAGTCACAGACTCGCTCGTCACCGATTCATCGGCAATTAAAATAACTTTCGTTTTTGATTTAAGCAAAAGTTGCTCTTCGTGAGCTGAGGCTTTAAGAGGTTGTTCTAAAAATTCCAACCGACTCACATCACTGAGGCTATTTAAATAGTGAAGGACTTCCTCGTGATGATCGAAAGATTCATTGGCGTCGACGCGAACTAAACCAGTAAAGTGTTTTAGCACTAGCTCGGTGAGAGAAAGTGCATTTTCTTTATTGACCTTTAACTTTAAAACATGAAATCGATCGAGATGGTGGTCTCTAATAAAGTCCGCCACTAAGGATTCTTCCATAATAGGAATAGAAAATGACGTTTTAACACTGGAGACGGTATTAACCGACAAGTACTGCTGCACACTTTTACCAGCAAGCCTGGAAAGATAATCCACAAAAGCACACTCTAGTCCAAATTTAAGCGATTGTGGATAGTCGCCCTTGTCTAAAAATGAAATCAAGCTTTCAACGCTATTAAAATCGACCGTTGAAGACTCTTGTTTAAACTCTTCAAACTTTGATTGAATCAATTCAAAGCTTTCATTGTAACGAACATTAAAGGCAACTTCACCACGGCCTTCAAACTTTCCATTTTGTAAAATAACGATAAAATTGCGCTTAAAGCTGGAACTATTTCTCGAAATATTCCAATTAAATTTTAAATCTAGATGTAATTCATTCAGGGTCCACTTAAAACTCATACTCTGCACTCATTTTCATATTCTACTTTGATTCAAACTAGGTGTTCTTTTAAAAGAGAGCTCATGTTCATTTAACTGGGCGGCTCTCTAAAAAAATAAAACTTTGCATAGTATACCTAAATCGATTCACTTTTCAAGTGAATCTAGGCATACAAGTCATTGGTCATTTTTAATTTTCAATACTTGAAAATTAAACTGTGTGGAGTATAACATGCAGTAAAAAAATCTTTCATTCCAACAGAAACACTTACGGAGTTTGCAATTTTCAAGTACTATTTGTGATAGGCCATAAACGCGAGAATAAAAAAGTATGTCAATTAACAAAGATCAATTGATCAATTTTATGACGACTCTCATTCTAATTGGAGTCTCACTTTGGGTCATTGTCCCGCTTTTCCTTGATAGCCTGAGAGGAAAAAAGCTCGGCATTTCTAAAAAAGAACCTGAACTTGATCAGCTCATTGCGCTTAAAAAAGGAATTTTTCAAAATTCTCAAAGTCTCTCAAAACCTTCTAACATTAATCATGATCTGCAAAATCGCCTGCAGAAATATTTAAAATTAAATATTTCTGAAAATAAAATTGAAGCTTTTGTGCTAAATTTCAAATCGCGAAAACTTGCAGAATTAATTTCAAATTCAAACTTTGAGATTCAGTTAAATTATTATTTTATCAGCTATATTTACTTGGCCGTAGCTGATGAAATACTCTCTGAGAAAACACTCTTAACCAACGCTTTAGCAAAATTTATTTCGCGCTCCCCTGCAGTAACCAAAAAAGCTTTCGAACTACAACTTATTCTCACCGAGAATGTGTCAATTGACTACTTAAGACTCGATGGAAAAATTTTGCAATCATTAAAGGAACGAGATCACAATTTAATACTTAATTCCTACATAAAAAAAATGTCTCTACAATGGGGAAATAAACCCGATAGTTTTTTTGAAGATATTTCGCCATTTTTAATTTATGCTGATCTCATATTAAAAATTCCAAACATTGAAAACATCACCAAGCAAAATGCACACTTGATATTAAAGCTGAATGCCAATCCATCCCAAGTAGAAGCTAAATCTCAATATAAAAAACTTAGTAAGATTTATCATCCCGATATCATTTCAGCTCAAAAAATGCCTCATTTAATCGAAAAATGTCTAGCTTATAAATATTCACTCATTCAAAAAGCCTATGACGTTTCTCAATGATGTCACTAATATTTATATAAATAAAATTTTAAATATCAATTTAATATTAAGTGAAAAGCTATTTAAAAATAGTCTCATTAAATACTTTTTTTAAGTAGTCAAAATAAGGCTTGCGATACTTCTCTATCTCATTATGAATTTCATGGTAAGCGCCATCAAATTTTGTAAGCTGAAAAGACTTTTCAACAAATGTAAAATATTGAACTAAATCTTTTGGATTCACAACTTGATCCTGCATCCCGATTGAGACAAAGTTAGAAGCCTTCGAACGAATTGGACGAGTAAAAGTCTCACTAGAAGCTTTTATTAACTCTAAAATAAGCTTGGACTCTATCGATAACTGATTGAGTGGGTTTTCGACATATTCTTCTTTCACTCTTGGATCATGCGATAGAGAATGTAGATTCACCAATCCACGTACCGGAATACTATGCTTAAAGCTTGCTAATTTTTGAATTAGAAAAGCTGGAGTTAGTTTAAGTCCAATCCCTAATAATCCTACTCCACCACAAGGTGGTGCATTTAATACGACTCGTTCTGGGTACAGTTCATCATCCACAAAGTTTTGCATAAATTGAGCAGTGACTAAAGCTCCCATAGAATGTCCAAAAAGAATAAATTTTTTCATGCGATATTTTTGAGCTGTATACTGAATAATCTCTTTTAAGTCGTAACAGTAATCTTCAAAATGCTCCACATAAGTTCTAAGCCCTGAGCTTTCACCGTGGCCGCGTAAATCATATCTTAGAATATTAAAATCTTGACCAAACAGTTCATCTAAATAACTATGCCGATCGGAATATTCGGCAATTCCATGAGTGGCAATAATCCAAACTGGACTACCACTCTCTTTAACTTTAATACAAATCTCTGTCCCATCTCTCATGGTGAGAAGTTTCTTTTCTGTGAACATTTTCACTCACTTATAAAATTTACTAATAATCATATTTTAATTTAATACTATTCACAATGAATATTCATGATCAATACTTGAAAATTAAACAGTGTGGAGTATAAAATATTAAAACGCCCTCCATTAATACAGGGCCACATTAAGTTCGAGCGAATGTTCGATCAGAGGTTAGATTTTATGTCCCACGAACAATCCTTTAAGATGATCAATGAATTATCCTTTTGCGTCTTTGATCTAGAAACGACTGGTGGAAATCAGACCAGCGATAAAATTATTGAAATAGGACTCATCAAAATAGAAAACTTAAAAATTATTGCAGAAAAAAGTTTTCTCATAAAACCCATGGTGCAAATTCCAGAATTTATCAAAAACTCACTAGTATTAGAGAGGCAGATGTTGTCCACGCCCCTCTAATTGAAGATGTCATTGACGAGGTCCTCGAGTTTATCGGCGACTCAATTTTAGTGGCACACAACACCTCGTTTGATGTTCCATTTTTTAATTCAGTCCTCAAAAGAATGGGGCGAAGTGAATTAAAAAATAATGCACTATGTACGCATCTAATGACCAAATACATGATTCCCAACCTTCTCACATCGAATTTAAATAATATGTCCAAAATTTTTGGTCTCAATCATCACAAAGCACATCGCGCTCTAGACGATGCTCGTGCATCGGCTGAACTTCTCCTGACTTATCTCAATATTTTCATAAAAAAAGACATTAAAAAAATTAATCATCTCTACTATCCAAAAAATAAATTTGAGTTAGATCGAATACATTTTAAGGGAAAATCGGAGTTTACCAAATTTAAGAATAAAGTTATTGAAATAAAATCAAACTTTCTCTTAACGGTGAAAGGAAAAGAAGGAATCGTGCTCTACGCTGAAGTCGTCCCAGTGGATAGACTCATAGATGAAAAAAGAATGGAGCTTTTATTGAAAATAATAGAAGAAGTTTCCACCATGCAATATGAAGTTTTAAGCTTGAAGTTAGTAGGTCCATTTATCATTGGACTTATTGAGTATGCACAGCATTTTACTAAGTTGAGTGCAGAAAAAAAATTAACTAGCCTACATCGAATGCTCAGCCACTTTAACTTGAGCGAAAAATGCCTTCAAGAATATCGGCTTAATATCAATCAAAGATCTTGCGAGTTTTTCATACTCAATCACATTGTTCCAGATCAATATATCATATATCCAAGAACATCACTCACTCATAAAGCTGAACTCTACTTTAGATATCCAGGTCATCAAAACAAACTACTTCAATACATTAATTCAAAGGGGAATAAAGTTATTAACGGAAAATTGCCTAAAGATCACCTAGAGCCTGTCGTTTCTAATTTTATCCAAATACTCATTGATCGAAACGATGAGACCACCATCATTACCCACGAACGCCAAAAAAAGACCATAGGCGAGCTCAGTGAAATTATGGAGCCTTTTATTAAAAATCATCCTCACCACTATCACTTTCCTGAAATGTACTTATAACTATGACGCAATCATTTTAGATGGTGCATGGATAAAACTATTTGATCTTGGTCCAATTTCAGATCTAATTTTTCAAACATCAAGAGAAAATTTAATAGTTTTGAATTTTTAATTTTCTCATTAAAATCAAATTGATGGTTAAATTTAATAAAAATTGTAAACGACTCTTCTTGCACAATAGAATGCAATTGAAGTTGATTATTTTGCATCAAAAGACGATGATGCTCAAAAGCGGTGAGCGACTCACTAAAAATGATATAATAAATCATTGCCAGAACGTATTGATTTAAATTGATGGCAAATGCTTGCAAAACTAAATATTCAATCTCAATTCTAAGATTAGTTTCCATCATTCTTGATTTCAGTAAATTAATTGCTTGATCCAATGATTTTCGAGGCGATAGATTAATATTTTGATCTGTATTCATTTTGGAAAAACCAAGAAAAATATCAATTAATTCCTTACATCGAGTGGCCCCAAGGTTCATTTCGGCCAACTCCTCTTGATGTGCTCGCGCCCACTCATCTTCAAGCTTGAGTACACTTAATGCAGCTAGGATTCCAGCAATAGGATTGTTTAACTCGTGAGCAATCGAACTCGACACTATACCAAAATCATTCACTTCGCTTAGTGGTAATACTGACTCTTCTTTTTGAATAGTATAAAATACAAAATAATAAAAATCTAAATCAACAAAAGACAATTCTTTCCGATATATAAAGTAATAGCTTTCATTAATTTCGACAGATTCTTGATCTTTAAATTTCAAGCATTCTCTCGGGAGTAAGCCAATTTTTGCAAACAATTCATTGTTTAAAAGTAATTCACCATCTCTTGCAACTAAGACTATTGGATAGGGAAGTTTTGAAAGAATCACTTTCCAAAAGTCAGTCTCTTCATCAACTTTGGAATAATACTTATCCTCATTTTCAAAATAATTAAAAACTTTTGCACAGGTATAAAAGGCGAGAAGTAAATTTTTTTGGTGCTCTCTTTCCAGGATCGATTTTTTCTTGATACTTAAAAAAATAATATATGGAGACTTTGGAATTCTGAATGCATAATCTGCATAATGCATAACATCTAGAGCGCGATCGGCATTTCTCAATTGATATTCAAAGCAATGATCTTTTCTTTTATTAAAGTGTGAGAACCACTCATTCCACTGCTCTTCGATACTCAAGTAATTTAATCCTATCGGATTTTTTTCTAATTCTAAGATCAAGTTGAGATGTTCTGTTAAAAAATAATCCCAGACATCTTGTTCCATTTTTCTCACTTGCTCATTTAGTAACTCACCAGCAGATAATAAACTTTGCAATTTTAGATAATTTAAACTCTGTATTGAATTCAATACTGTTTTTCCTATTTCATCTTTCACTAATTGTCCGATGGGTATAAGCCATGACTTAAGTTGAGAATTTTCACATTGACTATTTTGACCGATAGAAAAATATAACACATTCTCAAACTCAAACTGCATTACATTTAACCACTCATCTGTAGGTTGAAATATTAATAAAATTTTATTCCGTGGGTTAAGTTCAATGAGTTGCGACTGGCTTACATTATCTACCGTCTCAAATTTAATTTTAAGATGAGTCAATACATCTTCAAGCAAACTTTGAATTTCTGATTTTAATTGTGAATTAACTATTGCATAACAATGATTATTCATCATTTTTCATTTTTACTGTTTTTAAATCAAACTGCACGACACCATCAAAAAAGTGTAAATCAACCACTCCAGATGTAACCGAATCCCATTCACTTTGTCTAGAAACTATGTTCTTATCAATTTCGACATAAGTATAACCTCTCTCGAGCACGCCTGTAGGGTTCATTGCATTTAAAAGATTATTTAAATTTTTTAAATCATTATGTGAGGCTGTCATTTGATCATTTAACTTAATTTTTAACTTATTCCATAAATAATCTAATTCAAGATAAGATTCATGAATTTTAGTTAGATCATTAACACGATAGCTTAAATCACAACGATTCAATCTTTCATTAAACTTATTATAATTAAGCCAAATTTTATTGATTTGAATTTTTGGATTCATACTTTCAAGTTTAATTTTTGCACGCGAAAAAATTCGATCTCCAAGCAGAAGCATGCGTCGTCGAGAAGCAACCATAAGGTCTTTAATTAATGTTTGATGATGCGTTAAGATTTCAGCTGCAGCAGAGGGCGTTTCAGCACGAAGATCTGCTACGAAATCAGAAATCGAATAATCAACTTCATGACCAATGGCTGAGATAATCGGCAACGGTGAATTAAAAATATCATATGCCAAGCCTTCATCATTAAATGCCCACAAGTCTTCCAAGCTTCCTCCTCCACGAGCAAGCACAATCACATCAATTTTTTTTCCTAAAGGAGCATCTCGATCAAATAACAGAATTTGGTGTAAAGCTTTGCGAATCGATTTAGGAGCATCTTGTCCTTGAACTAGCGCAGGTACTAAAATGATATCCATCCACAGAGAACGACGGCGATAAATATTTAAAAAATCTTGTAGAGCCGCCCCTTTCTCTGCGGTGATAATTGCAACCCTTTTTGGCATTTTAGGTATTGGCTTTTTATGATCTATATCAAAAAGTCCCTCTGATTTCAGTTTTAATTTCAATTTTTCAAATTGCTCTTTTAAATCACCTAAGCCAAGGGGAATTATTTTTTTAACGACAATTTGAAAGCTTCCTCGTTTCTGATATACATTAATATCTCCAGAAACTAGAACTTTGACTCCATCTTTTAATTTTTGGATCACGGGATTTCTAAGCGCATCCATTTTAAACAAGCAAGCGGACAACATTGAATCTTTGTCTGACAAGGAGAAATAATAATGTCCCGATTGTGAAAATGATAAATTCGTTATTTCACCTTCAATATGAATATTTTTAAAATGACTTTCTAAAGAGTACTTTATTTGCTCCAGCAGTTTAGTAATTGTTAAGGGTTTAGAATCAAGCATTTATTTTTTTAATCGATTAAGGTTAGCCAGATAGTTAATGGCCTGTTTTACCATGTAATCATCTATTGGAGCAATTTTTTTACTTTCTTCTTCATTTACCAGATTTTTTGCATCTTTAGATTTCCGCTTTTTTTCTTTGATCAAATTATATTTTTCTGCTCTCTGCAGCCGTTCTTTAAACTCTAATTCCTCTCGCAATTTTTTCTCTTCCTCAGTTTCAAGTGTAGCAGTCAGGTGATTTTTTAAATCCTTTTCACGAAGAAAATTTGGTTCCTTTTTATTTTGCCCGACCCACTCTGCTTCCACTTCATCAATTTCTACATCTGGCTTAATACCCAGCGCTTGAATTTTCCGACCTGCACTAGTCATATATTGAGCGATCGTTAGTTTAACTCCCATTTCTTCTTGTAATTTAACCACAGATTGTACGGATCCTTTGCCAAATGATTGCGTCCCCATAACTAAAGCTCGCTTATTGTCTTGTAGTGCTCCTGCAACAATCTCTGATGCAGAGGCTGATGAGCCATTAATCAATACCGCCATTGGTGTTGTCAGATCTTTATAACCACCTTTTTTAACATATCTAAACTCTTTGTTCTTAGGATCTCTCCCTTCAGTTGAAACCACGATTCCATCATCGATAAACAATGATGCCACTTCAACAGCCTCATCCAAGAGTCCTCCAGGATTAGATCTAAGATCGAGAATAATGGCATTAAGTTGATTTTTAGGAGCCTCACTTTTCATTTTTTTTAAAGCCTCTAAAATATATTCACCAGATTTCTTTTGAAACTGTGATAGTCGTATGTAGGCCACTTGATCTTTTAGTAATTCAAATTTAACCGGTTTTAAATAAACAGTATCGCGCACTATTTCAATATTTTTTATACCTTCATGACCTTCACGAATTATACCCAACGTAATCTTTGATTTTTTCTTCCCCCTAAATTTATCCATAGATTTTTCAAGCCCCAGTCCTACAACTGGTTCATGATTTATTTCCACAATTCGATCTCCGGCCAAAATACCTGCTTTTTCTGCAGGACTATCTTCAATTGGAGTAACGATTAATAAAACTCCATCTTTCTGAGTGACTTCAATTCCCAATCCTCCAAACTCTCCAGAGGTCTCGTCTTGCATTTTTTGAAAAACTTCCTTATCAAGATAAGCGGAATGAGGATCGAGTGTCCCCATCATTCCATTGATTGCTCCTTCTATTAATTTCGCTGTGTCGACATCGCGGTAATATTGTTGCTCAATTAATGTTAAGACCTTATTAAAAAGTTCTAGTTTTTCTAGACGTGATTTACCTTCTAGTTTGTCAGCGGCTTTCCCACTTTGTTGTATCGACAAATTTAATAGACTCATCATGAGAAAGCTTAAAAGCACTGAATTGATTTTTTTATTAATGACAGACATGAGAATGCATCCTTGAATTCTTATTGATCTAAGTTGATATTGTTTCTTATTTATTGTCGTTTTGAAAGACTAAATTTATCGACGAGTAAATAGGTGTTCTGAGCTCGATTGTTTTTTCTAACCTCAAAGTAAATATTTCCGTCAGCAATACCATTTAACATTTTGGGAGCTGTTTGACCTATTATCTGCGACTCTTTAACTTGATCACCTACTTTTACCAAATATTCAAATTGTCCAAAAATGACTGAGCGAGTTTCTTGTCCATGATCAATCATAACCACGTTTCCATAATTCGCTAGGGGGCCTACGAAATTTACTTTTCCAGCTCGTGCTGCAACGACATTGTGCTTGCCTTGAAACTTAAAAGTAATGCCTTTTTCTTTGTAATTATATCCGTTATGCACCAGCATTGGTGAGATAAAGTCCGCTGATTTTTCTAAGCGATTTTCTACCGCTTCACTCACTTTAATTTCTTCTGTTTGTGAAAGAGGTAAAATTGCTTTGCGTTGACTTTCCCGCATTAGTGCTTTTTCTTCCATAGCAAGCTTATTTTTACTAGACGTAAATTCACGATCTTTTATATTTAGAGTTTGACTTTTACTCTCTCTTTCTTCGAATAGTTCTTTCTTTTTATTTTCTAAATCAGCCATTATTTGTACTAATTCAGTTTCAACTTTTAAAGCACTGTCTAATTTTTCTTTAAGTCCATTTAACTCCAAGTTTAATTTAGCATTAACTTCTTTCAAGGTTTGATATTCCATCAATCTTTTTTGTAAATCACCTATGAGAACTTTTCGCGCAAGCAAGTCTGACGATGTTTCATTTTTTTCAAGTTTATTTAAAATTAAGCCCATTAAAACTTTTTTGGTCTCAAGTTCCGATTTCATTAAATTGGCGGAATCTATTTCGAGATTTTTAGTACTACTATTGATAATTTCTTCCAAATAAACTCGATCTTTAGAGCTATTAAGATATTTTTTATTGTGCATCCCTAAGGTATTTTCAATCTTTTTAATTTCTAGTGAGATTTGATTTAATTTTCTCTTTTCCTCTTCAACATTGCGCTTAAGTTGAAAAATATTCTCTTTGGCCAATTGCTTTTCTTGTGTAGGATTAGCAGCAAACACTATCATTGATCCAAAAGTAAACAATAACCAAATTGGAATAGAAATTTTGTAATTCATCATGAACGACTTTCCCAATGATACTTTGAAGAGAAAAAAGACATACCAATCACAAATAAAACGAGAGTCAAAGCCAAATTATTTATTTTAGGAATTCCAAGGACTAATGTCGTTGCACTAAAACTAAAAAAGATAAGACAAAGTCCAGCGATGGCCATCTTCAATGCAATTTTACTTCTCCTTTGAAAGCTCTCTAGCAAATATGCTGCTTCTAAAACTTTTGCCTTAACTAATAAAAGCGAGATAAACCAAAAAATAACCATCGTTAGGATAAAAATTGAGAAGCCCCAATCTTTGATTCCCTTTATCATTTGATTCTTTTTTTCTTCTGTGCTGTCGACCGATTTGATGGCACCTAAAATTGCATTATTCTCCCCTGCTAAATGGGTTAAATAATCGCGCACAAGTTCTTTTGCGCGTGGTTTTAAGTCTTTCTTAAAAACAATTTTCAGACCGGCATAATTTAAATCGAGCTGCGCCAAGTTGTTTGTCATATTTAAGTTAGAAAATATATTTTTTACTTCCTCTTTAATTTGTACCTCTGTCAAGACTTCAACTTTGTGAACTCCAGGTAGACTGCGCATAGAGTCTGCTATTTTCAAATAGTTCTCTTGGCCATTAATTAAAGTATAAAACGAGTCACCCGATAAATTTTCAGGAATGAGTTTCATGAATTGCTCTTCCAAAAATGGTCTTTGCCCCATCGAAAATATAAAAACAAAGGAAAAGAAAATCAGAAAAAATCCACGGATTGGCGCTTTAACTATAATCTTAAAAAATTGATTTAAATAAAACATGCATGCCCCGAATAAATGAGTTTACCTTGATCTAAATGAATTATTTTTCCAGTAAAATTTTTTATTAGATCTTTATTATGGGTGGCCCAAATGATAGTGGTCCCTCTTTTTGTGTTATATAAATTTAGGACATCAAAAAGCCTTCTGGCATTATCACTATCAAGTGATGAAGTTGGTTCGTCAGCGATTAAGACATCTGGTCTAGTTAAAAGTGCTCTGATGATAGCAACTTTTTGTTTTAATCCACCATTGGCCAAATTAATTTTTAAATGCAATCTATCTTTAATTCCCAAAATTCGCGCCAGCTCATGCATATCGGTCATAAATTCACTTTTTGAGTCGTACAATGAGGAGTCGTAGGCAAAAAGTAAATTTTCTTCGCAAGTATATTTTCCCAAGAGGCGCAAATCCTGAAATACGTTAGAGATAAAGATTTTCTTCTTCCCCACTTGCTCATTTCTTTTTAACCGACCAGAAGTGGGTTGAACGATTCCCGATAAGACATTTAAAAGCGTCGTCTTACCTGCACCAGATGCACCTGTTAAAAAAAGAATTTCACCCTTATCAATGGTCAAATTGATGTTTTTCAGAGCGCGTAACTCACCAAAATCCACACAGAGATCTTCACAATAAAATAAGGGACCTTCTCGGTTTAAACTATGAATTGACATTTTTTGATTCTGGCTGACTTGTGTTTTAAACATTGACTCTCTCCCAGTCTTACTAAAATCATCCTGATTTTAGGAAAAACATTCCCTTTTATAATATCTTAGTTTTAATTTTTTTCAAAGAAGATCAAACCTGACTAAAACAACCGTGTATAAACTCCTCACTACTGTGATTCAATCATTCCATGATCTAATAGCAATTGGTATGCGGAGTTGGAACAGTAGACATTGGGGATAAAGTTATTTGAATTATAGAGTTTTGAGATAAGTGAATTTTCAACTTCGGCTAACAGCTTTATTTCTCCATTTTCCATAGAGATCTTAACCGGGTCGCGTTCTAATAAAATATTTGGGGCGTGATATTCCTTTGAACCCTGAACTGAAGACTGTGCCACGCTTTTTGCCACATTCTTTGGCGACTTCACAAACATAATGGCTTTTTTAGGTATATCGTAAATTATCCAATCTTGAAGTGTGCCGTGTTTTTTTAAAAATTCTTCCAGCTCTAGTGCCTTTGTAGACGCTCTTTTGTAGTACTTTTCATAAGATGCTTTGTCATCTTGTGAGAGCAAACGCTGGCTAAATTCATGAATCCTTATCGCTTTCACTCCTTGTGCCGTTAAAAGGGCATGGGCCATACTTTTAATTTTAGGGCTTTTATCAAGGTCCCCATTTAAGTAGTGCTTATGAACTAGACCCATAAAATATGTGTCGTTGAATCCGTAAAATTTTAAGGGATCTTTTTGAATCATTTCTAATAATTCACTGTAACGATAGATCATTCCTTTTTCTAAAAAATAATGACAAATCACTTCTGCAATTGAATCCCACTTTGCTCCTCTAGGAGAGCGTATCACTTGGGAATACCAAGCAAAGCGAGAGGTTAAAAAATCCTCTACGCAATGTAGGGCATTTGAACGAATAGTTAATATATCGTGTTGATCGACCTTTCTAACTTGAAAGTGATATAGTAAATAATCTCGATCGTATGAACCATACTTAAGGCCAGTATAATGAGCATCTCGCAATAAATAATCCATCCGGTCGCAGTCAACTTCAGAATGAAGTATTTGATTGGCAAGAACTGACTTGTCGACCCCCTTCACTAAATCAGAAATCCTCTGAGGATCGATCCCATATTTTTTTAAAATAAAAGTAATCCCACCTTCGTAATCGGTGTTTTTAATTATAAAAGAGCCTAAGTTTTCATGATCATCTGGGAGACCTTTCCCACCTTTCGAACGAGTTGTTTCGGCGTATTCTATATAGGCGCCTTCAGTTGTATGAGAAAATAAAAAGGTACCTAAATCGTGCATCAATGCCGCTAATCGAACGCTCTTGTGATAGATCGCTGCCTCAGTTCGGCACTCTGTATCCATCAATTCATTTTCTGCAACCGAGCGATGACACGATTCTAAAATTTTATGCGCATTATACATAACTCCAATGGAGTGATGAAAACGAGAATGTTCCGCACCGGGAAAGACGTAAAATGAAAATCCTAGTTGCTTAATCCAGCGAAGCCTTTGATAAAAAGGAGAAGATATAATTTCCCATTCGATAGGGTTTAACTTGATAAAACCATAAATGGGGTCGTAGATAACATGATTTTTTGGAACGAGTCCATGAGTCGTAGAATATTCCATTTTCTTCCAAGAAAAAAAGGCCCACTTCCATGGGCCTGGATCAATAACAGATCTTTTTTAATGATACTTTTTAGAATTCTTTGCTTCTTTTTTCTTCTTCTTAGCTTGGGCCATCACTTTCTGATGAATTGTTTCTAGCATTATTTTCGCTTCTTTTCTGAGGTCATTTTCACTGACAAATCGATAAAAATTCTCAATATCAATAGCCGACCTAAAATTCCTTGGAGTTTTTGGGTTTTCTATTACTTGTTCTGTTTCTGCTGTCATAATTTCCTCCATCCTCTAAAAATCATACTGATTTCGTTTTAATAATACAACTTACATTAACTCTACTGAACTTCCTTATCGAAATGGATACCGTAGCTATGGAGTTTATTATAAAGTGTTTTTACCGTGATTCCGAGCGAACGAGCTGCTCTTGTTTTGTTTCCACTTAAAATTTCAAGTGTCATCATAATGTGTTTTTTCTCTAATTCTTCCAATGTAATCTGCTCAAAGACTTGTTCCTTTTTACTCTCTAATACCTGAATTTCTTCTTGAATCTCTTCTTTGATACTTAAGTTATTATCAAGATGTAGTTTATCAATAATTTGTCCCTCAGATAAAATATATGCTCTTTCCACCGCATTTTGTAATTCACGAACATTTCCAGACCATTTATTTTCAATCAAGGTTTTCATTGCAGTTGGCGAAAATGATTTATGCTTATCCTTACTTCTTCCTTCATTTAGAAGTTGCATCGCCAAAATTTCAATATCTTCCTTGCGATCTCTTAAAGACGGCACTTTTAAAATCACACCACTGATAGAAAAGTATAAATCATTTCTGAATTTCTTATCATTAACCAAATCTGTTAAATCTTTAATGGCCGAAGAAAGGATTTTAACATTAGACTTAAAAGTAGATTTCGACTGATGTTTAATTCCAATTTTAGAGTTAATAAATTGGATCAATTTATTCTGAATATTCATGGTCATTAAATCAATGCGCTTTATATAAACTGTTCCATGATTAGCACTTTCTAACACTCCAGCTTTCGAATCATCGCCAAAAAGTTCGATATCGAGTAAGGCCTCATTCATTGTCGAGCAATCAACGGTTAAAAAATTGCGTTCTTTGCGTACACTTCCCAAGTGAATTTTCTTCGCAAACAATTCTTTTCCCACTCCAATTTCGCCAATGATAAGTGCTGAAATTTCTTTATCAGCAATCTTCTCTGTCATCTGTAAAAGATCTTTCATAACTAGTGAACGAGCAGCAATATCTTTGACTTCAATCGCTCTCGTTTCAATCATTCTTAACCCTTGCCTGGATTCTTTTAATTCTCTTTCCTTTTGTTCAATCGTTTTCAATAAAGCATTATTTAAATTTCTTGCTTCAAGGTATATTTTCATATTTTGAATAGGAAGTTTTAATTCATTCAATAGTGCAATTCCCATCGTCAGTTCTTCGCGAGTAAATTCGGAAGAAGCAACAAATTTTTGCAAATTAATAGTTCCAATCACAATTCCTTCCGAAACTATCGGAAGACACATTTCGGCCTTGACTCCTAGTAAGGCTTCTCTTTTAAAGACAGGATCTCTTTCTACATTATTAGAAAAGTAAGCACGTTTAGCTTTTGAAACATACGCTTGCACGCCCTCACCTTTTAGAATCTTTATTTCGCGATCAGAAGAAATTCCATTTTCTGAAACTAAAATAGCTTCGCCCATGTCATTAAACTCATATGCCAAAATTTGATCAGCAGTGATCATTTTCCCTAAATGCAAAACAATTTGATTAAAGAAAAAATTCTTATCTAAATTTGATAAAAGGATTGCAGAAAGTTCTTTGCTCATTTCTTGATTGATTTTAGCTGTACTCATTCTTGACTCCTAGGGTTAAACACTTTGTCGTTATGCGTTACTTAACCCATGATACAGTGCGTCTGGAAAATTTACAAGACTAAAAAGGTCGGTTGTTTACAAAAAATTCACACTGCGTCAAATTACAAGAAGTTATACCATCTAGGAGTTATACAGTTTCCAAATCCCGCGGTCACAGCCCCCAAAATTCCCCCATCTTTGTCCATAATGTATATATTTTGGTCAGCCTTAGTTCGAGAAATAACTCGCTGACTTGAGAAGGCAATAAACTCTCCGTCATTAGAAAAACTTGGATCTTCATTAGAGCCAAAATTTTTAGTTAAGCGACTAAGCCCTGTTCCATCAGCATTGATTTTAAATAAATCAAAAGACTCATCTAACCATGAGGCAAAAACAATTTCTTTCCCATCAGGTGAAAATCTAGGAGTCGCATTAAATTTTCCAACATAACTGATTCGCTTAACATTTTTCTCTTCACCTGCAGGGTCCATGGTATAAATCATCGCTTTTCCCGGACGATCAGATAAAAATGTCATGAGTCCTCCATCTTGCGTAATTGAAGGATCAACATCAGATGAAAAATGATTCGTAATTTTTCTCAATATTTTAGTATCGAGACTCATTTCATAAATCTCAGCATTACCTGAACTAGTGAGCGTCAGATAGATCGACTTTCCCGATGGAGAAAAAATCGCACCAGAATTGATCCCCTCTCGAGAGGAAATCGGCTTGCTCTCTTTAGTTTTTAAATCTAATAAATAAAGATCAATATTTCTTTTTTTGCTTTCACTTCCAATTAATGAATAAATCAAATATTTTCCATCTCTCGACATAGAGGGAGAAATAGTTATTCCTCCATGGTTAGTGAGTTGAATTACATTTTTTCCGTCGTAATCCATCATATAAACTTCTTTTACAGTCTTACCATTTTTTGAATTGCGATCAGATACAAACACAATTTTAGATTTAAATATTGATTCGCGACCAGTCATCTCTCGATAAGCGGCATCTGAAAGCTCGTGAACATTTTTTCTTAATTGCGAGAGTCCAAAAGTTTTTGATTGATTGAAAATGAGTTTGCGATTTTTAATATCTTCAATTTGCAAAGTGGCTTTTAAATTTTCATTCGCAACTTTCTCAACGGACACTGTCCCCAAGTATCGCATAGCTTTACTATTCCAATAGTCATAATTTGTTAATGGGCGCGTGCTCGTATTATTAGGAGCTGCTTCGACAAGAAAAAATTTATTCTGATAAAAACTAAAATCGTTGCGAACTATTTTGGCAATTTCTTGCGCTTGAGTTCGCTGTATGGTCGTCAATGCGCCAGAAATATAAGTATCCTGAATAACCATTTTGTCTTTCTCAGCAGTAGCTTCCCCTACCGCGACGACTGTTAAACCTTCCGAAAAAACAGATCTACTCACAAAACTCAGAAACAATGTACTTATCAATAAACAGGTTTTCATTTTTTAGCCTTTTATAAAATTTTGAATCATGAAGATATAAATGGGCCCCTTTATAGGACTCAATTCTTAATTGATTTAATACAATTTTATACCTTTAACTATTCAATTTTCAAGTGAATCTTATTTAAAGAATCAAGCTAATCTGTAAAGAACTTGTGTTAAAATAAGATATAAGTCCATCGAATCATTTAAAAAGAAACGGTGAGGAATCTCAATGTATTTTCTCAACTTGTGGAAGGATTGATAGTCATGAAGCATCTACAGATTGCAAAAAAAAATTTAATAACCAGGCACGATGGAATAACCCTCATAGAAATTGTAGTGGCAATGGGATTACTTGCCGGGATTTCTCTAGCCGTATTGCAAGTCAATAAAATGATGCTCAAAAGTAAGTCTAAATACGATGCTGAAACTGAAGCGACATTGCTAACAAATGAAATCATTGGAATTTTTAACAACCCTACAAATTGTACACAAACACTCAGCGGAAAAAATCCCCTAAATGGATCCACAAACACCATAATTAATAACAATGTTAGTAAATACCCAACTCTCTCAGCAGTCGGACAATCAAAGCTTAAAATCTTAAGCTATCGATTAGATGGAAATGACAGTGATGCAAACATAGCTCAACGGATAAGTGTTTTTAAAATTCAATTTGAAAAACCGAACATTCAAAATCAAACTGCACCCATTGCTCGCAAATTTAAAATTTACTTTGAACTTGATGCTGCTGGAAATTTAAATCATTGTCGATCACTAGCTTCTCACTCTCCTGAGATCTGGACTCGAGGGAGTGGAACAGATATCTTCTATTCGGACAATATTGGAGTTGGGACCACGACACCACAAACCAAATTAGATGTCACAGGTGGGATTCGAGCTGGAAATCAAACCATCGTCACACAATGCTCAGCTACAAACGAAGGAACACAGAGATATAATAGTTCTTTAAAAAGAATCGAATTTTGCGATGGCAGTCTTTGGAAATCATTCGGCATATCGGGTTACACCTTACAAAACTGTCAATGGACTCCTTTTCAATGTGGAGCCATTATGTGTCCAGGTCAACAAGTGGCAAAAGGGATGGAGGCTAACAGTGGCGGTATAGAAGATTGTTGGGGGCAAAGTAATGATTACGACGAAGCTTCGAGACGATTACTTTGTTGTGATATCGTTCCCAACTAAAGTGGAAAACCTAAAACGATATCTCCATTCATGGCGCGCTTAGAAATTTCAGGACTGAGCTTCGGAAACGGTGAGGATCGTTTGACAGCCTCAATTGCTCGTTGATCATATTCAGGATCACCACTCGTTTGAAACACTTCTAATTGAGCGATACTGCCATCATCTTTTAACCAAACTTGTATCCGACACTTTAATTTTTTATCTAGTAGATAAGATGGCAATTTCCAATTCACCCTTACTCTATCGGGTAATTTAGAAATGTATTGCGTGAAGACTGAACCATCTGAAGCTTGCCCACTTCCATATATTGCCACCCCACTACTTAATTTATTACCGGCCAGTGCCAACTCTTTTAATGAGCTTGCCTTTTCCCCATTTAAGCCTTTATTCGTATCCTTGGCTTCATTTGCTCCATCAACTTTTTTCTTTCCAATCTCTTTTAATTTCCCAAGAAAGCTTTTCTTTTTTTCCTCATGATTGTCCGCTTTCTGATTATTTTTTCCTTCCTTCAGAAAATCTTCAGTATTAGATTTTTCTTCCAGGTTTTTATCCGATGGTAATGAATCGCTCTCTTTTTTTAATGATTCATTTCCTAAGGTTTCTTCTTTTTTAACTTCTAACTCTCCACTAGAAATATTCTTTAACTCTTGTAATGTGTGCGTCGGCATTGCCACAACATCGACACGCACAGATGCCTCAACAATAGAGATATTCTGCTCTCTTCTCACTTTATTCATTTTAAGAACTGCTTGACTGCCAAAAATAAACACTATCAATAAAACTAAATGTGCCAAAAAAGATTTTTTAAGATAATTCTTAAATGCGGGAAGAGTCTGATTGTTACTGGCATGAACACTCATTAATTCTTGCCTTCAATTTGGGTGACGAGAGCAATTTTTTGAATACCTTGCTTTTTTAAATGCGACATTAACTTTGCAACTTTACCATAGGCTAGATCTGCATCTGCTCGCAGGAATACCGTTTCCGTTTTATTTATTTTAAAAAGTTTTTTAATTTCTGGAACGATTTCTTGGAATAGCACTTTATCCTTGCCAATAAAATACTCCTCGCTTTTACTCAGAGATAAAATAACTTGTGTCGTATTTAAATTTACAGGATTCACTTCTTTTGTTTTGGGCAAATCCAATTTTATTCCATTTAACATAAGAGGAGCTGTAACCATAAAAATTACGAGCAAGACTAACATCACATCGACTAAAGGAGTGACGTTAATTTCAGAAATCGAACCTTTTCTTTTTTTTAATTGTGCTCCCAAACTTGATCTCCAATTAATTATTTATTCTGCAACACTTCGCTCAACAACATTTAAAAAATCTTGGCCAAACGTTTCCATCTCCGCATTCATTTCTTCAATTTCACCATTGAAGATATTAAAAAACCAGACTGCAGGAATCGCTGCCGCAAGTCCGATAGCCGTTGCAACTAATGCCTCTGCAATACCAGGTGCTACGGCTTCAATAGAGCCTCCGCCAGTTGATAGCCCGGAAAAAGCATCGATGATTCCCCAAACTGTCCCAAAGAGACCAATAAAGGGAGAGATTGACCCAATGGAAGCTAAAATTGAAAGTTTATCATTAAGTTTTTCATTGGAAAGATTCTCGCCTTTTTTCAGACCACGCTCTAAAATAGTGAGTCCAAAATTTTGAAAATGAAAAGACAAACCGCTCTTATGTTGACTGGCGTAGGCCAACTTAACTTTTTCTAATTCTTCATAGCCATTTATGAACAAAGTTTTACATGGGGAAAAAGGCAGCATTTCAGCTTTCAGCATAACGTCTTTTAAATTGTCAGCCTGAGTATAAATTTCGTAAAAACGACGATTATTTTCCTTGCTACTTTTGAGTAATTTTTTCTTTTTAAGTATGATTGCCCAAGATAATATAGATGAACCAATCAGTAACAATAACACAATTTTAACCACGACACCTGATTGCCACATGATTGTCATAATGTCCAAATGTTGACCTTGCATCCTTTTCTCCTCTCAAAATTAACCTTTTTTATGAGATTTATATTATACTTAACCAAGTTGGTTTTCAAGCCTACTTCATGGATTAAGTAATGCAATCTAAGCGTTAATAAAGAGAGAATTGAACTTGATTTAATCGAGAAAAATATATTCCGGATTTTTATACTTTTTCCATTCGAGATATAAAATCATAACGGCGGCAGAGACCCACATTCCAAAAGCGTAACTACTAGTTTTAATCTTAAATAATGAGTGTCTACTTTCAAAAACTAAGTCAACTCCATAAATGATAGAGTAACTTAATACAACCATTAATATAAAATAGAGCGGCAAGGTCCAATTGCGACGACGGTAATACCCAAGAAATAACATAATCGCAAAAATGGGAATAAGGGCGATTTGAATATTCATTTCAAACATAAATGTTATTCGATTGGCAGCGTAAAAGATTAAAGGAAAAACTAGGTGTTTGTATTTAAGATCTCTCTGCCCATTTAAAGCATAGAGCGAAT
>Ga0255169_1000053_pt1 | contig 74964 bp, 61 predicted proteins | sample Atl_Miss_RepC_8d_FD_183179 | JGI IMG/M metagenome (GOLD analysis project Ga0255169, IMG submission 183179) | Freshwater microbial communities from Altamaha River, Georgia, United States - Atl_Miss_RepC_8d | ecosystem: Environmental > Aquatic > Freshwater > River | place: USA: Georgia | collected...
TCTTGGACGGTAACAAAGAACAGATTCTCACATATTTGAAACCATTAACTAAATTGGGTATGCAATTTCTTGCTACTGAGGGCACTTATCACTATATCCAAAAGCAAGGAATCAAAGCGACTCTTGTTGAAAAGGTTGATAGTCAACAAACATTAAAGCATCAATCTATTCCAATGTTGGAAGTATTAAAAGACGATCAACTACTAATGGTACTAAATACCCCACTTAATAAAAATCAATCTCAAACAGAAGGCGAACTGATTCGAAACTTGGCAATTTTATATGGAGTGCCTTGCTTTACAAGAATAGAAAATATCAAAGCAGTTCTTGATGCTTTAATAGGTTGCTCTGGAACTGATGTTTCACCAATTGCTCTACAGGAATTAAGTAAAAACCAGGAGAATCTTTTGTGATTTCAAAAACTCAGTCACCAAAAGCTTTTGAAAAAATTTTTATTGCTTTAGACAATATGACAAAAGAAGAAGTATTTATCTTCCTAGATCAAGCTCCAGAAATAAAAAAAATAAAAATTGGAATGGAATTATTTTATGCCTATGGACCGATGTTCCTTGATGAAATTAAAAAAAAATATCACCATGAAATATTTCTAGATTTAAAACTTCACGATATTCCACAAACTGTATCGAGGGCCATCAAATCTCTCTCCTCTCTCCCTATAAATTCTTTAACTATTCACTTATCTGGTGGTGAGGCTATGCTAAGCGCAGCCTACCAAGCGAAAGAGACGTGGGCCCCCCATCTACAACTTATCGGAGTTAGTGTACTCACTTCTCTCGACTCAAATGATTATTTTAATATTCATCAGTCTCCGCTCAACCTCGAAACTTATAAGCATTTATTTAATATGGCATCTAATGCCAAATTAAATGGAGTCGTTTGCTCTCCACTTGAATGTTCACTGAAAAGCAACTATGAATTAAATTTTATATGCCCTGGTATTAGATTTGAATCTGAATTAAATCAAAATGAAGTGCAAGATCAAAAAAGAGTAGCAAGCTTTGAATCTCAAATTAATCATGCCGATTTCTTGGTTATAGGTAGAAGTATCACTAACTTAATACAAACTCCTACTCAACTTCGTGCACGACTTGACTATATAAATCATTACCCAATAATTTAACTCATACGAATTTAAGAGACAGATGCCATCGACTCAATAGGCAGCTCAATTACAAACGTGGTGTTTTTTTGGCCATTATCTATATAAAATTTCCCTTTATGATTTTGGATAAAAGAGTGCGAAATTGAAAGACCAAGTCCCATTCCTTTACCAGGCTCCTTAGTCGTAAAAAATGGTGTCATTATTTTATCTTGAACATGTTTTGGAATACCATTTCCACTATCGGTAAAAATAATGCGCAAGTGATCCTTATACTTATCGACATGCATACGAATCCACGGGTTTTCTGCATGAGAAATCGCATCATGAGCATTATTAAATAAATTAATTAAAACTTGCTCCAATTGAATTCTATGACAGAAGATTAGTTGAAATTCATCTTCCATAGAAAAATCTATTTTAATCCCTGCTGCCTGCATTTTATCTTGCACCAAACTTATCACTTCAAAAACAATCTCACCGATGACTTCGTTTTTCATCGAATCTAAACTAGAATCTCGCGAAACAATTTTTAAAGCTTTTATAATTCCTGAAATGCGCTTAATATTTCGATCCATCTTTTCAAAGTAAACCTTAAAATCGTTTCCATTTTGATCTTGTTTATCGAATTGTTTTTGCAATTGCTGACTTGCCGCTTGAACAATCGCAAGAGGATTATTTATTTCATGTGCAATTCCACCAGACATTTCTCCTATAGATGCCATTCGGGCAGATTGAAGCACTAAGTTTTTTTGACGTTCAACTTCAATTAATGCCGTTTTTAATTCTTGAATACTAAAACTCATCACTAAAATATCATTGATATTTCTTTGATCGCTACCGTGAATCTCACTTAAGACTGAATTCATTTTCACAAAGTGAAACTGGTGCCATTCCATTACGCTAGGGCCGATCTCTACTTCTAAATCAAATCTCAAATCCAAATCCTTAGATTTTTTGAAATTTTCATATAACTTTATTAAATAGCTATCAAATTTTAGCTGTTGAATTTTAGAACCTAATATTTTTTCTTTTTGTATTTTATATCGATTTATAAAAAGATTATTTGTAAAACTAACGCGATCATCGCTATCAATAATAATAAGGTCCGCTTGAAGTGAATCAAACATTGTATTAAGTGTTTCATTATGCTCTTTTAAAACTTTATCATCGACAATATTTTTGAGCATTTGTTCAAAATACACTTTGTGCATATTAAACATTGTAATAAGAAAAATTAAGTAAAGAGATGTATAGCCCAAAATTTGTATTTTTCCAGATGCAACTAAGGCCGTGGAAATCATTAGGGCCAATAAAAATGATCCAGTGTAGAGATAATAGATCATAGGCCATGTTCCAAGAATAATTACTGAAATGGAGCAGGCACCACAGGAAAGCATGATGACTACTGGAAAAATATCACCATTTAACTGAAATTTTGTAATCGTTAGATAAATCATCAACGACCAACCAAGAGCAATCATGGTAATTATTGCTCCTAAAATCCTTCGATGAAAATCCATTCTTTTAAAATTTTCAAGACTCAAGTCCAATTCATTAAACTCTTTAAAAAATCTTGATCCGAACTTAAACCTAAATACTAATAAAATTAAATTAAACCCAATTATGTACTCAATGACCCGAACATCAAATCGATTAAATACATAAAGAAAAAACAAGAAAGTAAATAAACCTGCGAGTTGTGCAAAGACACTCGTATAACTTTTTTCAAGAAATCTTTTGTGGAGAATGGCCCCGGCATAACTGTGTGGTATATATTTTAACATAGTGATCTTTTCGGTTAAAATATATCTAAACTCAAATATCTTGACTCAATATTGTTTTAAATTAAGTTTTCTTTAAGATTTGATGTTGAACTTCTAAAATAAGAGTCACTAGCTTGTCGATAAACTGATCAAACAATGACTTTGCGGCCATAAACATCGGATAGGATTCTATATTTTTTAACAACTGTTGAATAAATTGCTCCATAAACTCATTGAGGTACGGAACAATAAATTCTATCGCTTTTTCTAAACCTAACTTCTTAATCATTAAATCAAGGACACTTTTGGCTTCTTCCACAACTTCTCCATTTGAACTTACATGGTATAGAGGATTACTTTTTTTTTGCTGCTCTTTCATTTGATTCCTCATTAATATTGAGATGATTTATTCCACTCTTCTACTTGTCTGGCCATTTTTAAAAAATCATTTTGTATTTCTTCAAAATCTTTTGAATGATAATTAAAAACGGAATTTTTTTCTGAAACCGATCTAATCAACAAGGATTTATTACTGAACTTAGGGCCAATAGTTTTCTCACCTTTCGATTTCTCAATGACTTCAATGATCGAATTTAAATCCGTATTCTCTTGTTTTCTTCTTGAATCGATCATATTGGGCACGTGAATTAAAACTTCAGGTACTTTGACAATCGACATATCTTCAATATCATTTAAAACTTCATATAAGTGCTCTAAGCCGCGCTTAGAAAAATCATCAGCTCTGAAGGGCACAATAATTCCATCACTAGCACAAAGAGCGTTTATAACGAGAAGTCCCAATGTGGGAGGACAGTCTATAAAAATATAATCATATCTATTTTTAAGATCTAACATTTCAATACATTTTTTAAGTACCAGTTGTCGGGGAGAACGTATTAAAGAAAATGTGAGATCGAAACCAGATAGCTCTTGCGCTGAAGGTAGTAAATCGATTTCTCCTTTTATCAAAATATCAGACACGGTGTAGGGGCGATGTAAAGACTTCAGGTCTTTATTTTGATTGATCATAAGCGATAATATTGAAGGATGATCTGCACTTAACTGCGGAGCAACCAACATTGTTAAATTAGCTTGAGGGTCGAGATCGATCACCAACACTCGATGACCTTTTTCCTTCATGGCGAAGGCCAAATTAAAGCACATGGTCGTTTTTCCAACGCCCCCTTTTTGATTAATAAAGCTTATTATTTTCTTCATTTGCCACTCCTAGAAAGTTCATTTTATTGAGCCACTGATTGAGGTCACTATGTTGGAGATTTAAACATAAAAAATGCGGCCATGACTAGACAAATTGAAGCATAAATAAAGTTTTTTTCCAAAGGATTTTTCATATAGAAAATGGCAAAAAGAAAAAAAACGGCCATGGAAATAATTTCTTGCATGACCTTTAGTTGTCCTAAAGTAAAATATTGATGCCCCATGCGATTGGCCGGCACTTGAAAGCAATATTCGACAAAAGCAATCAACCAAGAAATTAGTATAACATAAATTAACGGTTTGCTCTGATGGCCTTTTAAATGCCCATACCAAGCAATGGTCATAAATACATTTGAAATTATCAAAAGTCCGATAGATAGTAGCATGCATTCTCCAAATCAAATTGCAATTATTACCACTTAAGAATCGAACTAAATTATACTCCTCACGGTTTAATTTACAAGTAATGAAAATGAAATAATAGCTATGACTTGTATGAATAGATTTAGACTTTCATGTGAATCAAAAGAGAGATAAGATTTTTAGTTTTTCATTTCTTTAATACGAATATAAATGAAATGGATCTGTTAAATCATAGTCAGTATTTTGAATAGGTGCGATACAGCGAAATCCAACATCTGATCTTTTTTTAGAATCAGGTATTAGTTCCATCGTATATCGTCCGGAGAGAGTACCATTAAGATAAGACCCACCCAATGCAAAGTGTCCAGTTTGAGTTGCATCTGCATTAACTTGATCTCCATTTATAATCATTCCATCATCGTGCAACTGCCCTTCTGTAATACCGGCCGTATTTCCTATATCTAAAATTGAACTCAAGCCAGCACTGCTAGGAGCAGAATAATTTTGTGAATTCCAAATAGAACCATTGTAAGCATAACAGGTTCCATTCGTGTGATCTAAGTAGACATCTCCATTTGCTGGTGCTTGGCTAAATGTGACTTCTGATGGATCACCTACTCCAATACAACCAAGTTGACCATTACTACATGTTCCGTTTGAAAAGTTGGTATATGGACAACTCAAGCTAAAAGCAATATTAGTGTAAATGGGGAGCCCTACTGGAAATGAAAATTTATTAGCATTCGCTTCTGCACGGGCATAGGTAAGTGTACCAATAAAATTATCCCCTACAGAATCACCACCTAAGCCAGTTCCATCTTCGAGATATGGGCCAGTGATCATATCAAAAGCATAACTATGGCCGTTGCCAAAATTATACTGGCTCGCAAGACCTCCTGACATGCGACAAATTTTTGTCGTAGCATCTGTACAAGTCATGGCATCCTTGACCCATTCTGCCACATTTCCATAAATATCTTGAATACCATATCTCGATGAACAATTCTCCGTTCCAGCAAAAATTCCTGATCCAATAGAACCAGTTAAGAGCGATCTAATTCCAGAATTTTTCGTTCCTGCTAGAGTAAAAATATAACTAGATGATGGCAAATCTGAATCAGAGAAATAGTTTTCCAATCCAGAAGCATTCGACGAATTACACGCGGAGACTGCATTTAACGCCTCTCCTTTTTCTAATACCGTTGCTTCACTTTCGGTGGAAAAATTTTGTTCATAGTATTTAGCATGGGCACTATAGGCCATAAAATCTTTCTTCTCTGGAAGTCCCATTACAGATGTAAAAGGAGCTACAGTAATAGTTGGAAATAATGTCATTGTAGTTGTAGCATTTTTATATAACTGCGGCCTTGGTCTCGCCTGACAAATAAGATCTGCTTGAGCGTTAGAAAGATTAGTCATCGGAGCATTTAAAGCTGAATTATAAGGGTCGTATTGATTATCAATGGCATTTGATATGAGTGACACTGGTGCAAGATCAAAATTTCGCCAACTAGATATTGCTCCATCATAAATATAACAACTTCCATTTTCTCGATCATAGTAAATATCTTTATCTACTACAGAAGTTAGATTTACTGTCGTTGGATCTCCCAGACCAATACATCCGTTTGAACCATTAATACAACGACCTGCAGTTGGAGAATTAGTATAAGGACAACTTGCTTCAAAACGATCAACAATTAAATCGCGCCCGTAATCATAATAGCCACCCGATCCACCAGGTCCAACATAAGGACAACGATAATTTTTAGTGGGATCAACTTTTTTGCTAGAGGTTGTTGTCATATGCATTTTGTGACAAATTTCTTGATTAATCATCCAACGATGGACAAATGATGAATTCACAGGAGCAGCAACCACTCTAATTTCTGAAAATACTTCGGGAGTATAAGTTGGTAAAGAATGATTTGAATCTACTGGTCGAACAATATAGTAATATACTTTACCAGCTTGCGCCGTATGATCTGTAAAACTCAAAGTTGAGTTACCATTAATTGTCATAGTGTCAGTCGTTTGATTTTTTAAAAACCCATTTTTAAAATCATAGTTAAACCCAGCTTCACGACGGTAAACATTATAACCTTTTATACTTGTTAATAAATCCAGTCCTGATCCACTTAATGAAAATGCTTTCCATTCAATAGTTACCTTCGATGGATGATAAGGAAAAATGGTGTTCCATGCTATACTCGAACCATTTTGATAACTTTGATAACATTTATTCGTCAGTGGATTAAAATAATATTGCTGGACTTTTGTCGGAGTTGGCGCTGTGATAGAGATAAAATTATCTCCACCATTTAAGCGAGTAATTGGACATAATGTTTTGATTTCTTTCCATAAATACTGTGTTTGTCCGTTGATTAAACTAGCATAGGAATAATAACAACGATTAGTGGCAGTATCTTTGTATAAGAGATTTTCACTCCCCGCAAGGACTGTTCCCATTGGTGCCACACTTCCAACACAATCACCTCCGCCGCACGAGTTTAAATCTGTCGACTTATTATAATTACATTGAATATCATTTAAATTTGCCGGTGATTCAAATTTATCTAACTTGGGACCTATGGAACTTATATTGACCCAACCTCCATGAATTGCAGCTACAGGATTAACCACAAAAGAAAATTGATAGGTTTTACTTTTAGCGGGCCCAATATTAGTGCTATCAGTGGCCGTCATTATTATATTAGCACTTCCTGATGCGCCACCAACAGGAGCGATCTTTAAATAGAGATGGTGCAAGGAAGAATCACTAGTTGCCAATGCTTCTAAAACATCGCCATTTGATCTCGACTCTCCTGCATCCTCCAAACCGTTGTCATTTATATCATAAAAAAATGAGATCCCTGAATTTTGCACGATGCTTTGATTATCTGAAATGATTGATAAATTTAAGCCGTCAACATCTTCATCGATAGAATTTGCTTCATCCTCATCGATGTTAAAAGGTCCGACGACGAGCATTCCACCTTCGTTCGAACTTACTTTTGTGATTTGAGTTCCTGCTTTAGTCGCATTAAAAAATGGAGGATCATTAGTTGGAGTTATTGTAACGGATGTTGAATAACTGGCTTCGTGACATTGATCTGTTCCAAACAGAGTCGTACAATGATTTGTTCCTCCATTATCAATGACTTTTATCCCTACAGCTATATTAGCAGCAGATTGATTCATCACAGGAGTCATTGTGAGAGTATAGTCACTAGTTGATCCAACTCTCGTGAGGAGTATACTACTTGTGGGTAAAACAGTTGGGTTAGAACTTGTTACTACAAAACTTAAACTTTGTGATCCTTCAAAACTTCCACCACCAACATTGGAAGTCAAAGTTGTCGTGTAGGATTGAGGTGATGCTGTAGAATTTTCTAAGATCGTAATTGTAGGAGCAAGAGTTTGCAAACTGGGACGATCATTTACACTTGTAATATTAAGAGTATAAATTGCACCGATGGTTGGAGTTGCTGGATTTAAAGGAGCTGAACTGCATCCCCCACTTGAACAAATACGATAGTTAAATGTGTGGGCACCATTAGCATTTTCTTTTGGATAAAGAGTGGCAGAACAAGTACCTGCTGCCGATGAACAGGAGCAAGTTGGTGGACTATCAGATAACTGTGCCCCTAAAGAAGTATCAACGACCTCACAACCTAGAGATCCGTTAAGCACGCCATCTACCGCCGTAAATGATAAATCTATAATTTCTGAACTTCCAACATTGGATCGACTGAGCGATCGCTCATAAATAACTTCCGTGCTGGTATTAGACAACTTAGCAAGAGATGAAATATAGGGAACATCGATGACGCTTGCAAGATAGAATGAAGCTTCAGAACTCACTGAAGATGTCGAGCGACCATTACTAACAAAATATGAAATCGAATCGTAACCACTTAAACCGCCAGTTAGAAAAGATGTTGTGGGTGTGAGTGAGCTATCCATTAAAGTCGAACTACCTCCACTTACATCAAATAAATGATTGGCCACTGGATGAGCTAAAATTGCCGATTTAACATCTAAGGTTGTAGTTACCCCGTCATGAATATAAATGTACAATGTATATCCATCAACTCGAACAAAGACTTCTTGAGCATTCGTCACTAGTCCAAACTTCTGAACACTCGTAGCATAAGTATCTAGTGAAGTTAGATCATTTTTAAGATTGAGTATTCTTACTCCTAAGCTATTTCCAAATACGCCTTCTACTTTGGAGGTAAAATTTAAGTCAGAAAGAACTAATGAACTTTTTTGAGACAATGAACTTGAATAAGCATCTCCACTATTTGGAACATACTGACAATTTAAAGATTGAACACTGGAACCACCCAGTCCTAAACATCCCGTTACAACACCGAAAAGCTTATCACTTTCTACATAGGTAACTGGGGTTGAACTATATTGAGGAATAATACCAGTCTTTATATTTTTATTAAATGAGTAGCTAAAAGAAGTAGTGGAAAATAAATCTTTTGCTGCACCCAGTGTAAAAGGATAACTTTTGGCAACTGAAGATGAACTCTCAAAATCATTTACTAATACAGATGATGCGATAGGGGTAATAAACTTTGAACTAGCATCCATCAAACTTATATTCCCGCTTACAGTTTTACTAAGACTCTCTCCGTCAGCATCACTTACAGTATATGAAAAACTAAATGGTCCATTTTGAGATATCTTTGGCACGATATAAGTTCGACAAGTTCCTGCAGCACAAAAGCAATATTGTCCTAAAGCTTGTAACTTTTGATTTAGTGAAACTAATTTTGTAGAAATTATATTTGTAAAATAATTAATATTACTATCAGAGGCATAATTTTGTGCAATATCTCGAAGACTTGTACCTTGTGTATAGAACAAGGCCAATTGACTTTCAATTGTACCAGTATAAAAACTTTCACTTGCTCTGGTGTACTCTTGAGTCATTGTGTTTAATAGTGCTGTAATATTATTAATATCATTTAATAAAGGTGCTGTTGGGTTTTGAGTATAATAGTTATTTAAAGAGGATTTAACATTTGTCCCTGCGGTTAGTGCATCATAGACATCATTATAGATAGTTCTTTCTGCGATCAGAGGAGAAATTGCATAGATATTGGTAGATACTGAACTTATTTTACAAGCAGTCGCTTTGTCATTGTTGTCATCCTGATAACTCAAGTTAACTTCTTGAGCTATCTCCTGAGATAAATTCAGTGTAGATAAAGTTGGAGTTGGTACATACCTCGCTTCAATTGTTGAAAAACACTTGCGAGTCAGTTTATCGTATTTTTGATTTGTTCCGCAATTGGCCTTAGATTCATTTGTGCTCGGCATACAAGCACTAAAAATGAATACAGTTAATAAATAGAGCGGCCATAATACTTTCATTTTTTCTCAACTTTTAAGCAATCTCATATTAGCTTATCGATGATTATAAAAAATAATTTATAAATGAAATCAGACTTAATAAAAACCACATTTCCGACCAAAGTACTCTTCCATTCTGTGTCGACAAATCTACTGCTATATAGTTTTAGTATCTACTTAAATACTTGTGGGCCTAAACACCTTACATGAATTCAAGTAATTATTATGGACGTGATCATTATAGAAATTGCTAAGTGGCGAGAAAAGTGGGCAAATAGACTACACAATTATAGTACTCTCTGTACTCCTCTAAGTTAAATTTTCATGTTTTGAAATTTAAAAAATACCAATGGCTTGTATGCCAAGATTCAGCTTTAAGACTGCATTGATGAAGCTAGACTAAAAGTTGGTCTCACTAAATTTAATGATGGAATTTCTTGTTCTCTTGATAATAAATGCCACCACAGGATAGAATTTTAGAATGCAAATAAAAAAGCTTATTTCGTCCAAATCTTTAACCTGGTTCTCTATATTGAGTTTCACGATACTTAACTTCTCTGTCAAATTATGGGCCAAAGAAGAATTACAAGTGATTCATGAAATTTCATCAAGCAAAAAATCAATCGTTATCAATCGGGGTGCAATTCATGGAATAGCGGAAGGCCAAGAATTTATTGTCTCCAATGATTTCACTTCAATATTGGCCATTGCTTCTGAAGTCAATCGAGATCAATCGTTATGGGTTCCTGCCGACGAAAATGGATATTTTCCTTTTGATAAAAATGAAATTATTTCCATGACCAGTCATAGTTATGGCAGCGTTTCTTTAAACTTTGCCGGGGGAAAAGAAAACTTACTGGTCGAAACTATCACAGAACCATATCATCCATTTCAATTAATTAATTATTGGCATTTTAAAATTGGTACTGGCACTGCAATTAACCAATCCGTTTCTTCTGTAGACCCGAGTAATAATCCTCAAAAATTATCCTTCGATTATGCAGTCATGTATGGAATTAAGAATGGGCCACACCATGAATTTCTTGTTGGTTTAAGATACGACTTTGATCAGGCAAAACTTAAAAATATTGAATTAAAACTCGAAACCACTCGCATGTTTGTTACTGCAGGCTATAGCTACCAATTTATAAATAGTGAACGGGAGCAAAATCATCCATATATTGGAATCAATTTTGGAATAGGAAAATCTACTACTAAAAATGGAGGTGAAAATGGATCGGGAATCGCAACACTTCTACCAGAAATTTTTATAGGTAAATACTTTAAAATTGATCCCAAACTTGCCATAAATCTTGAATTAAAAATTGAGTCTATAAATTCGATTGAGAAATATAGCGATTCAAATAAACAACAATCCCATCTCACAAATCTAAAGGCTAACTTAGGTTTTACTTTTTAATTAAGAATAAAGTCCAATCTCTCTCAATCTTTGCATTAAAAAGTTCCCGGCCGTAATTTCAGGAAAAAGTGGGCCTTGATTTAAGCAACTCGGAATACAAGCCAAACTAGCTTCAGAATGAGGATGAACAAAATATGGCATAGAAAATCTTCGACTAGAATCATTGTCTGGATTGATAACTCGATGAGTAGTTGATGGAAGTACATTATTCGTCAATCTGGCCATCATGTCGCCCGTATCAACTACAATTTCACCTGGAAGTGACTGCACATCTAACCAACTACCGTCTCGATCCTTTAATTGCAGACCAGAGTCTGTAGCTCCCACTAACAAGGTGATTAAATTAATATCTTCATGAGCAGCCGCCCTAATTGAATTTTTTGTGTCTTCACCTTTGGTTGGAGGGTAATGAATCATGCGCAAAATAGAGTTGCCATCTTTAGTCATTTCTCGAAAAAACTGTGGTGAAACTTCCAGCCCTTCACCTATGGCATCTAGTAAAAAATTTGCCGTTTGATCAAGTGATAAATAAAGAGAGTTAAAAACTTCCTTCATCTGAGGAAGTTCATCCGACCAAATATTCTCTGGATATTGACCATAGTATGGTGATTGAGTCGAAAGTTCACGACCGACATGCCAGAACTCTTTTAAATCGCCAAATTTATGATCCTTGGCATGCTCAACTTTAAATGGAGTATAACCCCTCTGACCGCCCTGCTTCGATTTATATTTTAATTTCGTCTCAATTGGTAAATCAAAAAATTCTTTTACTAAATGATATGCATTATCAACTTTATTTTGATCGACTAAATGATCGACTAAGATAATAAAACCATACTCTTTAAGACCTATCATTAATTGATCAACAAATTGAGATCTCTCAGTTTGATTACCATGGATATAATGGAGCAAACTTAACTTAGGAACTTGTCGAGAAGGTAATTGATTTTTTGCATCGTTCGTCATAAGTAGCCCCTCTTTGATTATTTATGAATTGACTAAATAGCAGATCTTCACAACTTACAAAAATCTACCTAAAAGAATAAAAAAGGACATCTAAAATTTCATGACATTTAATTAAAAAAGAAAACTATAGTTAAGATTTAACCCATGAATATTTCGATCTAGCTTATCGGAAAACCCCTCACTTTCAATTCGAATTCCCTTTCTTGAAAGCTTATAATGGATCGATACAATATTTTTAGAGTTAAGGAAATAACGAGGCCCCAGCTCTAAATAGTGCCCAAAGCCCCCATTCAGCATTAAAGTATTAATAGACTTAGAAAAAAGAAAAATGCCCCCAAAACTCAAATCGGCCCATAATTTTTTATAGATATTAAATTGAGTCGTGCCCCCTAAATGTAATTCCGTTTGATAAACTCTTCTAATTGCATTTTGCGTTGAAGATCTCTCCAGGTATTGATCTTGATTAAAATGAAGACTGAAATTTAATAGAAGATATTTATGTAAATCAAAATCTAATCCTGTTTTCATAGAAAATAAACTTCTCGCAGCGAAGCTTGCGTTTAAAAAAGACTCCGATCGATAATCTACATGGCCTAATACTAAGCCAATGGTTGGTCTAAGCCTCGAAGTAGAAGAAAAATTCCAATCAAATGCCATAAGAAAAGGCTTATGTGCATTATACTGAAATCGACTTTCTGAATGGTGATTAATGATACTTTCATAACTTGGCATCATAAAGCTTATTTTGAGTTCATCTAAAACAAAACTTCTTTGATTCACTTTTGCTTGAAGATCTTCTTTTAAAGGAGAGGTATAATCCTGATTCAGTATATCGTTAAGCTCTTTTTGCTTTTTGTAAATTTCTATATCCTCGATTGCCGCATCTTTAACCATAAACCCTTCTGTCGCAGACAATTTAAGTCCTGCAGGTGCAATGAATCGACCAGTCCCAGGATCGATTTGCCCCATATTTTTTGAACTTAGAACAAGGCCTGTTTCTAAATCAATCATACTGTGACGAGGATAGGTAAAATCCCTTCCATCTTCTGACTTAAAACTTTCCAATGATTTAAAATTTAATTGGGCAATGGCATTTTGAGATTGTGCAATTGTCTTTGCATCTTGAACAGAAACTTCATCTGAAGCAGCCTCTATTAAATTTTTATTTCTTTCAAGGTAGTAATATTGTTCTGGTGAAATAGCTTGAGCTTTTGATGCATTTTTAAATTGAGGAACGGACTGACTTATTTGTCCCATCTCTACAATGGTTGCACTTTTTTTAGTTAAAATTTTTTCAACTTTTTGATAAAAAGCACTTTCCGAATTGGTCTTATCAAACCCATCGACAATAATCACTTTATTAGAATGATCTTGCCTGCTTACGCTGATAGATTTATTTTCATTATCTGGCATAGGATTTCTATCATTCAGTTCATCTTCTATCATAGAATGTTCAAATTCATCGATCTTAGAAAATGCAACTCCACCACTAAAAGTGAGTACAGAAGATATTTTATTTTCAGGATTATACAAGGAAATAAAATCAGTTCCCCTAACTCCCATGGCTGCAGTTTGAGTTTTGATAAACAACTTATGCTCATTGCCATTTTTATGCTTTTGAACAAAAGACCTTAAACTGCCTTTTAACAAAGAAATCACCGAGGGGCGACTCGACCCCATCAAGGATAAAACCATTTTTGATGAAGGGCCAAGTGTCATTTCGGTTTGATTATCGAATTTCACTCTTAAGTAGCTTTTGGGACCAGTTACAAGAGATGTATCCTCTGGCAAACGATCATTTAAAAATATCTTTTTTGCTTCCTTTTGTCCTGGGAGTAATTTTGAAACATCTCCATGCACTTTAATAACCGTAGCATGTTGAGTATTCGAAACAGCAACAACTTCATTTGCATTGACAAATGCACTCAGGCCAAAAGAAAAAACCAAAACCGCAATCGATATTTTAAATGAACGATAGTTTAACATATAGTAATCCAATTATTAAAAGTACTATTTAGTTTGCTTAAATTCTTTACCATCAAAAGTGAGCACAATATTTTGCTCTTCTTGTTTGCTGCTTATGCTCACTGGTCTTTTCCAGAGAGCATAAATATTTTTTAAAGTATCTGAAGCATAGGCAAAATCTAAGTCAACGCCAAGGTGAATGTGACGAAGCATCAATTCTTTTCTATTCATATAATTCCCCGACTCTACTTCAATAATGGGCGATCCAAAATTAGAAAGAGACATGAGAAGTTTTGATTTTATCGCATTAAAATCTTTTGACTCGATTTCGTTGCGGCCTGTTCTCGGATTGTATTTATAAGTAAAAAGTTGTTGTCGCTCGCAAAATTCCTCGGTGAAAAATTCATCGATAAAACTTACGTCGTTGTGAGTTTTTCGCACTTCAAAAATTTTTTCACGGCCTAAGTTAAGCTCTTTATTCCAAGCCAACTTTTCTTTCATATTCGAGCATTCATTGTATTCTTTTCCAAATCGTCCGGTATTCCAACGATATTCAATATCGCGATACAGTTCGATCCCAATTTTGTAAGGATTAATATTTTGGCGACTCATGGCCATGACTCCCGCATGATGATCGGCATAATCGATGATTTCGGAAGCCTTTAGTGCCCTTGTCGTCATAATTTGTGAATGCCAATAACTCGCCCATCCCTCGTTCATGATTTTGGTTAATCGTTGGGGAAGAAAATAATAAGCCTCGTCGCGTAGGATGCCTAAAATATCAGCTTCCCATTCTTGCAATGGAGCTTCATTTAAAAGAAAATGCATGATGTCTCTGGGATAACTAATCTTCGCTTCAGCAATCGAAGTTTTTAATTGCTCATCCATCACATCGGATTGATCACTTGAATTTTTATCCAATTCGCGATCATTCCTCTCTTTAGTGCGCATAAAAGATTTCAAGGCTTGAGAGCGATCATCGAGGGCCCGAGCAATTTCTTCGCGCGCCAATTTTTCGCGCTCGATTCTTTGATGTTTGAGCTCTTCAGTTTCAAATAATAAATTTGTATCAATTAAATTTTCAATGGAAAGTACGCGATCGATAAATTCTTCCACCCGACTTTGACCAAAGCGTTCCATATAGCGACGAATTTTTGTTCCGTGATTGGCCATCACGGCCATCATATTTCGGTCGGTATTTTTAAACCAAGCATTGTTTTTAAAAAAATCAGCATGGCCATATACGTGGGCCATCACTATTTTTTGATCGACGAGATGATTGGCATTTAAGAGGTAGGCGTAGCATGGGCTGGTGTTGATGACCATTTCGTAAATTTTTTGCAATCCAAAAGCATAGCCTTTTGATAATTGATCGTAATCCATCCCAAATCGCCAGTGGGGATATCGCGTGGGAAATCCCCCCTGAGCGGCAAGGATATTAATTGTATCGTAATCGCAAACTTCAAACACAACTGGATAAAAATCTAAACCAAACTCTTTGGCGTATTGATAAATTTCATCGCGAATTCTTGATAGTTCATCGGATAGAGGCTTACTTCTTTCAATCATATCGATCCTTCTTTTTATTTTCCCTTACCCAGAAAATCTTTAATTGAATCCAAAATAGCATCTTTATTTTTAATCTTACTCAAGATAACTTTTTCGTGTGACTCGGTATATTTTTGCTGAAGGTCTTTGTAAAATTGTCCAGATCCATAGCGAGACTCAACTTGGCCGTAACAAAAAACATTGGATGCGGGTAAGATGTCTTGATCTAAAATCTCTAAGCAAAGTTTCGTGTCGTCGTGCGACCAGTTATCGCCATCGGAAAAGTGAAAAGGATAAATATTCCACTCGTTAGGATTGTAATCTTTTTCAATAATTTCTTTGCATAATTTAAGTGCTGAAGAAATAAGGGTTCCACCACTTTCTCTCGTTTTAAAAAAAGTTTCTTCGTCGACTTCCTTTGCTGTTGCGTCGTGAATGATGTAGCGAACATCGATGTCTTTATATTGACTCTTAAGCCATAGATTAATCCAAAAACTCTCCGTGCGTACAATTTCTTTTTGCTCGTCGCCCATGGAGCCCGATACATCCATCATGTAGATCACCACTGCAGAATTTTCAAATTCCACCTTGGCATCGGAAGCGCGATAGCGAAAATCTCGTTTATGGGGAATCACTCGCGGATCGTTAAAATCGTATGTGCCCGATGCAATTTGTCTTTTCATTGCTTCTTTATAAGTTCGTTTAAAATGCTTGAGTGAATTTGGACCTGTCATTCCAATTGAAGTGTATTTATTTGTGGTCGACTGAATGGCTTTTTTACCTTTGGGTTCAATTTTTGGTAGGGCCAATTCTTCACCTAAGATAGACGCTAATTCTTCTAAACTTAAATCGACTTCTAGCTCCTTATTTCCGGCTTGATTACCAACTTCTTTACCTTCGCCCGGCTGATCACCATCATTTCCATCCACGGGATCGCCAGGCTTTCCTTGCCCTTGCCCCATACCACCTTGATTCTTGTCGCCAAACTTAAAGCGCGGCGTATCGATCGAAGGCATCGGTATTTTAAAAGTGCCATCTCCTTTGGGAGATGGCATTTCGCCTTTAGAGACATATTTTTTTAAATTATCGCGGATCTTGCCTTTAACAATTTTTCTAAATCGGGCGTGATCGCGTTTTATTGGATGATCCATGAAACTCCTTGCAAAAAAAGTTGAACAACTTTATCTATGCTTTGGCCGAGTCACCCTTGGCAAAAATAGAAGCCACAAAGTTTAAGGCATCCGTCGCACAAATTTCGCAATAACCATGGTTTTTAATCAAACGCGACTTAACCACATCAATTTTTTCTTGAGTTTCTTTATCCACAACCTTAGAAATAATCGTTGTTAATTTAATCGAATCCTTTTGATCTTCAAAAAGTTTTAATTCAAGTGCGCGATGTAAACGCTCGTTCATTTTGTAATCAAAAGTCTTGCCTTCAATCGCAAGTGCTCCGATGTAATTCATAATTTCGCGTCTAAAATCATCTTTTCTCGATTCGGGTATATCGATTTTTTCTTCGATACTTCTCATAAATCTTTCGTCGGCATCTTCTAGTTTATTAGAATATTTATTTCTAATTTTTTCTTTTTGCGTATAAGCTTTCACGTTATCGATATAGTTTGCACATAGAGTTTGAATGGCCGTTTCGTCCACCGAAATAGCTTTTTGCACATCATTTTTTACGGTGTCTTCGTACTCTTGTCGCGCGATCGCCAACATTTCGCGATAGTGGTCGAGTTGCTCGGGAGAATTAATGAGACCGTGATGCTTAAGTCCACTTTCTAGTTCGTTAAAAATCATAAATGGATTTAAGCAGCCCACATGGCCGTTTTTAACCAGAGCATTGGAAATTTTATCTTGAATATAACGCGGAGAAATTCCCTCTAATCCTTCGCGAATCGCTTCTTTTCTCAACTCCTTAACATTGTCTTCATTATAGCCTGGCAATGTTTTTCCATTGTAGAGTTTGAGCTTTTGTAGTTTTGTGAGATCGGATTTTTTTGGCTCTTCCAAGCGCGTTAGTATCGACCAAGTGGCGGCCATCTCAATTGAGTGTGGAGCAATATGCACGTGCGGAATGCGATCCGAATTAAAATCTTTTTGATAAATTTTCACTTCTTGATCTAATCGCGTGATATATGGAACGTCGATTTTAACTGTACGGTCGCGCAAAGCTTCCATAAATTCGTTCGATTGAAGTTTTCTAAATTCCGGCTCATTGGTGTGACCTAAGATCACTTCATCGATATCAGTTTGAGCAAACTTTTTAGGCTTGATCGATTGCTCTTGAGAAGCTCCCAGTAAATCATACAAGAAAGCCACATCGAGTTTTAACATCTCGATAAACTCGACAATTCCGCGGTTGGCGATATTAAACTCACCATCAAAGTTAAAAGCGCGCGGATCGGAGTCCGATCCATACTGAGCAATTTTGCGATAGTTGATATCTCCAGTGAGCTCAGTGGAGTCTTGGTTTTTCTCATCTTTTGGTTGGAAGGTCCCAATCCCGATGCGATCTTTTTCTGAAAGTAGAAGTCTCTTAACCCGCACGTGTTTTAAGACGCGTTTCCAATCTCCATTATATTTTTTTAGGTACTCGCCTAAAATATAACGATCGGCGGGGCAAACCTCACCTTTAATATTAATTTTATAACCATCTTTGCGACCCTTATTAATTTCTTCCAAGAATGACTTGCGCACTTCAACCGGAATAAGCTTAAGTGGTTCTTCATGCATCGGACTGGGAAAAACTTTTGCTCCACCAAGAATTTCTGACTCGTGATCATCGAACCATTCAAAAGTATAAAGCGCTCCGGAGTCCGTGCGAGAATAATGTTCGATTCCTTTTTTGATCATGCGCGAGATCGAAGACTTCGCCGAACCAACTGGTCCGTGAAGTAACAGCACTCTTTTTTCCGTTCCATATCCCGCAGCTGCAGATTTAAAGAAATTTACCAATTTCATCAAGTGAACATCGATCCCAAAAACAGCGTCTTTTCCATTGGCAATAGGATCGTCAAAAAAGTGGTAACGAACAACTTCTTTTTTATATTCAGTATAAGGTGATTGACCGTATGACATAATCATGTCGTGGACGCGTTGAAAGGCATTTCTTGTAATGCGCGGATTGGCTTCGACCAGTTCTAAATATTGTTGAAAAGTTCCACTCCAGTGTAAATGAGAAAAGTCTGAAACTTTGTAATTCTCATCCATGAAATGGTTGATATCTAACTTGGCCATGCAGTACTCCTTTTTAATCCTTTAAAAATGAGAGAAGCTCTCCTAAAAATATTATGTCATACTTTATTTTTATCTCACAATTAAAAAAGTAAATTCTTGTAAAGATTAGAGAGGGTCTGGAAGTCTTATCAATCAAACAAAACCATCTCGCTCGGGTATTGTTTCATTCATAATTTAAACTGCAAAAAATATATAGATTCACAGATTGACAAAAATTCAGCACTTCTAGAAAATAATAGAGACTCCCCTTTCGGTTTATACCTACAACCATTCACTTTTCAAGTGAATCTAGGCATACAAGTCATTGGTCATTTTTAATTTTCAATACTTGAAAATTAAACTGTGAGGAGTATAACATTTTATATCGCAATATTAAGATCGCGAGTCGCATGAGCTAAATGAGGAAAAAAAATGGCGCTGATAAGTGCAGGTTCAACAGATATTGGTCTCAAAAGAAAAACTAATCAGGATGCATTGTACCTTTCTGACGAACTAAAACTTTATATGGTCGCAGATGGAATGGGTGGACATAATGGGGGGGACATTGCCTCACAAATGGCCGTCACAAAATTCCCTCATGAATTTATTAAAAATACTCATCTTCCCCCGACTGAACAAATAAAAACATCATTTATAAATACCAATCAGGCCATTAAAAGCTATGCTAACCAGCATCCCGAACTGATTGGAATGGGTACAACAATCGTTAACCTTTATTTTGATGGGCCAACACTTTACATTGGCAATATTGGGGACTCCCGTGCTTATTTATTTTCACAGCAAAAAATTTATCAACTCACCCGCGACCACTCACTAGTTCAAGAGAAACTCAACTACGGAGTTTATAATCGAGAACAAGCATTACTCGACCAACAAAAAAATGTCTTGGTCAAAACTGTCGGCTTCGAAGATCATACGACACCCGACATTTTTAATTATAAAATTATCAAACACGATTTATTTCTAATTTGTTCCGATGGTCTACATGGAAAAGTTTCCGATGAAGATATTCTTTTTTTATCCAAAGAATGCTTAAGAGATCCTGCTACTGCCACCAAAGAAAATTTGCAAAACTTTGTCGCGCAACTTATCGAACTTGCCAATTCAAATGGCGGTCAGGATAACATCACAGCTATCGCCGTTCTCGCTCGATAAGATGCAAGTTTAAGGTTGCCAACATTTTTTTAGAGACATACAATTTATTCACAACTTCATTGTAACTTTCAATCTATTTATAATGAAATCTCGACTTTACCAATGGAGAAATTGAGTGGATCGCTATTACACCTTAATGATCATTCCTGAAAAAAATAAAAATGTACGTTCGCTTAAAATTCCTCGTGTTCTCTATCGCAGTATTATCTTTATATTTGTCGCAATGACTTTGTTGGCCGGAATATTAATCTATGATTATTGGAACGTGCTTAATCAGGTTTACGAAAATAAAAATCTTCTTGTCGAAAATCGACAACTCAAAGAGCAGTTACAACTTTTTCAAATGAAGTACAATAATATCAGCGATGATTTAGAGCGGATAAGTATCTTTGAAAGAAAACTGCGGGCCATCACCGGTCTGGAAGCTATTAAATCGAGCCCTATTGAAACCTCCATGAACGAAAACCAGGGGGGCATCTATAAAACTGATATCGGTGAACCAGACAAAGAAATCACCGCTCAAGGTGTGCTCAAAATATTTAAAAACAATGCCCACTCTCCGCTACTTAAAATGAAACAATTTGAAGATGATAAAACTTATGTTGAACTTAAAAAGAACTATGCGGATAAGATTAAGCAATACTTCAATGAAAATGCTCCACAGATACTAAAAGAAGATCCTCTTTTTGAATCAAAAAACGAAAATTTTGTGATTCTTAGTAAGCAAAATCAAAACATGGCTGCACTTTATGCTGAACTCGATTTTAAATATCAATTGCTCTCTGACTATTCTAAAAATCTCGAACTTAAAATTCATGAACTCGATCAACACTTATTAAATAAAGAATCTTTTTTGCGCTCAACACCCACTCTGTTTCCAGCAGCTGGTCACCTTACTTCTGGCTACGGCCCGAGACTTAGTCCCTATGCACAGAGAATAAAAATGCACGAAGGAATTGATATTGGTGCGGCAGTGGGGACTCCCATTATCGCCCCAGCAGATGGCATTGTCACATTCTCTGGATCCAAACAAGGCTTTGGAAATTTTGTCCAGATCGATCATGGTTATGGAGTAGAAACCATCTTTGGACATGCCTCAACTTTAAATGTCAAAAAAGGGCAAAAAATTTCTCGCGGTGATCGCATTGCAAGTGTCGGCAATACCGGTTATTCAACTGGTCCCCATGTACATTACGAAGTGCGAGTCAATGGAACCCCTGTGGACCCCATGTACTATATGCTGAACTAATAATAAAAAAAAATTAAAATAATGTTATCATCATTGAATGATTAAAGTTTAAGGAGCTACCATGTTTAACCCATTAAAAATGATCTTTGGAACGAAGTATGACCGCGATTTAAAAAAAATGCGCCCAATCGTCGAAGAAATAAATAAACTTGAACCGCAGATAAAGAGCTTAAGTGATGAAGAATTAAAAAATCAAACGACAAAACTTAAAGAGCGCTTAAAATCTGAATCCCTTCAAGAAGTTCTTCCCGAAGCATTTGCCACCATTCGCGAGGCATCTTTTCGCGTCTTAAAAATGCGTCACTTTGATGTGCAACTTATGGGTGGTATTGCGCTCTTTAACGGCTGCATATCTGAAATGAAAACCGGTGAAGGAAAAACGCTTACCGCAACTCTTCCGCTCTACCTTGTTGCACTTGAAGGAAAAGGTGCACATGTTGTCACTGTCAACGATTACCTCGCCAAAAGAGATGCCACTGAAATGGGTCAACTATTTAATTGGATGGGGATGAGTGTTGGAGTTATCTTATCGCAAATGAGCGATGAAGAGAGACAGGTCGCATATAACTCCGATATTACGTATGGTACAAATAATGAATTTGCTTTTGATTACTTGCGCGACAATATGAAATTTTCATTAAGTGAATACGTACAAAGAGATCATCATTTTTGTATCGTAGACGAAGTCGACTCCATATTAATTGATGAAGCGAGAACCCCTCTCCTTATTTCAGGTCCCTCCGAAGGAGACCCCACGCTTTATTATGTGGCCAACGAAGTAATCCCCAAACTTAGCAAAGATAAACATTATACAGTTGATGAGAAATCTAGAAATGCAATGTTTACAGATGATGGAATTATCAAGGTTCAAGAAATTTTAAAAATTGAAAACTTGTACAATATTGAACATTCAAACTTACTACACCATTTAGGCCAAGCGCTCAAAGCTCATGCCATATTTAAAATTGATGTAGATTACGTCATTCGCGATGGGCAAGTTATTATTGTCGATGAATTTACTGGTCGATTAAAAGAAGGATCGCGATGGTCTGATGGACTACACCAATCAGTTGAAGCAAAAGAAGGCGTACAAATAAAATCAGAAAACCAAACGCTTGCTTCGATTACATTTCAGAATTATTTTAAGCTTTATAAAAAACTATCCGGGATGACTGGTACTGCGGATACTGAAGCAGAAGAATTCTATCAAATTTACAAACTAGAAGTCGTAGTTATCCCCACTAATTTACCGCTTAAAAGAATAGATGAAGCTGATATTATTTATAAAAACAAGGATGCAAAATACAAAGCAGTCCTCGAACTGATTCGCGAACGTCATGAAAAAGGTCAGCCCATTTTAGTGGGAACAATTGCAATTGAAACTAGTGAACTTATTTCAAAGCTTTTATCTGAAGCAAAAATTCCTCATCAAGTTTTAAATGCAAAACAACATGAAAGAGAAGCAGAAATTATTAAAGAAGCTGGGCATCGTGGAGCTGTCACTATTGCCACGAATATGGCCGGTCGTGGAACCGATATTAAACTTACTCCAGAAACCAAAGAACTTGGTGGACTCTATATTTTAGGTACTGAAAGACATGAATCAAGAAGAATAGATAATCAGTTGCGAGGTCGCTCTGGTCGCCAAGGCGATCCTGGAAATTCTAAATTTTTCCTATCGCTTGAAGATGACCTCATGAGAATTTTTGGTTCGGATAAAATCGCTGGGCTGATGGGGACATTGGGAATGAAAGATGATGAACCAATCGAACATAAAATGATCACAAACGCGATTCTAAAAGCGCAAAAAAAAGTTGAATCACATCACTTTGATATACGGAAGCATTTATTAGAATACGATAACGTGATGAATGAACAGAGACGAATTATCTACCGCATACGTCGTCAAATCTTAAATAATGATGACAATTTGGGGTTTGTGCATGAAATGCTCGAAGATGTCGTTGCACAATTTGTCGATCGTTTTACGCCAGAAAAACAAGATCGAAAAAACTCACTCGATAGTTATCCATGGGATGAATTAAATTCAAGTTTTAAAACATCATTTAACACTAGTACTTCCATTTCACTTGAAGAGTGTATGAACACGGCTGAACAGGATATCACTCAGTACATTATTGAAAAAGCACAAGTCGTGCTCAAAGAAAAATTTGATGCCTATGAACCAGAGCAAGTGACCTATGCACTTAGAGAAGTACTCTTGTCGACTTTCGATCAATTTTGGAAAGATCATTTACTTAATATGGATCACGTCAAAGAAGGTATCAACCTTCGCGCTTACGCTCAAAAGGACCCTTTAACGGAATACAAAAAAGAATCCTTTAATCTATTTGAAAATATGAAAAATGATGTCAAGCATGCCATCATTCAAGCGCTCTTCCAAATTAAGCTCTACACACAAGAAGAAATTATTGAACTTCAAAAAAGACATCAAGAAGAATTAGAAGAAAGACTAAGACAACATCAGATCGAACTTGAAATGGCCCAAAAAAAGGAAGAAGCTCAATATATTAAAAGGGCAAATCCAAATATAGGTAGAAATGATGCTTGCCCTTGTGGTTCAGGGAAAAAATTTAAGCAATGTCACGGTGCTTAGTCTTAAAAATTAATTAGGTGGTTTTGATGTCTAAAAAAAGTGATGACTTAACTAGAATAGAAGATCTTCATGAGTACTTACATGAAAACGATGAAGACATTGAGCATCTTTTTACGGCCAATAATCCAGCTTTAGAAACAGATGAACTACCACCTATTCCCACAGATAGTGAAACCGAAGAGGAAGAACAGCTTGATGCCGTTTATCAAATGCCCACTTTTTTAGAAGAAGAGCCTGAATCTCTCCACGTTGATGAAAATCAACCCAATATCTTTCCCGAATTCGACCCATTTGAAAATCAAGATGAACTAAGTCAGAACGAACACTTGCGACAAGATTTGGCGACGATAGAATCACTCGATCTCACTCCCAACGATTTATCAAATGAGCATTTTAATACTACAGAGCCGCATAGCTTGGAGACTCTATCAAACGAGTCAAATGAACATACAACGGTTGATGAAAGTCACCACCTAAATGAGATCAAAAATTTCAATCAAAATTTAGCGAGTTTTAAAACTCAACAGCATACTTATCCTGCTTATTCAGTTATTGGCTCTGGAGATTTAACCGACAGTGATATGGTTGATGATTTGATTCAAACCATCAAGTACACCTACCCACTAAATCCAGATGAAGAGAAACTTTTATTAACCGGCATAAAGAGTGGTTCTTTTTTATTGCCTCATATGTCAGAGTATCAGGCAATTTATCTCTACCATAAAATAAAACGTTTTCCTTTGCGGCTTAAAATAGGGCCATCTCATCTTTTACTAAAGCAAAGTGAACAGAATAAAGCTCAAAACTTCATTCCAAAGTCGCTTAAAAATAATCATGAAATCATTTTTAAAAACCAAGATCATATAAATAGTTCGGCTCACCACTTACTTCAACATTTTTCTAGAACTAATCGCGATTCCATTCCTGGAACAAAAATTAAAAACTATTTAGGACTCGTTCATGAAGAGATCTTGCTGAGTGAGAAAGATTTGCAACGTATTTATTTTAATCAAAACAAAGAAATTCCTGAAGGCAATAAAATTAATGAAAGAACTCTCGCCCATTATGACTTAAGCTCTATTCATGAATCGCTCTTACAGAAGTGCCAAGAGAAAGCAGTGAAAAATATGGCCAATGCTTTATTAAATGTCAGCTATCAGTATCAAGAAGTTCAGATTTCAAATCAGCGCTATTGGCAATTAAGTTGCCATGCCAATATGGCCCTTATCGAATTATCGCAGGAAGTTCCTGAGAATAATGGGATAGACCTATGAACGATCAACACCAAAAACATGAATTTTTTGAATGTGTCATTATTGGTGGTGGAATAGTTGGAGCTGGTCTTTTTAGAGATCTTAGCCTCAATAACGTCAGCGTTCTAATAATTGATCAAAAAGACTTTATGAGTGAAACCAGTTCAAAGAGTTCAAAAATGCTTCATGGAGGTATTCGCTATTTAGAAAATCTCGATTTCCATTTAGTTTTTGAAGCTCTTCATGAAAAAAACTTCTGGCTTAAAATGGCACCTCACCTTTGCTATGAGGCAAGATTTCATTTGCCACTTTTTAAATCATCAAAAGATTCACCATTCCTCATCAAACTCGGCTTATTTTTATATGATCTACTATCATTATTTAAAAACACACCTCACAAAATGATTAATGCCCATGAATTAGATGCGGCAAATAAGTTGGTCGATTTCAGTCAAATTCGCAAAATTGGTATCTACTCTGATGCAATCGTCGATGATGTCAAACTAGGATTGGAATCTATTTACGATGGACTCTTTGGCCATCAATCAAACAAAAATTTATGGCAAAAAAAACCCGGTGTCGATGCGAGAAACTATCATCAATTTATAAAATATGAAACCGATCCCAAGACTCATCATAAAATCCTTCATCTAAAAAATATTTTAAAAAATGAAACATATACGGTTCAATGCAAACATCTTATTTTCGCCCTGGGCCCATTTACTGATTTATGGTTTAAAGACAATAAGCAAGACTTTCACCCCTTCTTACGACCTTCTAAAGGTTCACATTTGTGGATAAAAAAATCAGCTCTTCCCGTGAATGATCCATTTGTCATACGGACAAAAGATGAACGCATTATTTTTATTATCCCCCAACAAAACATGATCCTCGTTGGAACGACTGAAATTCCATCCACAGATCGCGATATAGTAAATCCACAAATGTCCTCAGAAGAAAAATATTATCTTTTGAACAATATCAATGAATTTTTCCCCAAAACCAAAATAAATGATGATGATATCCTAGGTGACTTTTCAGGCATCAGACCGCTAGTTAGGGCACAAGATCAAGATCTTAAAAAAACATCTCGCGAACACCAATTTAAAATGCTCGATCAATCTACTTTTGTCATTGCTGGTGGAAAATACACAACATTTCGTGTGATGGGCCAGGAGATTTCGCGCATTATCTGTTTGCAACTTAACAAAACTTACGCCCCCATGCTTTCTGAATCAAAATTACACTTCAAGTCTACAATCTTGCCGTTTGAAGAAAAAATAAGCTTAAATTATGGGCCAACAGCTGAACAAATTGAAAATATTTTAAAAAATGAATTAGTACAAACTTTTGATGACCTAGTAAGCAGACGTTTAGGGATTATTTCTAAACGTATGTGGATGTACAAGTATTCTATAGATTTTGATCAGTATTTTAATGATCACTTTGAGTTAATAAATAAATATATTAAACTTGATAAAAAGACGATTGAACAATTTAAAAACTAAAGTCCACTATTGGGAATTTTTTCAAAATAATCTTTAATTTCTTGCATGACTCCCGTGCGAATATCATCTCGTTCAAGAATTAAATCATGTCGAGCATGCGGCACTTCTTTCAACTGACATTTTTTTAAAGAAGCACAAGCTTTTCCAATCTCTAAAACACTTACATGTTGATCTAATTTTGGCGAAAAAACTAAAATATTTTCAATCTTTATTCTATTATATGAATTTTTAACTAAGTCAGCTCTTTGGATCGCTTCATTTAGCCAATGCCAAGTAACTCCACCTTTTTTAACTTCAGGAAAGTAATTGTAAATTGACATCAAAGAACGGGCCCTTACTTCAGAGTGAGTACCTTTTAGTTTTGATTCATTAAAATCCTCTTGATAAGGTTTTTCCCCTTTTGCATAGTCCTTACCCAGATTAATAAAATCACTTCCACCCACTATGATTTTTAACAAAGTTTCGGGTAGGTCGCTTTTAATTTTAATCATCGGCGCCATTAAAACTACTTTATGAATAGAGTTTGGAACAAGTGGAGATAAGCTTTGCAAATAGTCTAAAACAACGAGCGCCCCCATTGAATGAGCGATAATATTTTTTTCAGCACATCCATATTCCAATGAGGAAAACTGAATAAATTGCTTTAAATCAAGTGCATAGTCATGAAATCGCTTCACGTACACTTTTTGTGCATTGGGGAGTAATCGTCCAGAAAGTCCCTGTCCTCTATGATCAATAATGAAAATATTATAATTTCGGAAAATTTCATCCGATTTTAAGTCATACAAAAACTCGGCGAATTTAAAGGAAGCTTCACCCTTTCCTGGTACAATAAAAAGACACTTTTCGCTCTCAACCTCGTGCACATTATAATATTTTATAGGCAATCGATCGATGTCAGAGTAAAAGGAAAACTTTTTCCACTCTTTAATAAAGGGAATTAACTTTGCCGTCGAATCTAGTAATAATGTATTTTCACTTAATGCTAAAGCAAGTTGAGTATGAAAACTAACCAACAGAAAAATTAGATAAACTAAAAGCTTCATTCATTGTCCTCTCCTTTATTTCTACGAAAAGAATTAAAGGATTTTTTCTCATTATTGTCTCTTGAATAAGACTCATCCCTATCAGTGAATGAATGATTTTTCCGCTCAATTTTTCTTTCAGGGTCAAAATATTTAGGTCTTTTACCGCCACCTAGGAATTTTTTACTCGGTTTACCCTCTGCATCCCCATCTTTTTCCCAATGCTTCTGCCAAGCTTCATCTAAGGCCTGATCTTTTTTAGGACGACTGTAACGCTCATTTAAGATTTCTTCTTTTTCAGTTTTTGTTCTTCTTAAAGTTGGAGTTTTTTTTTGCTGCACTTTTTTACTTCTTAAGCGCATTTTTTCTTCGTCTGTCACTTTATCGTGATTAGAAATATCGATGATCACATCGCCCGATATTTTTGTTTGGCATAGAAGCCTTTCTTTCGTGATATGAAAAATATTTCCAAGCAACTTAAGCTCTTTAAAGTCGGGGGAATTTAAATGATCCTCTCCACTCACTACTTTACAAATACAGTCAGAACAAACGCCCTGACCACCACATGATGATTTAATATAAACATCTTCTTTCTGCAGAACACTTAATAAACTTTCACCTTCACTCACTTCAATTGTTTTTTGTGAGGGTCGCAGAGTAACTTTAAATTTTGACATATTATAAATTCCGTTCGATTTGAGATTTTACTTTTTCTAATATTGAATTTTTGAGAGGTTTTAATAAAAAAGATAAGTCGAGATTTACCTGACAAGCTTCTTCGTGAAACAAAAGCTCCAGTAAGAAACCTGAGCCTTTGGCACATGCTTTTTTTTCCGCGTCATCAAAAGATAAATCAAATTTAATTTGAAACTTTTCTAAGTATTCTGGAGTCAATAGAGACTTCGCTGCCTTGTAAGCGTCCTCTCTATTGGTCACATTCTTATAAGGAATTTTTAAATCCATAAAACTAACTCACTCCAGTCGATCCAAAACCACCAGCTCCGCGCTTTGTTTCCGACAATTCGCCTTCCTCAAAGTACAGGGCCTGAGTGACGGGAGCAAGCACTAATTGCGCGACTCGATCGCCGTGTGAAATAACTTCATCTTTCTGCGAGAGATTTCCTAAAATAACCTTCACTTCGCCGCGATAATCACTATCGATTGTTCCAGGAGAATTTAAAACCATTAATCCAGTTTTAAAACTGAGCCCCGAACGCGGTCGCACTTGCACTTCAAAACCGTGAGGAATTTCAAATGCGAGTCCAGTAGGAATAAGCACTCTCTCTCCCGGCTTAATGACCAAGGAACCTTCTGAAACGAGCGAGGCGCGAACATCGGCGCCTGCAGCTCCCTCAGTTTCGTACTGAGGGAGTGCAAAGTTAGAATCAAAATTTGAAAGCTTTAACACTTTAACTTTTACTTTATTCATAACAGCGACCTTCTAACATTAAGCTTTTTTAGCAATGGATTGAACGGCTTTAGCGGAAAGTTTTAATCTTCCCATTTTGTCGATTTCAACAACTTTAACTTTGATCACTTGACCTTCTGATAGGTAGTCTTCAACTTTTAAAACGCGATCTTCAGAAATTTCTGAAACGTGGAGCAGTCCCGAAACACCGCTACCGATTTCAACAAATGCTCCGTACTCTTTAATCGAGTCGACGCGAGCTTCGTAAACAGAACCAATTTCTGGGCCGTTAATTTGCAGATTGATCGTGCCTAAACACTCTTTCATTTTTTCCAGTTCAGTGCCTAAAACTTTAACCATTCCTTCTTCAGTGATCTCAATCGTCACCTTAAATTCTTCCTGGAGTTTTTTAATATTTTTACCACCAGGGCCGATTAAAGCTCCAATTTTATCCGTTGGGATCATGAGGGTCATAATTGTTGGAACACCTGCTTTAAATGTTTCGCGGTGAGCGGCAATAGTCTTTTCCATTTCACCTAGAATGTGCAAGCGTCCACGGTGTGCTTTACCAATGGCATCTTCAATAATTTTAGGTGTTAATCCTTTAATCTTAATGTCCATTTGAATGGCCGTGATTCCATCTTTTGTTCCGGCCACTTTAAAGTCCATATCTCCCAAGTGATCTTCATCACCTAAAATATCGGTGAGGACCTTATAATCATCGCCTTCTTTAATCAGCCCCATCGCAACGCCTGCGACCGGCGATACAATCGGCACACCAGCATCGAGTAAGGCCATACTTCCGGCACAAACCGATCCCATTGAGCTCGATCCATTTGATTCTAAAACTTCACAGACAATTCTGGTTGTATAGCTAAATTTTTCTTGCGAAGGAATGACTGCTTTTAAAGCGCGCTCAGCCAAGTTCCCATGGCCTAATTCGCGGCGACCCGCTCCTCTATTTCCTTTGGCTTCTCCGACTGAATAACCGGGGAAGTTATAATGTAAGTAAAATTTTTCGTAACTCATTCCCGTCATACGATCGGCCATTAAATCACCTAGCGATCCACCGATAGTAACAGTCGATAAAACTTGTGTTTCACCGCGAGTAAACAAAGCCGATCCATGTGGGGCTTTTAAAACATCGACTTCGGTTTCAATTTTACGAACTTCATCTAGACCGCGACCTGCAATTCTTAAATTCTTCGTTAAAATGTCTTTTCTCATCATTGAATACATTAATTCATCGACTGCTTTTGCCGCTTCTTTCGAAGCACTTGCAGATGCCGACAATGAAAAGTCTTGCGGTCTTTCATCGAGCGCTTTTTTAACTAGCGCGATAAGTCCTCTGACTTTTTCTTGGCGATCGAGTTTAGGGTTAACGCTTAAAGCTTTTCTCGCTTCTTCAGCAAATTCTTTTTCAACTTGCGCGAGTAAAGCCGTGTTAGGTGTCGCCGAGACATACGAGCGCTTCTTTTTGCCACACTCTTTTTGCATTTTTTCCACTAATTCAACATAAGCGCGAATCGTTTCGTGGCCTAAGTTAATCGCTTCTAAAATATCTTTTTCCGGAACAATGCGCGCTTCACCTTCCACCATTAAAATAGCATCTTTTGATGCCGAGATGGCAATTTCAAAATCAGACTGTGCCCAATCCGACCATTTTGGATTGATCACCATTGCGCCATTGATTCGACCTATTTTTAAAGCTCCAATGGGGGCCTCAAAAGGAATGTCGGAAATCGCGATAGCTGCCGAAGCACCGAGTCCCGCGAGGACTTCTGGATCGCCTTCTTCGTTGTAAGAAAGCACCGTACACGAAACGACAGTATCGAACATATAATCCGACGGAAACATCGGTCTTAAGGGGCGATCGATTAAGCGCGCCGCTAAAATTTCCGCAGTTGAAGGTCTCGTTTCTCTTTTAATAAATCCGCCCAAAAATTTTCCCGAAGCGTAAAATTTTTCTTGGTATTCTACCAATAACGGAAAGAAATCTTGGCCATCTTTTAGCTCTCTGGCCGAACAGACTGTGACGAGAACTTGCGTTCCCATAGAACTGACTAAAACTGCTCCGTCTGCTTGTTTTGCTAAACGACCAGTTTCAACCTCGACGACTTTGCCGCCGTAATTTAAACTATAAGTTTTTTTGTCGTTGAGTTTAATAGAATTTGTGGACATTGTTTCTCCTAATTAAAAATCATCTCTTCATGATTTTTTTTGTTTTTATTGATGAGTCTTAATCATAGCAAAATAATTTCAAAGACAGCATTGTTTTTCGCGATAAATAGACAAAAAAAAAGGAACCCGAAGGTTCCTTTTTTTATTATTTTCTCAAGCCTAATTTTTTAATCAGCGCTTGGTACTTTTCAGCGTCTACTCTTTGCATATAAGTCGACATTTTCTTTCTTTGACCAATCAATTTTAATAAACCGCGGTTTCCAGAATAGTCGTGCTTATGCTTTGCAAAGTGTCCTGTTAGGTTGTTAATACGCGCTGTCAATAAAGCAATTTGAACGGCTGCACATCCAGAGTCTTTAGCAGATGTTCCAAATTCAGCGCCAAATTCAGCTACGATTTGTTTTGATTGTTCAGTTGTCAACATAGGTCACTCCTTTTTTGCTTAAAAAATCTTAGTGTTTGTAAAAACCTTCAATTTGTTCAAGCTCACCAAAATCCAAGTAAATAATCGCGACGAGAATATTAACCGAGATTGAGGATCATTGTTTATATTTGGCGTCACCTTACCGCATATAATCAGACATGTAAACTTTTAATTGATTGAGCAAGCGCTCTTCGATTTGTCTAATGCGCTCCCGAGAGACCCCGTATTGATCGGCAATCGCTTGTAAACTCATGGGAACTTCCGATAAAAGACGTTGCTCAAAGATTTCCCTGTCGCGCTCTTTGAGGGTCAGAACGAACTCTTTAAGGTGGCACTTGAGAATTTCCAAGCTCTCCATTTGCGAAAGCTCTTCATCGATCCCCACCTTGCCATCTTGGAGAAGGTCCATCAGGCTGCCGCCATCTTCCGTCTTGGCCTCTAAACTGAGGTCGCTACTTTGATCGGATAAACGGCCATTCATCACCGTCACGGCTTTTTCCGAGACCCCTAAATTTTCCGAAAGCAGCTTCGTATCGGGAACGATCCCCAAGGCTTTTAAGCGCTCTTTTTCTTTAAGCAGGTTGTAAAATAATTTTTTTTGTTCGTTGGTGGTGCCGATTCTGACCATGCGAAAATTTTCTAGGATAAATTTTAAAATATAAGATTTGATCCACCAACTGGCATAGTAAGAAAGTTTGGCGCCCTTGCTGCCATCGTATTTGGAAACGGCCTTCATTAAGCCAATATTCCCTTCTTGAATCAGGTCCATCATATTTTGCCATGCCGATCGGTATTCCATAGCAATTTTCACTACCAAGCGAAGATTGGCGAGCACCAATTTTTTCGCAATTTCGATATCGCCTGTTTCTTGAAGTTCTTTTAAGAGGGCGCTTTCCGTCTCTGGATCGAGTAATTTATAGCGGGAAATTTCTTTTAAATAGAGAGTAAAAGGATCCTGCTCTCCGCTACTATGAGTTGCGGGTAAATTGGTCAAAGTATGACTTATTTCTCGCACCTGCTGTTCGCTTTCAGATGAAATTGGTATGAGAGAATGATTCTCATCGCGGGAGATCACGACAATTTCTTGTTGTGAAATTAAATTTTCATCTTTATGCAGAAAATCATGATTTAAATGATTTTTTTTATTTTTACTTTTATTCATTTTTGTCTCACAGATATTTATTTTTTACTCGATAAAAACTTTAACGCAAATGGAGCATAATAAAAATTGAGCTTAAGTTGCACTTTTTCATTGGGCTGAAACTTTAACTCATTTAAATCTACTTTTGAGAGTCTCTGGGCCAATGCCGAAGACAAAATTCTCCCCAAACGATCGTTCCAAGAAAGTTGAAGCATTTTATATGATTGATCCTTGATGGAATTAGCATACTGATCTTCCAAACGAATTAATAAGGCGTCAGTATACTGTTCACCTTTGATCAAACTTTCATCCCATTCTTTTTTAAAGTGATATAAAAAACTTTTATTCAAACTTAAATCAAAACTCATTTTAAGTTTTCCTGCTCGCAGTAGGCTGCGATCAAATTCTCCCATGTTGACATCAAAATCAAAATGCAACATTTGTTCAAAACTAGTGCGTTCAACTGATGAGCTTAGTTCTTGCAACTCTACTGATAATGGTTCCTCGTAATACAAATCTTTTGCTTCTGAAGACAATTGCATTTTGGCCCAATTTTTAAAATACTCGCTAATGCGATCTTCACTCAGCTTTAAGATGTCATCATATTTTTCAATGTAAAGGGGAAGTGCCGGAATTTTTGTGATAAGTGAGATAAAATATTGGGCAAGCATCTCCGCTTGCCCATCGTCGATCATCACTTGCTCTAGTTCTCTTAGCCGGGGATCAATGACATTATAGCTAAATCGCTTTCCGTGTTTAAATTCAGTGCAAAAATTCCGATGCAAGTCGAGAGCTAAATTTTGACTACCAGAACTCAAAATAACATTTTCATCAAAAACTTTATTGGACATTTTTCGACAGACATATTGCTGACACCAAACTTTACTGCTCGCCTCTTTCTGCTCATGAGAGAATGCATTTTTTTGCGGAATAAACTTTTCTTTGCGGCCAACATACTGATCAACTAAGAAATCATAAATGATCGGATTTTTTAATTGAGTTGCAAGAAGTTTTGCTTGATTGAGTTTCCCACTGTAACTACAAGCAGTTTTAAACATCAAAATGGCATAATAAAACTCTCGCTCGCGGATCTTCATTAATTTCTCGTCATTTAATTCCAGAAATTTTGGGTAAAAGGGGGAAGTTGCGATAGCTGGTAAATATTGATCTAACGATCTTTTACTTTGATTCGAATCATCTAAAGTATTACTAAAATTCCTCTGGAGAATTTTTGTCATTTGCTTCTTGCCTATAATACTTAAATTTTCAGAGCAATTCTCTCCGACTAAAGTCTTTGAATAAGCGCTAAACTCTTCTGCTGTGAAATCGTATAATTTTGCATAAATTGGCAGTACTCGAGTGGAGTAATCCAAATAAAAATATACCAATTGCGCCAGGATCGACCGAAGGACCGTTTCCAATTCATCACTTGATTTATATTGAGGAGGAGTGAGTTGCCGACAACTTAAATTGAGACGATCACCCGCTTCAACTAAGTAACGATGTTTGAGATATTTTTGATCTTCACTTTTATGTTGATGTAAGTCTAGTGATAATAAATCCTTTAGAACAATAGAGTTAAATAAATTCCCCAGTGGATCATTGGACAATAGCTCGCTCTGGCCCAGATCAGGTTTTTGTTGATCCAATCCAGACTGAGGACTTAAATTTGTGGAGAGAGTTAATCCAAGCAACTTATTTTCAATGGGTGTTAAGGCGATTGTATTGCAACTCATCAAGGTCAATACACTGCAAATTAAATGGGCCAATAAATTACTATCCAGTGAACGCTTCATCTCAATTTCCTCGACCGAAGTACCGACTATTTTGCTCAGTTTTCAATCTTACCTGCACTCATCATTTTTTTAATCTCCTCGGATAAAAACTCCGATTAATTGACATGGAATCAAATATGATAAAAATAACCAGTAATGAATTGCGACGAATAATAATGACTAAAGCATGCCTAGTTAAAATTGCTACATCATTAATCTGGAAGCTTTGCCTAATTGTTTCAGTCCAGTACTCACTCTATGCAATCGAATTGCATCAGAATACAACTAAATTCTTACCGAGCCAGCTGGAAGAATTTATTTACGATGAACCCGAAGTAAATGCTGATATAAAAATGAGTTCAAACTCTATCCTTAGGTCTGTTGAAGAACAATTTTATAAAGATCAAAAAAACCTTCAAAAAGCAAAGTATCAGCTTATTAATGGTCGGCCAGACAAGGCCGTTTTATTTTTATCTAATATTGATGACTACAACTCTAAATTAAAACTAATCAAATGGAGATATCTGGCAATTATTTATTTTATTCAGGGTGAATATCAAAAATCAAATGAGAGTATCGAAAAAGTCTTAAGTGTTAAAAATAATGCTTGGGAACATTTCTGCATTTTAAAATTCACTAATCACTTAGCTTTACAAGAGTTTAGTAAAGTCAATGAAAGTTTCAATCGATGTTTAAGTATTAATAAAACAAAAGTAAAAAATGATTTTTTTCTCATCGAAAAAACCAAACAAGCTTTTAATCGGCAATTTTCTCAAATAAAAAAACAAATGTTAATCGATATAGAAAGAGAGACTGATAACTTTGAAATGTTGCGAATATGGGCGAAGACATCACTTTTTCTCAATCAAGAAGATGAGTTTTTATCTAAAATCAGTATTATTCCAACTGAATCATTACGAGAAAATAAACTTCGAGAAATTTTGGCGATGATTTATGCGCGAAGAGGAGAATGGACAAAGTCTATTTCAATGATAGATGACCTAGAGAGCGTCAATGCATTTAATCTAAAAGGAATTTACTTACTTAAAAATAAAGAATTGGAGTCTGCATTTTTAACTTTCAAGCAGACTCTCAAGCTTAAATTTAACTCTCAAAATGCTCTATACTACTCAATTCCACTCTCCATTTCGCTCGAACGACCTGACGAAACACTCTCCTATTTATCCCAACTCAAAGTTCAAAATAATAACTTGCTCAAGCGAAACTCTCTTACTCTTTATTCCTTTATTAAATTAAATGAAATTGACCGTGCTCGCCAACTCTTAAACCAAATGCAAGATCGATATCAGTTCCAAATGCCTTTTGAATTGGCCATTATTCAGTCACATTTAGAAATAAGCCTCAATTCTCCTCAAATCCATCTTGGTGAAAAGTACCGAGATAGATGGACTGATATTTTTTCATACGCTTGTAAAAATGCTGATGGTTTTAATTGTTATCTCTATGGAATGAACTTAAGCCACGATTCACTAGCTAATGATATGGCCCAAAAAAAAGAAATAAATAAGTTTAAAAATTTTCAAATTGAAGATTTGAAAAAAGCGAGTGATTTAAAAATAACACCTTTAATTGAAGATAAAATTTTAGATCAAAAAGATATTGATGAACTCGATGACAAAGAAGGTTGGCTTATCAATTAAGCTAAGCCACAACTAAAAAATAAAACCAGGTAAAATTTAGAATCAAACTACCAAAGAGTTTTACCAATTCGGTACCACTGAAATCGGTAATCGCTCGGTCCCACTTCATCTAAAATTGGACTCATAAAAGAGAACCAAACGAGCATGGCTTTACCACGAATGGCATCTTCAGGCACAAAACCCCAGTACCTAGAATCCATTGAAAAATCGCGGTTATCTCCAACAGAGAAATACTGCCCTTCTGGCACTTTAAAGCGCGGGATATCATCATGGGGAAGAACTCGATCAGTCGTCTGATAAACAAATTCGCGATCATCGATTTTGGATTGATAAAATCTCAATTTTTCACCGCGAAAATCGCGATCAAAATATGGGTCAACTTGAGCATCATTTAAGGCTTCACTTTTTAGAGGCTGTCCATTTAAATAAATCTGCTTATTGATAATTTCAATTTCATCACCTGGAAGACCAATCACTCTCTTAATAAAACTGATATCGGGATTGTTGGGATATCTAAAAACAAAAATATCTCCTCGCTTAGGTGGTGAAAACTTGGTTAAATAAATGGGCTTCTCAAAAAAACCAACAAAAGGAAAGCGATAATCAGTAAATGGAACTTTAAACCCATAGGAAAATTTATTAATTAAAACGAAATCACCAATAAAAAGATTGGGGATCATGGAGCCAGTTGGAATATGAAAAGGTTCAAACAAACTCGATCGCAACGCCAAAACGACAAACACAATGACAAATAAACTTTTAAATTCTTTGATTATCTTTTCTTTTGAAAACACCTAATACCTCTTTTAATTGGGATATTGATTATTTTAGTATGAATCGCAAGAAAAGTATAAAATTAAATCACTGGCCCTTTTTTAAATTCTTCGGGTACCCTTTCCGCTTCGTTTTCCTCTTCTATTTCCTTTTCTATTTGTTGTATTTGAGGAGCGCGGTTTTTAGGTAGCGAGGGAACAACAGATCTTTTTAAATTCGTCGTTTCTTTGAGTTTTTTAAATCTTATTTTAATCCCCGTGTCGGTTGTTTCATATTTAGGATTGGATGCATCGATTCCCGCCGGCAAGGTCATCTGTCTTTCAAAGATCATTCTATGTTGAGAGGCAGGAGATTTTGCATCATCAGTTTGGCCCTCACCCTTAATTTTAATCAAGCCATTTTCAATTTTTATATCGAGAGGAGCATTCTTTTTTAACTTCGCTTTAAGATGCAACACCAGCTCGTCATTTTCTTCCACCCATTCCATCTTGGTCACTGATTCCCTGGGAAAAAAAGCAGATCCGCGAGAAAAAAAATCATCCTCATCAAAATCTTTCATCATATCTCTCATGCGCTTTTCAATTTGGTTTAAATCAAATTGATCGCCATTCATGAGATCGCGCATCATCTTATCTCGATAAGAAAAATAATCTTCCAAGGCTTGCGAATTTTTTTTCTGTTGGTCAAAGGCAAACGACCTCGGCGATATGAACATTAGAAGAATCAATAAAATGCCAAACATTCGATCTCCTTACTCATTTAAAAAATTTATTTTGAAATATATGTCAAAATGATTGAGAGTTTTCATTCTAAGCATAATTAATTTAAACTTCTTCTAAAAAATTTTCAAGCTTAAGAATCCCGTAGGCGACTTCTTCATAGGGATGCACCGCAAGCATCGCCTCAATCACATTTTTAAGGTGTTCGTTTTTAACCAGCATTTCGACTTTCACTTCGTCGATAACGACTAATTCTTCTTCCGTTCCAATAAAAGGCTGAGCCCCTTTTTTGGCCCTAAATTGCCCTTTGCCAAAGGTGCTGAAGGCACATTTGTCGTAGAGCTTAAAATCCCCTCCCGACGCTATAAACATTGCCTCGCTCACTTTTTTATAGTGATCTAAAGGGGCATAAAAATAAACTTGATACATCTGAACCTCACAATTAATGACTGTCATCTAATGTAAGTTTACCATATCTGATTTTTTTGGTCAGATAGAATTAAGATCAGCCGCACTTTCAAGGAGATGACATGTTGAAAAAAGGTTGCTTAAAGAAAACATTAAAGGCCTTAACTTTATCTAAACTAGCAATCTTAACCAACATTCACTTTGCCTATTCTTTTACTCATCAAGCAACTTTTGAACATGGACGCAATGGATTCTTACCTGATAATAATCTACAATTTCCTGCTGATGATAAAAGTTCTGGATTGGATCAAAAATCTGCAGAAAAAATTATCCTGTCCATCCAAAAAGAGTTTAAATCAGATATCGAAAAGCGCGGCGGAGTGCTTAAGATGAATTTGGTGTGGCAAGATCCCTCGGTCAATGCATTAGCATCGCGTAATTTGGAAAATCCCAAACTTTATGAAGTTAAAATATTAGGCGGGTTGGCCCGTCACCCAATGATGACTTCAGATACGCTGGCCTTGATCGCTTGTCATGAATTAGGTCATCATATCGGAGGATCGCCAACTAAAAAAGCCGGTGCTTCGATGATGAGTGTTGAAGGTCAAGCGGACTACTTTGCAGGTCTTAGATGTTTAAAAAGAGTATTCGCATTAGAAGATAATAGAGATGTCCTGAAGAAATTCCCCCGTGAAATCGAAGCCAAAGCAGCACTTGAAAAATGTTCATTAGTCTACGGAAATGAGAACGAGCTCAATGTATGCCTACGCATTGCTCGAGCATCACTAGAAGTCGGTCGCCTCTTTCAAAGCCTCTCGAAAAAAGGGACACGAGTTTCTTTGTTGACTCGAGATACAAATGTCGTTGATAAGATATTCGAGGGGCACCCAGCAGCACAGTGCCGCGTAGACACACTTATGTCGGGAGCACTTTGTGATAAAGATCTGCTCGACCAAACATCAAATAAAGATGAAAATCTAGGTGTCTGTAGTCAAAAAAATGGTGATCAAATCGGCTTGCGTCCAAGTTGCTGGTTTGTTCCAGCAGCTTAAAAATAAAAGGGCTTCAATGATTGAAGCCCTTTTCTATTTTCTAAAAGTATCCTGACATTATTTCTTTTTTGCAGGTGCAGCTGGAGCCGCTTCTGCTTTTTCGATACCAAGTAGTTCAACTTCAAAAACTAATGTATCTCCACCTTTAATTTTTGGTGGTGCTCCGGAGTCACCGTAAGCGAGATCGGAAGGAATCACAAGCTTTGCAACTCCACCTACTTTCATTTGCTGTAAGCCTTCAGTCCATCCACGGATAACGCGATTAAGCGGAAAAGTGACTTCTTGTTTTCTTTCGCGAGAAGAATCGAAAACTGTACCATCAATTAAAGTCCCATGGTAATGAACTTTAACAACATCAGTTTCTTTTGGAGTGGCACCAGTCCCCTCAGTTACGTGTTTAATTGCTAATCCTGAAGGTAACTTTGTTGCTCCTTCTTTTACAAATTTTTCAATAAACTCTGCGCCCTTTTTCTTTACGTCAACAGCTTGCTTTTCCATACGAGATTTAAACATCTCTTGGATTTTACCTTGGTAAGCCATTGGGTCTACTTTTTGTTTTTCATTTTTTGCTGAATCGCGAAGACCTTGTGCTAAGGCATCAATTTCTGCATCAGACATTTGTAATTGAGTTAATCGCGAGCCAAACATAGTTCCAATTGAATAAAATGTTTTCTCTTCTTCTGTTTTTGGCTCTTTGTTTTTAGAACAGCTCACTGCGAGTACTGAAGCTAAAACAACCACTCCTAAAATGGATTTTTTCATGGTAACTCCCTCTGGGTTTCTGTAATGTTGTTAGTGACATTATAACGATAAATCTGTCTCAATCAAAGATCAAGTAAAACTATGCACCGAAAAAAACTCAATACCTAGTTCAGTAAAAGGATAAAAAGTTATTTAGTAATTTTTTAAAAACCTGCTTCATCGAGAGCAAGGTTGGCAAGTTTATCGCAATACTCATTTTGGGGATGACCTGCGTGACCTTTAACCCAGATAAACTGAATGGAACTTAATTGAGATCGCAACTGATCAAGTTCCTTCCATAAGTCGACATTTTCTGGAGCTTTGCCATCAGCTTTTTTAAAACCGCGCTCCTTCCACTGCGGTAGCCATAAATTTAGTCCATCGACGACATATTTTGAATCTGAATAAACATAAACAGGCACATCGCTCTGAGAAAATCCATCTTCTAAAAATTTTTGAAAGAGAGCCTGAAGACCTTGAATTATTCCCATTAGCTCCATTTTGTTATTCGTCGTCTGCATATCTACACCAGAAGATTCGGTAATTTTATCTCCCATTTGATTGAGCAAAATAAATGCGTAAGACCCTGGTCCTGGATTCCCACGACATGCACCATCTGCAAAAAGTCCAAATCCAACGCGCTCGTGATCCTTTAAATTTTTAAGCTCTGGAGGAAGATCTAGTGCCCAAGAGTCGCCAGGTCCTTTACTTTTGTGATCTTGGGGCCATGCACTCACTTCAGATTTTAATACATTTAATGCATGAAACAGAGGATGCTCATTCTTTAGATTGGAAGAATTTTTTTCATCGACATCCGAAAAATAGAGTTTACTTAATTTTTGATCTAACTTTTGTAGAAAGCTTAAAGCTTCTTTTTTCTTCATGCTGACACCTTCATTACTTTGCTCGTAGTTTAATTTTCAAACCCTTAAAATTAAAAATTCCATTGACCTGTATGCCTAGATTCTGCTTTTAAAATTAAATCGATGTACATATATATTGGTAAAATTTTGGCATTTATAATCAGTCATGATAAATCTTATACTCAACTTCATCAAAGTTTTAGTCTTAAAAATTGGAGCTCACGTGATTGATGCTAAAAACACAGAGATAGATTCAGAGCAATTATTTTCTATCAAAGTCTATAAAGAATATTTTAACTTCGCGGCTTCGCATTTTATGATGTTTAAAGATGGATCCAGAGAGCCTCTCCACGGCCACAATTATCGCGTGATGCTAAAAGGCAATGCTCTTAATCTCAATCATGACATGGTATTTGATTTTCTCGACATTAAGCCAATCGTGCGCGAAGTTTGCAATGAACTTGACCACAAACTGCTCATTCCAAGCTTATGCCCTCAGCTTACATTTACGGATATTGAAAATAATATCGTGATCAAAACACCGCGAGATTATTTTAGCATTCCACGAACGGATGTTTTAATGCTTCCCATACTTAATAGTTCTGCTGAGCGATTGGCCATTTATTTGGCCCATGAAATTAACCGCCGAGTAGATCAGAAATTTCAATTTAAATTTTCAGAACTAGAAATAGAAGTTGAGGAGACGCGCGGCCAATCAGCGCTCTATATTTTAAAAAATAAACTTTAAACTCAAAAAGTAAATCATACGCAACAAGGAAACTTTATGAATTTTTTAAAACTTCCATCTGCCATATCCCCACAAAATAGAGAAATTGAAGCCTTTATTACGGAAAAAAAATCTGACAAATATATTTATATTTTAGGAGCAGTCCACGGCGATGAAATTGAAGGGGCACATCTGGCCAAGAAATTATTCGAGTTTTTAAAATCACAAGAACAGCTGGATATTCCAACCGTAGTCGTTCCAATTGTAAATGTCGATGGATATGCACTCAACACGCGAGTGAATGCAAATGGAGTAGATTTAAACCGCAATTTACCTTCGGATAAATGGTCTCCAGAGGCACTCGAAGCAAAATATTTTCCGGGAAAAGCACCCATGTCTGAACCAGAAAATCAATTCCTGGATGAACTCTTTAAAAAATATCCTCCCAAATTTATTATTAGTTTTCACTCTTGGTATCCAGTCATTAACTATAATGGAGCTTGTAAAGAAGTTGCCGAATTCCTGGCAAGTTATAATCAATATCCGATAGAAGCAGATTTTGAAAATCACCCAACACCAGGATCACTGGGAGAATATGGGCCTCAAGTCTATCAATGTCCAGTTCTTACTTTTGAATGTCCTTTGGTTTCTGAAGGCCATACGCTCGAGGGGATATGGAAAGTTAATCAGAAAGGATTTGAAGAACTCTTTCTATCGGGAAAAATCATGCAGTTTAAAAACTAACAAAAAAAAAGCCTCAAGTATTTGAGGCTTTTTTATATAAAAAATTAACTTAAAAAATCTTAGCTTACTTTCGTAAATTTAATGACTTCAACTGGACATGCTTCAGCAGCTTCTTGAATTTTTAAACCATCATCCAAAGGGGCCCCAGGACGAATGAGACAAGTCGAATCCGTTACTTCAAACACTTCTGGAAAAATTCCTTCGCAGGCATTACAGACAATACAGCCAGGTTCAATCCAAACTTTAGACACGACATAATTTACTTTTGCAACAGCTGCTTCAGCAGATCCACCTTGAGAAAAATCTGAGGCAAAAAGTGGGTTAGTCGCGAGTTTGAGCATTTTAGCCGACTTTGGTAATGGCGGAGAAATAAAAGTTTTTGTCGGTATAGAAAACTTGGCCTTATCCGCTTGTGGCTTATTTTTAAGATTAAAATCTTCAGCAAATTCGTACGATGAACTTGAAAGTCTTAAAAACTCTGCACCTTTCATTGTCACAGTGTGGTAGTTTTGATCTTGAGATGAAGACACCGTAAACTCTACCGTAGCAGTTTCAAAACCTTTTGCGTTAATCATTTTTAAAACTGCATCACCAACCTGTACATCAGTTGCAAAATCATGCGACTGACCATCAAAGTCACGCGTAAACTCAAGAGTCGTAGGGTGCCCAAAGGGATTGTACATTTGAACTTTTATCGTATCCATTTTAGCAGGCATTGCATTTTGATCCCATGTAAAACCAAATGCAAAGCCCTCTTTTCCATGAATACTTTTTAAAAAATAAATTTTAGGTTTTACAAATAAAAAGTTTAAAGCACCAGACAACAAGCTCAGCAAGCCAATACCTGCGAGAAGTGAAACACCGATTAAAATCGCCACAACCATAGCAATAAAAGTTGTATTCACAAGACATCTCCTGAAATTTCAATTCATTAATGCTTACAATTCTAACACAATTACTTATTTTGTCTCGTCTAAATTCGACATTTTTTCCTCTGAACTCGTGGCAGAAGTTAAGCTTATCCTTAATCGAAGCAATTTTTTTATGTGAAATGAGGCATAATGGCCGTGGGTCAATTTAAAAAATGCTTAATTGCCATGGGAAGATTGAAGACTGCGACAATCTCAGTTTCTTTAATGAGACACAAACCCAAAAGAACCCCTTCGGAAAAAATCCACGCCAAATTTTGATCGCTCTTTAAATACTTTTCGCGCTCTATTAGACAATGGGCTTTATGCAGTGGCACTGGACGTCCTTGCAAATATTTTCTAGCGGAAAATGCTTCGACGGCGAATTCCGTTAATTTAAGCACTTCATTAATTTTAAGTCCGTGCTCTTTAATAGAAAAATGTCTCTGTTTTTTAAGGTCAGGCCACAGTTCTTCGGGGATCGACTGATTCATATTTAAATCGCCAATTTGAGTGCGATAAAGTTCTTTTAGAGCGCCAAAGCCCCCCAGCAATTTAGCCACGTCCTCAAACAATGTACGAATATAAGTTCCGGAGCTCACTGTCACTTCAAACTCTATTGAAGGATAACTATAATTTATAATTTTAAAATCAAAAATTTCTCGCTCAACTTTTTTCCGTTCAACCACCACACCGTCTAAGGCCAATTGGTACAACCTTCGACCTTCAAACTTACTCGCCGAAAACATGGGCGGTGCTTGAAAGTGCTGTCCCAGAAAATGAAGTCGAATGAAATATTCAAGTTCTTCTTTAGAAAATGTTTGAAATTCAATTTTGATGTCACAATGATCTTTAATTGGAGATGTTAAATCGAGAGTTTCAGTTAAAGGCCCAAAAAGCGCAATCGCCCGATAAGTTTTAGGCATCCATCGATGTATATAATCATTAATTTTCTGGGCACCCTGGACACCTAACAATAAAAGGCCTTCTGCAAACGGATCGAGTGTCCCAAAGTGCCCTATTTTATCAAAGGGATAATTTAAATTTTTTTTAAATTGGTACACCACTTGAAATGAAGAAGGCCCACTAGGTTTGTAGACATTAAAAATAAGTGGCGTTTGAAATAAATCAGAATCAACTAAAATTTCTCGCATAGAAGTTTATTCATCACTTCCATGGCGAGTTCGATCGATTAATTGAGTCATTTTCATTTCTTCTTCAAATTGATTATCGTAAACAAAGGTAAGTGTCGGCACATGACGAACTTTTAATTTCTGTGCAAGTAAGGTTCGAAGCTTGCTACTTGCTTCATCTAAAGCTTTTTTAGAATCACCACGTGTATGGGCATCATAAGTATCCCAAAATACCGTCGCATAAGCGAGATCGGAGGACAACTCAACTTTAGTCGCACTGACCGTTTTAAAACGTGCATCGCTCATTTCAAAGCGAAAAAGACTATTGATTTCCATCAATAGTCTTTCTTCAAATCGATCTTTTCTAAATGGATTTTTTTTCGCCATATTATTCTCTATCTCATTCTCTATAAAACGGGTCTGTTTTCTTTACTTTGATCCAAACCAAAACCTGCTTTATCTTCTAAGGTTCTTTTCTTTTGAATCATCATATAAGCTTCAAATATATCGCCCGATTTAATGTCCTCATAGTTTTCGAGAGCAATACCACACTCGTAACCATTCTTAACTTCTTTCGCATCATCTTTGAAACGCTTTAAAGAAGAAAGTTTTCCATCGTGCATAATTTTACCATTTCTCAGGAGTCGAATATTACAACCGCGCTCAATTTTACCATCGATAACATACGAGCCGGCAATCACCCCTGCTTTAGGAATGTTAAACACTTCTCGAACTTCTGCCCGTCCAATAAACTCTTCTACAAATTCTGGATCGAGGAGTCCTTCGAGTGCCAATTTCACATCATTTATAAGTTCATAAATAATGGAGTAACTTTTAATATCGACGCCTTTATCTTCTGCTATTTTTCGAGCTGAAGTTACTGGGCGCATATTAAATCCAATAATAAATCCTTGTGATGTATGGGCCAGTTGCACGTCTGAATCTGTAATCGGTCCGACACCTCCGCCTAAAACTTTCACTGAAACTTCATCATTACCAATGGACTCCAGAGCTGATTTAATCGCCTCGTAAGAACCTTGAACGTCAGAACGAATAATTAAATTAAGTAACTTTTTCTCTTCAGCTGAACCAGTTGCATTTGCAAAGAAATCTTCCAAAGATGTTTTCTTTTTCTCTGGTGCTTGTTGAAGAAGCTTTCTTTCATTAATTCTATTTTCAGCAATTTTTTTCGCTTCTCTTTCGTTTTTAACAACATTGATAATATCACCTGGTGTTGGAGCATTTTCTAAACCTAAAATTTGCACCGGTGTAGATGGGCCAGCACTATTTAGTTGAGCTCCCAAATGATCTTGTAACGATCTCGCTCGTCCAAAAGTTTCTCCCACAACAATTGAGTCACCTTTTTTTAGCGTTCCAGATTGAACTAAAATCGTTGCCATTGGACCACGTCCTTGCTCGATTTTTGATTCAATAACGATTCCTTCTACATTTCCATTTGGATTCGCACGCAATTCAAGCATTTCCGCTTGGAGTGCAATCGCTTCGAGAAGATCATCAAGACCTTCACCTTTTAAAGCTGAAACACCTACAAACTGAGTTTGTCCTCCCCATTCTTCTGGCATCAAATTAAACTCAGTTAATTCTTGCTTCACGCGGTCAGGATTCACTCCAGGTTTATCCATTTTGTTAATCGCTACAATAATAGGCACGCCGGCATTTTCACAATAACGAATTGATTCCTTAGTTTGAGGCATGACCCCATCATCTGCGGCGACGACAAGAACCACAACATCAGTTGCATTAGCTCCCCTTTGTCGCATGGCCGCAAAGGCTGCGTGACCTGGAGTATCGAGGAAAGTAATTTGTTTTCCCGATTCAGTTTGAACCGAATAAGCACCAATGTGCTGAGTGATACCTCCAGCTTCCGATTGAGCAACTTTCCCTTTGCGGATCGAATCTAGCAAAGTAGTTTTACCGTGATCGACGTGACCCATAATCGCCACTACTGGTGGTCTTACAGGAAACTCAACAGAAGAATCGGACACATCATTTTTGCCGAGGATTTTAGATTCATTAAATGCCTTGTCTTCAACTCGATATTGATAAAGAGCACATATTTCGCGCGTTAATTCTGGCCCAACATAATCTGTCTCTTTTACTAGAAGATTGATTTTAAGACATTGATCAATTAGGTCTTTAAATTTTACGCTGAGTTTGCGAGCAAGTTCTCCTAACTCAACACCTTTGTGTATATACACAACTCTTTTTGATTCTTTCACTTCTGTTATTTCTGTTTGTGAAGTCGGGCCGTAATACTCTTTCTTTCTCATAATTTGAGTGTAGATAGGTCGTCCAACACCACCTAATGTCATATATGATTTTAATTCATCATCAGCGCGAGTCACATTGATCGCTTGAGATTTTGAAGCCACGGCTTTTTTACCAGTCATCAAACTTGCCAGTCCACCCATGCGCTTTTTATTACCTTCTTCTTCCGCAAGTTTTCTTCCGCGCGCTTCATCATCTAAATCATCCATAGATGCAGTCGCAGCAGAACCCAGCGGAGCAGTCCTTTGAACAGGTTTCTGCATCGCCTTTTGCACCTGTCTTTTTTCTTCTTCTAATTGAAGATTCTTCTTATGATTTGGATCTTGAGATGGAATATAAACAGGAGTAAAACGATGAACGCGATCTTTAGCCTCAACTCTTTTTGTCTCGGGCTTTTTCTCTTCAACTTTTACCGTTTTATTTTCTACTTCAGAGGAATCGACTTTTGCTTTATTGACGACTGGCTTAGAAACTACTCTTAGACCAGAGGTCGATTGTTGTGTTTTACTGGCACCATTTTGTCCATCTTCTGCAGAATGAGTTGATGTTAAATCCTCTGAAATTTCCATATTTTCATCAGAATCAAATGTAACAAATGAATCGTTGTAAAAATCTTGGGAAGAAGAATGATGTTCATCATGTTGATCTTGACTTTGATCTAAAAAATCGCTCTCTTCGTCACTAGAAAACTCCGCATCTGAGCCATCCGTTTTGCGTCGTATGACCGTCGACTTTTTCTTTGTTAAAGATGCCTTCTTAAGGCCAGATGTCGCCGCACTTGCATTTTCGTCTTTTTTCGACTCTTGCAATTTTTTTTCTGATAATTTCTTTGTAGCACTCGCACCTTCATCGGAAGACGCTGCTTTTTTCCTCACTACTTTTTTCTTAGAATCAGAAGAAGACTTTTCATCTTCTTTGGCTTTTCTTATTTCACCTAAAAATTTCTCCACATCACTGTCGGAGAGCTCAGCCATGTGATTTCTCACAGGAAAACCTTTAGATTTGAGAAGCTCTACTAAATCGAGAGGCCCCATCTCCAAATCTTTGGCAAGTTCAAATACTTTTTTAGACATATTATTTTCTCCAATACTTTTAAATAAATCGAAACACTTCCAAAAAAATATTTACTTTAATTTGAAGGCAGCTAACTCTTCTCTCAATCTTTTTTCAGCCTCATTAAACTTATCTTTAGTGTCAGATTTATCTTCACGATGCTTATCAATTAAACCTTTATAGACTGGGACTGCAGTTGCAGAAACCAACTCTTCTTCATCAGTCTCTAAGCTCACTGTTCCTTTTTCAATCGCTTGATGAGTCGCATTTAAAACATTCTGTGCATCTTCAACCGAAGCATGAATAATTCCAGAAAGAACTTCTGCATCCATCGATGAAAGATCACCAACCGTCATAATTCCATTTTGTACCAGCATTTGAGCGCGAGCATCCGTCACAAAATCAATCTGTATTAAATTTTCTACAGCACGTTTAATTTTTTCCTGTAATTTAGTTTTTGATATAATGTTAATTTTATGGCCAGTTAACATCGCGGCTAAACGAACATTTTGTCCTCTGCGACCGATGGCGAGCGACAATTGATCTTCTTCGACAACAACATCCATTGAATGCGATTCATGATCAATTTGAATATTAACAATTTCAGAAGGTGCCAACGAAGCTCGAGCAAAAGTTTCAACATCGTTGTTCCATCGAACAATATCGATTTTCTCACCTTGAAGTTCATTGACAACATTTTGGACGCGGGCTCCTTTCATACCAACGCAAGCCCCCACTGGATCGACATCTTTTTCTGGGGTATAAACTGCAATTTTTGCTCTTTGTCCCGGTTCGCGAGCAGCAGATTTAATTTCAATTGTTCCCTCTAAAATTTCAGGAACTTCTAGTTCAAAAAGTTTAACTAAATACATTGGGCTCGTGCGCGACAATCTAATTTCAGGGCCGCGATTAGTCATCACAACTTCTGATAAGTAAGCTTGAATACGATCACCCGTTTTAAAGTTTTCGCCAGGAATAATTTCTTTGCGCGATAAAACAGCATCCGACTTTCCGAGGTCGACAATAACATTTCCGCGTTCATATCTTCGCGCAATCCCTGTAACCAATTCACCCTCGCGGTGTTTGAAATCCGAGAATAAAATTTCTCTTTCAGCATCGCGAACTTTTTGGAAAATAATTTGGCGAGCCGTTTGAACATCCACGCGAGTGAAGCTTGGATTTTCAATGCGTATCCCTAACTGATCTCCCACTTCAACTTCACCATCGAGATTTTTAGCCTCATTTAATTGAATTTCTACAATTGAATCCTTTACTGATTCAACCACATTTTTATATTGATAAATTTCAATTTCATCTTCTGCTTCATTGTAGCGTGTTTCGTATTCACCTTGAATCCCGAATTTTTTTCTAGCTGTTACTAAAAAAGCTTGTTCGATCGCGCGAATTACAACGCGTTTATCGATGCCGCGATCTTTACCTAGAGTTTCAATCATTCTTCCTAATTCAGAAAAGTTCATCTTCTACCTACCTTTTAATTCGATTCTTGATCGATATTTGCTTTTTTAATTTGGTTATATGGAATATCAATTTTGAGTTCTTTTAAATCAATCGCTACCCCAGTGTCGGTGGCATCGCAAAGCTTCGCTTTTATTTTTAAATTATTTCTCAAAGCTTTTGGAAAGTCGGGGTACAAGACTTCATCGATTTTTTTATTGAGTTGAAATAAAACAGTTTGTCCGATCGCTTTTTGAAAATGCTCGATCGTCGATAAGTGCCTATAGATCCCGGGACTCGAAACTTCCAAGGTAACATTTTCGGGGATAAAATCACTTTCCTCAAATGTTTGCGAGAGCGCACGATCGACCTTGATACAATCATCGAGATTGGCAGTATCTGTTTTCTCATCAAAAATATAAATCACCATGGTCGCCGAACGGCTATTCCACGTCAGGTCGTATAACTTTAATCCCACCTCGTGAATTTTTGGCTCCACCACTTGGATCATTTTCATTTCAAATTCTGATTTTTGTTCGAGGACCATTTTTATTTTTACCTTCTACTGTTTATTTTTTAACAGAGACTTTTTCTAACCCATTTTCTATAAAAACCAAAAAAAAAGGGCGGAATATAAATCCACCCTTCGTTATCAAGATTTCATTAAGTATGATCAGTTCTAATTTTTTATTTGAACCAATAGTTTGAACGAAAAAATCGCAAACAATGGGCGCAAATAAGAAACTATCACGCTATTTAAAATTAAATTCTTGATTTTAAATTTGGCGATAAATCAAATGGATTGCATTTAATTTACGACCTAACTATAACAAATTTTTAAAATATTGCAAGCTTTGATCCGCAGTTGTCTCCATAATTACGGCTCGTTCCAAACCCTTCCAAAAATTTTTTATACCAGTGAGCTTAAGGAAGAATTTTTTCCATCACCCAGGCATTGTCGCCATTGCTGTAAAACTTTTTTTTAAGATGCAAGGCCTTAAAACCCCATTTTTCATAGAGCTTGATAGCAGCAGTGTTTTTCTCCGCAACTTCCAAATACACTTGGCGAATCCCCACGTCACAAAGCATTTCCAGCGCTCTATTTAAAAGTTTAGAACCTCGCCCCTTCTTTCTGTCTTTAGGATGAGTCAGAATTTTATATAAATGCGCAAAGGAGTCTCGGCAGTTTAGTTCAAAAAAAATAAACCCCATTAATTCATCATTTAAATCTGGGTCGAGAATAAGCAGAAAATCCCGCGCGAGGGGGTCAATTGAAGTCAACATTTGAAAATTTTGCATGGAAGGAAGGAGCAATTCACTCCAAGCCTTAAGACTCCACGGTTCGGGAAAATAAGCTTCATCGAGCTGAGCGACTTTTTCGAGTTGAACTAAGTTAAATTTCTCGGGATTAAATTGCTTTGCAAATTGCTCTGTTTGAAAAAAAGTTGGGGACCCTGAGTCCCCATACTTATTTGTTTGCTTTAAATTGAGAAGAAGGCTTGGGCCTAAAAAATAAATCTGCATCAAGAAGATCGATCTTAGACTGGCGAACTCATATCGACGTTGGCGATGGCGCGGTCGGAGTTCGTTTTTGCCTCGGAGTAAAAACGAATTTTAGTGCGCGGGTTAAAGGTATAACCATCTTTTCCGCGGATCACGTATTTACACTTATTATCCCCTTCTTCCGGCTCGATTAATTTTCTCAAGCGACTGACGCTGGTATAAATTAATTTGTCGTGAATTAATGGGTTGTATTCGTCTTTCCAAATCATGCGCGCCAATTGTTCCTTGTCGAAATATTGGCCGGGGCTTTTAGAAAGTAAAAATAAAATTTCGAGCAAGACAAAGCGATGTTTAAAATCGATGACGCCCAGAGTCCTCTCGATAATTTTTCGATTGGTGCGGTCTAAGTAGAGATCCACGGTTGAGTCGTTGACGTCTTCGATTTCAGCTTCAATCAAATGATTAAGTCGTTTAAAGACGGCCGAATCAATGGACTCTTGCGCCAAGTGATAGAGCGATAAAGCCGCTTCAAATTGGCCGGAGTTTTTAAGTGCCGTCGCTTTTCCTAAAAGAATGTAGCCGTAGAGGTTCCAGCATTTTTTTGACTGTAAATATTCATTGGCCATTTTAAAATAATCGAGGGCTTTTTCACTCTCGTTTTTTTCGATGTAAATTTTTGCGTAGTAAGAGTACATCGCGCCAGATAAGTAGAATTTTTTTATAATTTTAAGTAGATCGTTGAGTTGATCGAGGTAGCGAAGAGAAAGATCGGAGTCCTTGCGGTAAAAGGCATTCGTCGCAAGCGAAAGTAAACACTTCGATAAAAGTTCCGGATCGTTTTCTTCCGATGATTTTGTAAAGGCCAATTCAAAATTTTTTCTCGCTTCCTCGAATTGCCCGCTGTAATTTTTAACCACGCCTAAGTTGTAAAAATATTCGGCATTTAAAGTTGGCAAGTGTCTGCCTAAAAGATCGATGAGCTTTTCACTTTCTTCGATACACTTTTGCGCTTTTTGATCTTCCAACTTTTCCGAAGCGATACGAATCAAAAATCCATACGCCTTTAAAATGGAAAAACCATCTTTTAATGGATCAAAAAGTTGCAGTGATTTTTCAAAAGCTTCTTCCGCTTTATCCAAATCTGCCTTGTCGTAATAGATTTTACCGAGTTGATAAAATGATGTTCCTACATCCGTGCGAGTGACTTCTCCCTTTTCAACGCCAAGCTCTTGCAGATCCGATTCTAAAAGCGAGAGAGCTGGATGGATTTCGACTGTCGTTAAAGATTGATTCATGCGTTGCATCTCCTAGGCTAGAGTTTTCCACGATTACCACGGAAGGGATTATGAGAAACTTTAAGCTGGCAAGTTCTTTTAATCGACACTTGCACTTAAATTCATGATTGGATACCATGATGAATATCAAGCGTCAAAATGTTAAATGTAAGATTTTTTCGAGATTATTAAATAAGCTCTTGAATTAAAAAGATTCATGCATATTTTATACACTGTCAGAAATCTAGTATTTACTAACATCTGGAGAATTCATTATGGCCAAATATGACTTGGATACTATTCGCCACTCAACGGCTCACCTCATGGCCCACGCCATCGCAAGACTCTATAAAGATTACAACCCGCAATTTGGAATTGGGCCCGTCATTGAAAACGGTTTTTATTACGACATCGATATGGACCACAAAATTCACGACGACGATTTAGAAAAAATCGAAGCGATGATGAAAACAATTATTGACGAGAAAATCGCGATTGAAAAAAAAGTTTTTACTCGCAATGAAAATTTGGAATTTTGGAAAAATAAAAATCAACCGCTCAAAGTTGAAGTGGTGGGAGGCATTCCCGAAAGCGAAGAAATTTCCTGTTATGAACAAGGTGATTTTATCGATCTATGCCGCGGACCACACGTGGAAAATACCGGTCACTTGCCGAAATTTTTTAAACTGATGCACACTGCGGGAGCATACTGGAAAGGCGATTCAAAAAATAAAATGCTCCAACGCATTTACGCCGCTTCATTTACCACTAAAAAACAATTGGACGATCACCTTATCTTTTTAGAGGAAGCCAAAAAGCGCGATCATCGCAAAATTGGGAAAGAACAAGAATTATTTTTGTTCGACTCCATCGCGCCGGGCTCGCCCTTTTTTATGCCCAAGGGTACGATCGTCTACAACGAACTCGTGTCTTTTATGCGCTATATTTATCAAAAATTTGATTACACCGAAGTCATCACTCCCATGATGCTCGATTCGGAACTATGGAAAACCTCGGGCCATTACGACCACTATAAAGACGATATGTATTTTCTCCACGTGGACAATCGAGAATTTGCCATGAAGCCCATGAACTGCCCTTGCCATATGCTCATGTATTCGCACTTTAAATATTCTTATCGCGATTTACCAATGCGTTTTGCCGACTTCGGTCGCTTGCATCGCTTTGAACTCGCCGGTTCGCTGGCAGGACTCACTCGCGTGCGCTCTTTCTGCCAAGACGATGCTCATATCTTTTTGGCCCCCGAACAAATCCAAGATGAAATTAAAAAATTACTCTCGATGTTTTTTATCTGCTACAAACATTTTGGTTTTACCGATTTAAAAATTGGCCTATCGACTAGACCGGAATCCAAATCGGGAACGGATGAAGATTGGGATGTGGCCGAAAAAGCTTTAGAAGAAGCCCTCAAACTCTCCGGCCAAGAGTACCACATTAACGCCGGCGACGGCGCCTTCTACGGCCCAAAAATCGATATTCAAATTTCCGATGCCATCGGACGCCGCCATCAATTGGGAACAATTCAATTAGATTTTCAATTGCCCGCGCGCTTTGATTTAAAATTCACCGATCACGACGGATTGGAAAAACGCCCCGTCGTCGTCCACCGCGCTCTCTTGGGATCGTTGGAGCGATTTATTGGCGTGTACCTCGAACACATCGCCGGCGTCTTCCCTTTCTGGTTGGCACCCGTCCAAGTGGCTATCGTTCCCGTTTCACTCGAAAAGCATTTAGATGCATCGATCGAACTCGAGCAAGAATTAAAAAAACTCGGCGTGCGCGTTTACACCGACAAGCGAAATGAAACCATGGGATACAAAACCAGACAGATTCAAACTGCCAAAACTCCTTTTATGATCGTCTTGGGCGATAAAGAAATTGAAACAGCGGCTGTCAGTCTTCGCGCCTACGGAAGTCAAAAAGCTGAAAGCCTCACCAAGGTTTCTTTCATGGAAAAAATGCAAAATTTATTAGCAGAAAAATATCCGGAAGAATTGCGATAATCCCATTCATTTCACTTAAAAAATTTTCCAAGTGGTGCTATTTTTTTGCGCCACTTTGGAAAACAAAAAAAAGCACTTATTTCGTTTTATTCAACAGACTGTCTAGTTAATGATTGCGGGATTCCCCCCAAAACTCATTCTTAAAAAAATTGCTATTTTTACCATGATCAAGTCTAATAGATAGAGACCACAAAAAAAGGAATTGATGCCTATGAAAAATATTTTATTAGTCTACGGTGGCGGTGGAACCGAACACGCCATTTCAAAAGTTTCATCCAAATACATCGAAGAAACACTTAAAAGTCTCAAAAATTATCGCGTGCTCTATGTCGAAATGATGGCCGATGGAAATTTTATTTTGAATCTTGAGAGCGAGACCTTTCAGCTTCAGCTTCACCGTCCTTTCAATACCAAAAAATGTTGCGCACATATCATTGACTCCAAAGGTGCTCTTTATGAAAAAGTGGAATTGGACTTGGCCATCCCATGCATTCACGGACCTCCAGGCGAAACAGGCGACATTCAAAGTTTATTTGAATTTTTTTCTTTGCCTTATATTGGTTGTGGCCCGGAAGCCTCTAAAATTTGCTTCAATAAAGTAAGTTCAAAACTATGGTTTAATGCTCTTGGGATTCCAAACACACCTTTTATGTTTCTTTCTTCCATGGATCGAATAGATGAAGTGTATACATTTTTTAAAAATTCTGGAGAAGAAGTTTTTATTAAAGCTGCATCTCAAGGCTCCAGCGTAGGATGCTATTACGTCAACGATGCTTCTCAAATCGAAGAAAAACTGCGCGAAGCTTTTAAATTTTCTTCCTATGTATTGATCGAGAGAAAAATTGTGGGAAGAGAGTTAGAGATTTCTGCTTACGAATATCGCGGAGAAGTACACACCACCGTTCCCGGTGAAATCATATGTCCCTCGCAGTTTTACTCTTTTGAAGAAAAATACAATCAAAAAAGTCAGACCACAACTACTATAGAAGCGCAGGGTTTAAAACAAGCAGAGATCGACCGTTTGCGCTCAATTGCCAAACAGGCCTTTACTCAACTAAAACTTCGCCACCTCTCTAGAGTTGATTTTTTCTTTACTCAAAAAGGAGATATTTATTTAAATGAGATAAATACTTTTCCAGGCATGACTCCCATTTCGATGTTCCCCAAAATGATGGAGCATGGAGGACTGCCTTTCGCCCAATTTTTAGAGGATATTATTTCATCGACTCTGCTGGAAAAATAAGCAATTTTATTAAGAGGTGCCAATGAAGCTTCCATTGATTAATAGTAAAGATGCCCAAAATGCAAAACAAATCCTCGAAGAGTTTTATCTCGATGAATTTATTCCAGCAGAAAAAAAAACTTACTTAAGTCAGCTCGAAAAATGTATCGGACCTTACCTCGCGGTAAAATCTGGCGAGGGCCAAAAGCAAGATGATGTTCATTACTTGCTCGATGCTGCCTCCCAAATTGCCACCTTAGGTCTTGGCTTTAACCCCATCAGTTTTTTTGGTACGGCCCATTTTAAAAATAGTTGGAATAATCAAATCGATAGCGAAACTTTTTTTCTGAGACAAAAATTTAATGCTTTCTTGCAAAGAAAATTAACGGAGCATCCCCAACATATCTTTAAAGAACTTCAATGGGATTTAAGACTCTGTCACTCGGGTGCTGAAGCCAATGAATTGGCCCTTGGCATGAGTTATGAAAAAAGAGTTCACTCCAAAGCCCATAAAGTTTTAGCCTTTAAAGGCTCATTCCACGGTCGTATGATGACGACACTCATGGCCACTTGGAATCAATCGAAACGCCTCCCTTTTGAATGGAAAGATTATCTCACGGAATACGTCGAATATCCCGAGACAAAATGCTCGGACATTAATCGCCCTATATCCGATGCTTGGAGAATTTTTTGGTCGCAATCTTTTTTAAAAAATTTTCCCATTGGTGATTTAAATCCATTTCACAATAGTTCAGAATTAGATCAATTTATCAAAAATTTAATCCAAGAAAAATTTCGCGATATTTACGATCTTGATTTAGAAAAAGAAGTGGTCGCTCTCTTGCAAGTGCGACAAAAGATTTTAACAAATCAAATTTTTTCAATCTTGATCGAACCGATGCAATGTGAAGGAGGCGATGCCTATGCTACTGATCGATTTCACACTGCTTTAATTCTCATGTCTAAAAGCGCACAAGTGTCGATTATTTACGACGAAGTACAAACGGGATTCCATTTAGGTAGACAATTTTTTTGGCATCGACAGTTTAATTTATTCGATCAAGACCAAAACCCCCTCTGGCCCGACTATGTGACTTGTGCCAAGAAAGCTCAAGTGGGGATGGTGCTTTTTCCTCGATCTAACCATGAACATAAGGACTCCTGCCTCTTTGGCCTTGAAGAATTTTCAGTGGCTTCTTTAATGCGAGGATATACCCACGCCTTGATGTTAGGGCAAGAAACAGAAAATATACTTAAACTCGAAAAAATGGCCCATCAATACTGCCTCGAGCTTTGCGAAAAATTTCCTGCCCATCTAGAAAATCCTCGCGGCTTGGGGATGTGCTTTGCCTTCGATCTAAAAGATGCAAGTAAGCTCAATGCATTTGTCGATGCAAGGTTTAAGTTTGGTCTTCTCTATTACCCCGCTGGAAATCAAACCCTGCGTTTTCGTCTCAACACTGCATTTAAAGCTTCCGACTTTGAATTTCTATTTCAAAGTTTGGAACAAATTATTCGCGAAGTCTTGTTAAATGAACCGCAAACTCCACCCGTTTTTGTCGATCGTAAATTAGCTAAAAATGCCCATACCCATCTTTATGAATGGCAACAAATGTTACTCGAACAAAAAAGAAAGACATTAACTTCGAAAACAAAATCTTCATCCGAAGAAACTTTTAACCTACTTCAAGATAAATTTCGAAATCAACATCAGGTCGATTTAATTGAAATCAAGGCACAGAACTTTCTGCAATTTAGACAAGCTATCATTGAACTTGAAAAAGAAGTTTACGAACCTAGCCGTCAAACTGATATCGAAAAATTTGAACATAGTATTTTACATCCGCACTCCATAGCCCTAGGTCTGTTACAAAAAAATGAACTCATCGGGATCGCTTTTTGTGGACCGTTGAAAATTTATCCACTGGAGCGCGGGGTTCGCAACGACATTCACTTTAATGACGAAAAATGTCTATATATGTTAGACCTCACCATCAAAAATAATTTTAGTAAAAAAGGCTTGGGACAAAGTCTCAAATATGCCTTGACGATGATGGCCCTTTCTAAAGGAATGACTAATATTCAAGGCCGAAATCGCGATCAATTGGCGGCGAATATGCTTAATATCAATTTAAGTCTTGGCTCCATCGAACAAAATTATTACCAGGAAGATTATTTAGATTTTGAAAAATTTCGCGATGTTTACTACTACACCACAAATCTTCAATGGAAACAAAAACTAAATAGCTTGAAAAGTGCGATCAACTCTCCAGTGAGTTTGCAAACTTTAACTCGAGAATCGATGCAAGAACTGCTTCCATTTCTAATTAACAAAATGTGTCTTTCTAATTTTGTGTCAGAAATTTTTCTGAGGAAACTAAAAAATTTCTCGCAAATATTATCGCCAGACTTGCGCCACTTTTTTACTTGTTCCGGTCAATCGGAAGCGGTGGATAAGGTGATTAAGAGCATCTGGGCAAATGGCCCAGCTGAGAAAAAATCCGATCGCCCCAAAATTATCAGTTTCAAAGGTCACTACTTTGGAAATGGTTCAAATTTAGCGAGAAGTCTCAGTGGCATTGGGGACCCATATTTTAATGTTCAATTATTCGATCATCCCGATCGCGACTTAAAAAATGAAAACCAAGTTCTAGAGCAAATTAAAAACGAATTGGAAAAAAATTCTATCCTGGCCATTATGATAGAACCCATGCTGCAAAAAAGTATGCAAAAGGTTTCAATTGAATTTTTAAAAGCTCTAAAAAAACTTGCCCAGAGTTATAAGACACCGCTTGTCTTCAACGAAACTGGAGCGCAATTTTACCGCTACAGTGAAGATTATTTTGTCCCTTCTCAAAATCCAGAACTCACTCCCGATGCGGGAATTCTCTATGCCAGTGGACAAGCTGGTTTGGTGTATATTAGAAACCAGTATTTTTATTCCGCACCACTTATGATGATTTCCACTTGGGATGGAGATGAGTTTTCTTTTTTATCTTATTTTAATCAAGTGGAGTATTTTGAAAAAAATAAAATCCAATGCTTAAAAACATATCAAACTTTCCATCAAAAAATATTGCAGGAACTTTCCACCTACAGCGATTTTCACGGGAATATTGATCGAGGTTTTGGCCATTTTAAAGCTTCCATTCCTCAACATATTGCAAAGCTCTTTCATCGCTGTAAATTAAATAATGGTGAGCAAAACTTTATTCTCAGTCCTAGTCTCGATGAATGTCACGAATATTTAAAAGGTGCAATACATGAATCATAAATTTACAAATTGTCAGTTCCCCATCATTCGCTATGAAAAAAACTTGTCATTTTTTGAGTGGGGATTTCACCATGGTTCGCAATTTAAAATAGCCATTAATGAACTGGTTGCTATTAGAAAAGAATTAATGCTTAAAAAAAATCCACGATTAAAGAACCATCTAGACCAACTGGCCCATGAACAGTTTAAAATCAGTCAAGCCTACGCTCCCTATATCGCCGAAGAAATAAAAGGAATCGCACAAGGCGCTGAATGTACTCTTACCGATATTGTTATTTTAAACAACTACACTGATTTTCGCGACATCGAAATGCCCGAGGAGGGTTGTACTACGATGGCCCATTTTTATGCCCACGAAAAAGTCATGGGGCAAACTTGGGACATGCATCGAAGTGCCAAAAATTATTTATGCATGATTGAAGTTCTAGGCAACGAACATTCGGAGCCACAACTTATTTTAAGCTTAGTGGGCTGCGTGGGTCTAATGGGAATCAACTCTTCCTTGCGCGCCATCGGCGTTAACAATATAAATACTTTTAATGCAAGAGCGGGACTCATCTGGCCCTTGCTCGTCAGACAAAGTTTGCTCGAAAAATCATTTGATCAAATGCGCGAGCGTTTAGTGAAGGCTCCAGTGACTTCTGGACACAACTATCTTATCGCTTGCACTGAAGGAGCGGAGCATTTAGAAATTTTGCCCGATCGTTACGAATCAGTGGGGCTGATTCCCAAGGCTCAAACCCATGCAACCTCGCACATGATTTTTCACACCAATCATTGCCTAGGGCCTGAAATTAAAAAAGTTGAAGATCAAAACTCCATGAGCTCTACGACATTTGATCGCTATAATCAGGCGATGCAGTCCATCGAAAGTTTTAATCAGCTGATCAAAGATCAGAGGGTGCCAGCTCTTTTTAAATATCAATACGATTTTCTAACCTCTCATCAAAACTTTCCAAAATCCATTTGCTCCCATTTTGAAAATGGAGCGCAAGATCCATCTTTTACTTGCGGAGGAGGCTTGTTTGATTTGCAAAATAAAGTTTTTCGCTTTTGGCGCGGTTGTGAAACTCACGACGATGATTTTATCGCCTACGATTTTAAATTAAGTGATGCAGGATTTTTACCAACTAAAATTTCTTTTTAAGGAAAGAGTATGCAGCCTCAAGAACACCCTTATTATTTTACTTGGTGCGCTCAAAATAAAGCCAAACCTTTGACTTTTAAAAATGTCAGCAACACTCATTATTTTTTAGAAGATAATCACTCGCTTCACGAGCTCTCTTCTATTAGTTATTCGGCGAGTTTTGGTTTTAAACCACCGGCGATTGCTGAAGCAATCAAGCATCAATGCGATCAATTTATGGCCATGGGCCCTAAAGCCGTGTTTGATTTAAAAGAACGGGTCAGTCGCAAACTTTTAGATTATTTGGAACTTCCCTCGGGTAAATTATTTTACACAACCAGCGGCGCTGAGAGCGTAGAAAACGCTTTAAAAATGGCGCGGGATTTAAGTCAAAAGAAAATCGTTTTAGCGAGAAAAGATGCCTATCATGGAGCGAGTATGGGTGCACTCACCGTCACGGGTGATTGGCGACACGACTCCCAACAATTGCCGCGCGATTGGATGCGAAGAATTCCAGGCCCTCGCGACATAAACTCCCTCGCAGAAATTGAAAAAATCATTCTTGAAACAGGGCCTGAGCAAATAGCGGCCATCATATTAGAAACGGTCACCGGAGGTAATGGAGTGATTATTCCTGAGCTTCATTGGCTAAAAGGTGTGCGGGCCCTGTGCGATCGATATCAGATATTTTTAATTATGGATGAAGTGGTCGGAGGTTTTCATCGCACTTTAAAACCAATGGCGCTCTCACATTTTGATCCCCATATCGCCGACTTTATCACCTTCTCTAAGGGCATTACCGGCGCCTGTGTTCCTTTCGGAGCACTATGGACTTCCTCCCAAGTTGCCAGTCGCTATGCCGATCGAGTGCTCTCTTGTGGACTAACCAATTACGCTCATCCGCTGGGATTGAGTGCCCTCGAAGCAGTTCTCCACATGCTTCAAACAAAATCATTTCAACAAAATTTAAAGGCCTGTGCAGATGAACTGCAACAAGCTCTCGAAAAAATAAAACGATGTTCACCTGTCATTGAAGTCAGATCCTTTGGCATGCTAGCGGCAATTGATTTTTTAAATTCAAAAGAATTTTCTCTCACGCAAGAAGACTTATTCAAAGCAGGCTTGAGCCTTATCTTGCAAGACGTTTCGCAAGCGACACTTGCCCTACAAAAAATCGATGTCGCAAAGGCTTTGCAAAGTGAAAATGCTGTCTCCACAAATGAAGCGCATACATTTGGCCGCATCATCCTCGCTCCTTTTTTAAATGACGATCCAAAAATATTAAAACAATCGCTGGAAAAACTTCACATGCTTTTTTTAGCGAAAGGCTCCCACCCATGCAAATAAATCAAACATCAAGTAGCAATTATGGCCTAGGACAAACGCCCGCAAATTTTTTAAGGCCAGAGTTTCCCAAAATATTTCCCGATGCTCGCGCCGCTTTATTTGACATAAGTGATGGCATTTCACTTATGAGTGGAGGGTTTGGCCTGTGTGGAATTCCTGAAAATTCTATCCAAGCCCTATGTGAAATGGATATTAAAAATCTCACTGTCATATCAAATAATATTGGGAACTCGAAGCGTGGCCTTGCCAAAATTCTAGTCCAAGATAAAATATCGAAAGCCTTTTGTTCTTATGTAGGAGGCAACCCCGATTTAGAACAAAGAATCATGAATCGTGAAATTGAAGTCACTCTCATTCCACAAGGAAGCTTTGCTGAAAAAATCCGCGCCCACGGCATGGGGATTCGCGCCTTTTACACGCCGACGGGATATGGAACATTGGTGGCCGAAGGAAAAGAAGTCAAAGTCTTCGACCGTCCTTGCATTCTAGAAGAATCTCTCGGTGCCGACTTTGCCATCATCAAAGCGCAATACGCCGACCCTTATGGTAATTTGTGGTTTAAAGAATCGGCCCGCAATTTTTCTCCTCTTATGGCCATGGCCGCCAAAGTCACCATTGTCGAAGTGGAAGAAATTGTACCATTTGGTTTTTTAAAAGCAGAAGACATTCACACTTCGGGAATTTTTGTGCAAAGAATTTATCAAGGAACCAACTATCAAAACGACATTGAGTATTTGCTAATAGATGAAGATGAAGACGAAGCGAAACAACAACTTGATCATCGCGAGAAAAAATAATGAGTACACTAAATATCCCCGTTAACGAAAAAAGCTGGTCTTTACAAGAAATGGCACTTGAAGTGATTAAGCTGATCAAGCCTAACTCTTCTGTCAATTTAGGGATCGGCATGCCAACGATGGTGTCCGAATTAATTCCCAAAGATATGAATCTCATGATTCATTCTGAAAATGGTGTCTTGGGAGTCTCCAAACGCCCTAAAAAGTCCGAAGTCTCCCCCACCTTAATTAATGCTGGGAAAGAAACCATCTCTGTTTTAAATAGCGCTAGTTTCTTTGATAGCAGTTTAAGTTTTGGCATGATTCGCGGAGGCCATATCGATTACTGTGTACTTGGCGGAATGGAAGTTGATGTGCACGGAAATCTGGCAAACTGGATGGTGCCGGGAAAGAAAATTACTGGCATGGGTGGAGCGATGGATTTAGTCAACGGCGCAAAAACTGTCATCATCATGATGAATCACTTTTCAAAAGACGGCGAACTCAAATTAAAACAAAATTGCACTTTGCCTCTCACTGGAAAAAATGTTGTGCATTTTGTGGTGACTGAAAAAGGAATTTTTAAGCCCAATGGAACAGAGTTTGAAATAATTAAATTAACCTAAGAAATAAAAAAGGGGCCCTGCAAAGGCCCCGTTTTTCGGCATCCTGCCTATCTCGTAAGAAACATCCTGTCTCCCACTCTCTTATTATAACCGAAATTTTCTTTATGATGTTAATAAATCTTTTTGCGGAAAACTTTTCCACAAAACATTTTTTAAAGGCCATAAAAAAATAATTCTATAATAGGAATGAAGCGAGAGAATTTTTTAGTTCAAAGGATTTTTCATGATTCATTTTAGATTAAAATGGCCATTTGTTTTTTTTAAAAATACCATCGCGACACCGCAAATTCATACATTTACCTACTATATTCCTGCACCTCCACCAAGAAGCACTTATTACAGAGAAAAAGAGTTTGATCAGATATTAAAACTTATTAATCAACTTCATTTTAAAATTATCTCTATTAACTGTACGCCTTGTAATAGTGATAAACAGTCGGGTATGTGGGCCATGATTCAAGTGAGTCCGCTTAATGAAAGAGCTAGCTTGATTACTTTTGACGAATTTGATGATTGCTTGGCCCAACTTAAAAAAAGCCAGCGCCCACCAAGCGATGATTTTTATCTACTCGATGGAGATCACGAGGGCACTGACTCATTTAATCAGGTCTCCACATTAAGCAAATTTAAAAATTTTAAGTAAAGTTGTAACAATGAAAAGATACTTCTATATTCTGTTATTATTGGCACAGTTGCTTAACTTGTCATCATGTAGTTTATCACCAACCAGAAAAGCAATTTTTTATACTGAATTAAATCATGCAAAAGATCCATCTCTGAACACTGATCAAGAACTATGCCAAAGTTCTCAATTTGAGATTTTAGTTTCCGATCAACATCCTATATTGTTTAAAATTTTAAGTGGTGCGAATTTTGAATTGAGTGAAACAAATAATTTTTTTGTCCAATTTTTTAAGCAAGCTAATATCTATGAAGCATTTGTTTTTATTCATCTATTGCAAATGAAAATAAATCCAGAAAGACACTCTCCATTTTCAACAATTCAATTTGTAAGTTCGTTCCCCAAAAAAATCAATCATTTTTCAACCATCGATCATTTCAAACACAAAAATGAGACAATTTACTTATTAGATTTTTTAAAATTTCTTATGCTAAAACACGCTAAAAGATTCAGTTTTGAAGATCTCTCAAGAATCATCGACCGCGAACTTGATCATAAAATCTATATTAGCTCTGAGCAAGCAAAGTTTCTAAAGTCCATAGCTCATAAAAATATAAATTCTTATTTCTATCAAAAATATTTTAGTCGCAATGGGCTTCCATTAATTGAAAATGAGAGAAGAGCAACTCCCTCTCTCTCGCAGCTAAAACTATTTACACAAATTGATCAAAAGCATCTTGAGCAAACAATTAAACTCCAAGAGTACACTGCTCCTTTTTGTGAATTTTCGAAGGAGGAGAATGAAAATGCCCCTTACTCGATTCCAATGACCATTTCAATACGTCAGGGAGAAACCATTTTAACTTCCACAAGTTATTTTCAATATAAATTTCCTTTCACAAGTAAAGCACAACCGATATCTAAAACTCAGCTCCGAGAAGATTTTTTTGATACAATACTTCCCACTAAAAACTTACCACAATGTTTATTTGCGACAAAAAATGGAAGCGTGTATCTTATTTCGACTGAAGGACAACACAAAGAGCAACATCTTTCACATCTAAAAGAATTAAAATTTTCAGAAACATCCAAGCTCTCTGAAATCAAAGCGAGTCTCGCCTATTCTCGTCATCTTTTTCTAACCCATCCCGATCGCCTGCTTTATGAAACAAAACGTGGACGTGCCGAGCACATCGAAAAGCTTTTAAATTTAACTATCCCTTTTTACCATGTTGAAAATCTTGGACATATTCTCGGCTTTTATCTACCTCATAATGGTCTAGTTAATATGACCAATTTACTTAATGATCCAAGAAAAAAAAATGTCCACACATGTCGTTAGGGTAAAATGAGTCCATTCATCATTGAAGGTGTGAGTAAGTATGTCAGTCAAACAAATAGTTATTAAGGGTCGGGCCAGTCAAAGAATTTATTTTCAAGGAGAATTGCTCCCCGAAGAAAAAAAATTAACGATACTAGAATTTATAAAGTTAAAGGAAATCCCTATCGCCTCTAGTTGTGGAGGTGAAGGTGTTTGTAAAAAATGCGTCATTAATGGAAATATTGTTTCCTGTATGCACCTAATGACTCAAGTCAATCAACTGCTTCCTGAGGGAGAAATCATCATTTTTTACCTCTAATTTAAGCTTTTATAGACAGAAGGTGCACAATTTTTTAGCATGAGTTGAAATTCTCAATAATGTACACATTGCCTAAATGATAGGCCAAGCAAAAGGATCAAATCAAAATGAGATACTTATCAATTGATATCGAAGCAACAGGGCTTAAAGAAAATGATTTTATGATTGAATTTGCCATGATTCCCTTTTGCACCGAAAATTTTTCAGTTGAAGATCATTTGGCCAAAACATTTTATATTAAGTGTCCGTCCTTTGAAGAGCTTAAGCCTAACCTCGACCCTTGGGTTATCACTCACAATGAATCATTAATTAAAAAAGCCCATCAGCAAGGTATAAGTATGGATCAGTTTCGCGATGAGATTGAAACTTACTTAATGAGCAAAGAAGTAAAAGAGTATTTTCGCAATGATAAAAAAGAAAAGATTATTCTTTTTGGCAAATCCATGAGCGCCATCGATTTACCTTTTTTAAATCGCGACTTGGGATGGGAATTTATGCGCAAACATTTCCACCATCGCAATCTCGATCTTTCATCGACAGCAAATACACTCATTGACTTGCACTTCCTGCCCGAAGAATGTTCCTCAGGATCGCAATTAATGAAACATTTAGGAATGGGCGATGTAAAACATACGGCACTTCAAGATGCTCGCAACACCGCACTTATGTATTTAAAGATTCTTAAAATGTTTCAGAAAAAAAATACTTAAGAATTTGAGACAATAAATGTTTGTGGATCCATCGATTCGCCATTTTTACGCACTTCAAAATGTAAATGCGGGCCTGAGGATCGTCCAGTATTTCCAACTAGAGCAATCACCTGCCCTTTAAAAACTTTTGTTCCTTGATCAACAATAATCTTTTTAACATGAGCATAGACGGTAAAAAGACCATCTTTGTGGGCCAGAACTAATATATTTCCATATCCGCCCATTTCATTCCCTGCATAGACAACCTGGCCATCAGCGGCGGCAACAATACTCGCACCAATTTTAGCAGGAATATCGACGCCCTCGTGCATGCGTCCCCATCTTCTTCCGTAACCAGAACTAATTGTTGCGGAAGTAGGCACAGGCCATAAAAACTCTCCACTTTTAATAAATTTCGAAGGATCAAAACTAGATGGATGTATGAGGTCTGCTATAATTCCTCTTTGAAGAGGAATAAAAACCCATTCGCCGGGAATGAAGTTTTTACCTTCATTATGTTCGAGCAATGCATTTTTTGAAACTTTATACTCTTCTGCAATCTTCTCCACACTATCGCTATCACCCAACTTAATATAGTGACCGCTTTTCATTGAAGAGCAACTCCAAAGAATCATCATTAAAAAGAAAGCACAAAATATATTTTTTACACTGAAGGTCAACATAAGATTTCCAAATACAAATTAGAGTGAATGACTAAAATTACTTCGCACAACTCGAATCTCATTCACGATTTTTTTATTATCGATTTGACGATAATGGGTTTCGACCTTGGCATCAATCGAGAGATGAATCTCATTAATAGCTAGGTAGTCGAAAAGACTTATATAAAGATTATCACCCCATTTACATTTTAAGACAATTTTAAATTGAGAAGAAAATAACTCCGCATAAGCTTCATTGGAAGCTTGATGTTCTCTAACTTCCATTTCACTAAAAATACTTTGCAATTGTTGTAGTGAAGGACGAAGTTTTCCTTGATGGAGCAAGTCTTTCAACAAATCGAAAGGAATAATAAATCCAGATAAGCCCTTCATTTGGTATCGGGCCAGTCTAAGATGGTGGAGTAATCCACTCGACAAATCTTGACTAAAAAGATCCTGTGGGAGCTCCAAGAGAAAATTTTCTTGTTGTAAAAAATTAGTTAATTCATTTCTACCATTACTTGATTTATTCAAGACTTCAATCAGATGATCAGTAGAAAAAATAAAAGTATTTTGAAAAGTTCCTAACTCACTAACGTCTTTTGCTAGCTTTAAAATCATTGGATCTAATATATGTTCAAATTGAAAATACCAATGGATTTTATGTTCGCGATGACGACTGAGCATATCTAGTGCTTGATACTCAGGTATGAATTGAAAACTTTTTGGTCTGAAATCTAGACCATAGTGATAAATATTTAAAGGAGATAAAACTTTGATGACACTATCGTGATAAATTCCAGTGATTGCAATATGTTTTGGTAATTGCTTCATCCATCTAATATTATATAAAGTCTTAATAAATAGCTAGACTAGGAAGAATGGGTCATCGCGACTAGATTATACTTCTCACAATTTAATTTTCAAGTATTGAAAATTAAACATGACCAATGACTTGTATGCCTAGATTCAATTGAAAAGTGAATCGTTGTAGGTGTACTCGACGATTTATCGTTTAAAAAATTTTTTAAAAATATTTTTTGCTGGCGATCCAATAGATTCTGGATGATATTGCACAGAAAGATGGCGGCCATATTCAATTTCATAGACTCGATCACCATAGAGGATTGCTTTTTCATAAGAACAATTTTTAGCAAGGACTTCCAAGGAATTATAACGATAGACATTAATATTTCCAAAAAAATTCGATTTTAATTTAACAGCTTCAGCATGCATCACCTCTTTGGATCTAATGACCTGATGACCTAAGACGTATGCCATTAATTGATGTCCTAAGCATATACCAAAAACTTGCCACTTATCTTGAGTTAATAAATCAGCGATAAATAAGAATGTTTCTGGATAGTCTCGCGGATGCTTAGGGCCTGGACCAAGAATTAAAATATCTCTCTCTGATAAGGTCGAAAGAGTTTGGTGATAAGAGAGGGGGTGAAAAAATTCTCGGTAAAAAACGACTTTGACTTCGCTTGAATAATTGAAACATTCGCGAGCAATATTAAATGTAAAACTGTCCTCAAAATCTATAATGAGAACGCGCGGCTTTTCCATCTAAAAAAGTCCCAAAGGAGCGAAGTTTTTTTCATTATAATTAATATAAAAAATAAGACCTAGTCGACTTTCAATTAAATCCTTCGCAAAGTTAACTTCAATTTTCCAACAATTATTTTTAGGTGAATACATCAAAGAGTAAAATGATTTGGTCAATTCATGGTTTTGAATATTAAAATCAAAAATATTTTTAAATGTTAAAAGATCAGAAAACCTTAATTCCGTGCTCATTCCCAAAGTTCTTATTATTTGAACTGTCGAAGAATTAAAAGAATTATAAGTAAAACGCCCCCCCCATTTCATTGCATCGAAATGGAGCATGGCCTCCGTTGTAAATTTATGTTCACCAGTCAAATGATAATAAAACTCTTGTGCATTTAAACTACCTCGATCTAGATCCACTGAAGATTGCAAATAAAGTCTTGTTAAGCGTCTAGAGAATTGTTGATTCTTTAAACTCAGATCCACCCCTTGTGAAAGATGGAAAGAGTAGATGTTTCTATAATCAAAATTATCTTTTAAATAACGTCCATTCTGATAAGGATCTGCTCCCTTGGAGGCTTTCCGAATGAGAAAATTATTCCATTGAAACTCCAAAGTATTTTTAAGCGGTAGTGAATCGTTGGCCGATATAATGTTTTGCTTATACTCATTTGACTTCAGTGCATCCAAGTAATCAAATTGACCAACGTCATTTTTTATTTGCTCATAAAAATTTAGGTTGCCATGAAACCTTTCTTTACTTAAAGCATAGTGCTTTAATTTAAATTCTTGGACATGACGATAAGAATAATGCTCATTTTCAATGCTCTCTACAATTTTTTTCGGATTTAAACTTGGAAGAGTGGAAATGAGATTTAAATGATCTAAGGATTGGTCGTCAATTAAATCAACTTTCTTTTTCTCTTCTAAATATGAAACTCCTACAATCTTCTCCGCTTCTAGTTTTGCCTCCGTTTCAAAGACAAAGCTGCTTTTGTTAAAGGTCCTCTCTTGCTCATGAAAAAGGTCGTAATGTTGCATATTAAAACTAGCTTTATGTTGAAAAAAGACCGGCCCTAAATTTCCCAAGTTCCACTGAAGCTCCTGGCCTAAGTTTAAACGACCTGCATTTCTAATAGTGCGATTATCAAATGATTTATTTTGCCGAAATAATGTCCCTTCAATCGTCGAGTGTGTACTTACTTTTTTAAGCAAGGGTAAAGTAGAAGAATACAACTCCCATGGCATGGTGTGCAGACTCAATTTCGGAAGTATTTGCACGTAAGTTTGATCGGTTTTTAAAGGATCGGCAAAAAGTAAGTTTTGATTGTGGTAAGCTTCGAGATCGACACTTATGCGATTAAACCTCGCTTCTAAAAATGCCCCCACACCAAACTCTGTCCCGAGAATTTTATCGTCGACACTTTGGCTAAAATCTCGCTTTAAATCTAAATCCGAGCCGCGATTAAAATAGAGATGACCGTTTAAAAATTGACGATAAATTCCATGCAACTCTCCATTGGCAAAATAGCGAAATTTTTTTCCACCCGATAACTCAGCATTGTCTTTATAAGGAGCGTAAATTTTATCGTCGATAAAAAAGAAATTCGTCTTCGCCCAAGTTTTTTCTCCAAAGACGTGGCGGTATTCAATATCGCCTCCGTATCCCCTCGAGCCAAAAACACCGGGAGAAATCGTGGCATCGCTTTGCTCGTTGATGGCCCAAAAAAAAGGCTGTTGAAAACGCATCCCTTCATTTTTTTTATGTCCCATCATGGGAAATAACAAGCCCGTTTCCCTTTGCTGTTTAATGGGAAAAATAATGTAAGGAAGGTAAAAAACAATCATGCCATTTACTTTAAAATAAGCGTCGTGAATGCGAACGTATTTCCCCACCGTCACATTGATACTCTTTCCAAAAACACTCCACGATTCAGGACAATCGCGACAAGTGGTGTACTCGGCATCGTAGGCTTGAATATCGATGGGACTGGTTTGATACACTTTTCTTCCCACGATGGAAAATGAGTCGGATAAAATGCGAGCGTCTTCTAAAAAGATTTCCTTGCTTAAAAAATTATAAGAAAGTTTGGAACCGTAAAAAGTCACTCCGGGAGAAATGAGACGGACGCTGCCTTCAACTTCCGTGTGCCCGTTATTAAAATTTAATAATGCGCGATCGCCATAGATGGCGTTTTTAAGGTGCGTGATCACCACATTGCCAATCGCCTGAAATTCATTTTCTCGCGTGCGACGATAGGCTTTATCGGAAAGAATATTTATTTTTTGACCTAAATCAAATTCAAAGGTCTCGCGGGAAAAAACGTTCGAGGTGATGCTGAACATCGCCAATAAAATAATAGGAACCGAGAAAAAGCCAGCGCTTTTTATTCTCGCTCCCAACGTCTTGTAGCGAGCGTCCTTGGCCCATAATAGTTTGCAGTATATTTTTCCAATCATATATCGTCTGATCAATATTATGACCGAAGTTGGCGAGGACGTCTTCTAAATTTTTGGAGTCGAGCGCTTTGAGATGCTCAAAAACCGTGGGGTAAAGGGCGGTCATTAAATGCTTTTCGCGCTTATAGTAATTCAACGTTTTAAGCATACAGGTCACATCCGCGAGATCTCGCTTGGAAAAGGCACAAATCACTCCTTCAAACTGAAGTCCATTTTGTTGCAGTCTTCGCGCAGTTTCCCGCATTCCATCGGGATTATGGGCCCCGATAAAATGAAGTTCCACGCGTTTAAAATAGCTCCAACACTCTTCGCGCGCCTTAAAAATTTCTGGCCTGGATTGATCGATCTTTTCCATAAGCGTTGGCAAGTGAAGGTTTAATAAAAATGCCATCTCGTCAAAGAGCGTGCGCGCTAAAACCAAATTGGCCTTAAAATAATCCACCGGTGCTTCGAGGGAAATATTTTGATTTAAATGTTTTGCTAAATGTATGGTAAGCGGCTGCCATTTGATCCTTTGCTCTTTTGTGTACTCCATCGTTTTTTGATTTAAATAATCTAATTTAAAATGAGTGAATAATTTTTTATGTGGCCTGGCCACGCCTAATTTTTCATACAAGATCAAATCGTAGCGCGGCCCCAAAATCGCCTGATGATCGCGAGAGATCGAAGTGATCGCCGCCAAATCGCAATCGAGATGATTGACGGCATCGAAGCGCCCCCCCAATCCCACTTCTAAAACTAAAACTTTCAAAGCATCAAACTGCGCGGACCATTTTAAAAAAACCAAAAACAAAAACTCGTAAAAAGAAAATTTTTTATTGGGATGTTCTATCTCGAGACTTCGATGACATTCATTTATCAAATCCCACAAAGTATTAAGCTCAATCAATCCTTCAGAACTTAAAAATCGCTCGGTGATAGAAAAAATATGGGGAGAGCTCCACACCGTATGCACTATCCCTGTGGCTTTTAGAAGCCTACTTAGTTCGTAACTGGTTTGCCCCTTGCCGTTGGTCCCGGCGATCGTCACCACTTTCACTCCGCGCGCTTCAAACTCATTTTTAAGCTGAGCATATAATGGATAACTTCGCTCCAATCCCGGCGTGAATTGTTCAAACCCATAGTGCTTTAATAAAAATTGATCGATGAGAAAACGCTGATTTATTTCGCTCAAAAAATAATCCTTTTTACTCGGCCATTATTGCCCTATCACCTTAAATGATTTTGACAATCTTGAATACGTAAAATCGCAAGTCTTCATCATGGCCAATTCAACAAGGCCCTGCGAGGAAAGCCATTGCCTACTTAATAAGTCAGCACTTCGAAGCCTTTTACTAAAATTCAGGTACTAAAGGCATTTCTTAAAAGCTTAAAATTTAACTCATTGATAAAAAATTCCGATATTTATCCAAGGGATAAGGCCCATATGTTGGGATATAATATGATCAACCTCGAGTTTTCTTTCAAAGATTCTTGAAAGAGACATAGACATACTTGAAAGAGACATAAAAGAGACATGAAAGAGTCATGAAAGAGTCGATATGAAAAAATTTGAGTGTTTAAAAAAAATTATTGCGAGCTTTTCTATCGCGGCTTTCATGATGACGGCTTTGCCTTTGTGGGCTAAAGGTAGAGATGCTTGCGGTGACCAAAATAAAAAATATATTGAACTTTATAATAAATTACTTGAATCCCTTAATTATGAAAAAGATATTGGCCCGGGAAAAATATTTGAAACGGCACTTTATGGTGAATATCAAAAGGTCATTCGTAAGTTGGGACAAACTTATGTGAATTATTTAAAGGTTGAAGACAACCAACAACAAAAAACAAATCTCGTTACATTTTTTAGAGCGATTGATGCTTATAAAAAAAATAATCAATTTAATTTAAACATAAATGATTTTAAAAGCGCCCTCGATGACCTCAAGACTAAAAATTTCTCCCCCGAAGAAATTTATCTGCTCGAAAAACTTATCATCCACGCCAACGACTTTATTGTTCGCGTGAACAGATTAGAAGATCCTAAAGCAACGTTTAAAAATGGTGAAAAAGTAAAAGCACAAAAACAAAAAGTCAGCCCACTTAATCGCCTCGTCCTACTTTTTTCCGACTTAAACAAATCTTCTTCCATAGATAATACTCATGGTGCTCAAGATCCCAACATCAAAAAAGTAATCGATGATGCAGTTAAAGACAACTTAAACAACTTACAAAAATTTATCAACGATCTTTCTCCAGCTTGCTTAAAAAGTATTAAAAAAATGAGCCCCAATAAAAATCTACAAAAAGAAAACTACGACTTATTTTTACAATCCTTAATTAGTTGTCGCCCCAATCAAGCATCGCTAAACAATAATAAAACCATTACTGATTTAGAAAAAATCCTGCATTTTATTAATACCAACGAAATTCATGAAAAATGGTATCGTCAAAAATCTGTCACAGTAACACCCAATAAGCAAACCGGTCTCGAAGATGCATTACTCGAGTCAAAAATTGCTTCCACTTTCGATAATAAAATTCGCTGCAAAGTTGTCGATGGAAAACTCTATCTATCAAATATTCCCTTACAAAAAGGGAGTACCACAAAATTTGATTTCGCAATGATTCAAATAAAAGAGAATGGGACAGTTTTGAATAAAAAACTTAAAGATCTTGTAACCATCAAACAAGACAAAACAAATCAATACGGCTTAATGGTCACTTTAAAAAATCCTAATGAAATAAGAAATTTAATTTTAAATATTGTAGACTCCTCTAGTTGCCAAGATATTTCCTTAACTAAACCAGAAACCAAACCTGATCCAGTCGAAAATAAGCCAAGTGAAACTGCTTCAACTCCTGCTGCAGAAACTTCAACACAAGTTGCGACACCTCCCACTGCAGAAGCACCTCCACTGACCAATCCTCTCCCAACTAATGGAGGAAGCAGCGTCGGTGGAATCGACCCAAAATCCCCCCTACTACAAGGTCCCCCCCAATTACAATCTCCACCAAGTGATTGTCCTACTGGCGGAGTGTGCAACACTCAAGGAACGGGTGGGCGCTAAGTGACTCGCCTTAAAAAATATAGCTCCTATCACTTGAGCCAAGTAAAGTAATCCGTTCTTCTTGGAGCGCTTCGATCTCTAAAAAAAGTTGGTGCTGAAAATTGGGTTTTAAATGTCCTAAAAAAATCGGAACCTGGGCAGGCATTTTTTTTATTTCTGCTTTTATGGTTTGGGGAGTGTGGTGCAAACTTTCATCGGCAATGGCCTGCATGCTATTGGGAAAACTTACCTCGGTAAAAATCCCGCGCAAGTTTGAACACCGATGGGCTTCTTCCCAAATTTTTTCTGTCGGCCCTGTATCCTGTGTAAAGAGCACTGCCGTGTTTTTTCTTTCGACGATAAAGCCCAGCGCTTCGTTTTGATGATTGACCGAAATCGGTTTAATTTTATAGTCGCCCAAAATTATTTCTTGCATCGGCTTAAGAGAGTAAAAAGCAAGAGTGGGATTTTCTCGACTGGGAAGCTTGGTAAAATCGGGCCAGATAAGGTCGTTTAATAAATGATCTTTAATTGCCTTTTCAACCTTGGGATGGGCATAAATATGAAAAGGTTGATCCTTCATTCCAAAACAATTGTCGGCGAGGAATGCAAGATCTGAAATATGATCGAGATGGGGATGAGAAATAAGAATATGCTCGATCCGCGCTTGCTCTTCGATCTGGATACCAGAGGCCACCGACCCCGCATCGATGAGCAATTTTCCATCAATAAGATAGGATGTCGCTTTAAACCCTGGTGACACACCTCCGTGTCCACCAATTATTCTCACCATCATGGCCAGAAACTCCGATAGAAATAATCTTAATTTATTTTACACTGCTCATGCCATGCTTTGCAACGATTTCTGTTTTGATGTTTTATTTTCTCTGCGACATTTGCTCGTAAATTTCATGGGCAGAAATGCCCGAGAAAGAAGATAAAAGTTTCGCGAGTTTTTTGGGCTTTTGATCGGATTTTAAATATTCTTCAATTAATTTTTTTTGCTCTGTTAAATCTCCAGAAGAATTTTTCAACGGCAATTCATCGCTTGCAAACATAAAAACAAATTCGCCTTTTATCATCACTTTATTTTCCAATGAATCTAAATCCTGGCGATTTATTTTAACTACTGTTTGAAATTTTTTTGTCAGTTCTTTCGCCAAGACAACTTCCCTCTCGGGATAAAGTTCAAAAAAATCGCGCAAGGAATCCTCAATGCGATGGGGTGCTTCAAAACATAAATGCGTTCCATATACTTGATGGGCACCTTGAAAAAACTGCTTGCGCTCTTGATGTGCGCGGGGAAGAAAGCCCCAAAAATGATAAGGGATAGGCGGGAGACAGGAAAGTTCCAGCGCCGTAGTAACTGCACTCGCTCCTGGAATTGTATTTAATTTAAATGGCCCGCTATCTGCGAGTTCCTTTATCAACATGTAAGCTGGATCGGAAATCATTGGGCTTCCCGCATCGGAAACTAATCCAATATTTATCCCTTCACTTAATTGTGCTTTTATTTTTTCGATCTTGTGTTCCGAGTGATCAAAAAAAGAATCGATGATTTTATCCTGATAACTTATATCCCAAGCTTTTAATTGCTCTTTAAACACTCGCGTATCTTCGGCATAAATAACCGACAATTCTTTTATAGTATTTAGAGCACGTAAAGAGATATCCAAGCTATTTCCGATTGGCATGCTGATTAAAATTAATTCTCCACTCATCGCTATCCTCAAACAATATGCCCACTTTGCCTTTTTACTAGGCAAATTTAGGGAGGCTAAAATCATTTTGCCATTTAAGGTAATATCTTAGTTGATACACACTCATCTGAATAGAGTGAACAAAGGATCAAGTTATGAGCATGAAAGCCCAAATTCGCACTGACGCCCAGGGA
>Ga0255169_1000055_pt1 | contig 72976 bp, 58 predicted proteins | sample Atl_Miss_RepC_8d_FD_183179 | JGI IMG/M metagenome (GOLD analysis project Ga0255169, IMG submission 183179) | Freshwater microbial communities from Altamaha River, Georgia, United States - Atl_Miss_RepC_8d | ecosystem: Environmental > Aquatic > Freshwater > River | place: USA: Georgia | collected...
GCACAGAATCTGAAAGAACCTCGAACATTTTAAAAATTTTTAAACCACTTCCTTACGTGGGAGTAAATAAAGTTAATTTTTCACATTTTCTTTTTACCTCTGCGTTTTCGGGAATGGAATTTACATTGACCTTTTTGGCCCACGAACGATTAAACTTTTCTTCGATGGATAATGCTTACCTCTTTATTTATATCGGGTTTATTATTGCTTTTGTGCAAGGTGGTTTTGTTCGAAGAAAAGCTTCTAGTATTGGAGAGAAGAATATGGCGATGATGGGACTGGTGGCGACGATTCCTGGTCTTTTATTACTTGCCTTTGCTTATTCTAAAATTCAGTTGTATGCTGGACTTTTCTTTTTGGCGATTGGATCGTCGATGATTATTCCTTGTATGAGTTCTCTCGTCACTTTCTATACCCCTTCAAATGAGCAGGGTAGAAGTATTGGGATCTATCGCTCTCTGGGCGCACTTGCCCGGGTAGTTGGGCCTTTTTCAGCGGCGATTATTTATTCAAAATACAATGCGAGTATGCCTTATCTTTTAGGGGCAGCTTTCCTACTTATTCCACTGTATCTAATCAGTGTTCTTCCCGCCTACAAAAAAGAAGAAGCTTAATTTTTTAGCATAAAAATGGATTGAGTTTTTTCTCTTCATAGACTCTCGTTTGCGGCCCATGGCCTGGAATAACGAGAGTCTCTTCGGGAAGTGTAAAAAGCCTTTCGCGGATCGATTTTACAATTTGTTTTCCATCGCCACCTGGTAAATCGGTGCGACCGATGGAGCGATAAAATAATGTGTCGCCTGAAAGCAGCATCGGAGCATCAAAGCAATTCAAATAAAATGAAGTCGATCCAGGAGTATGCCCTGGAGTGTGCAGCGATTGGATCACATTTTTAAATTCATCGCTTAAGTCGTACTCTTCGCCGTCTTCAATAAAATGATCGATGGGGGAGAGTTCTCCCACCTGTTGGCCAAAAAATCGGCCTTGTTCTTTTAATAATTGATAGAGAAAGTGGTCGTCTTTATGTAAATGCATTTTGGCATGATAACAATTTTTAACTAAATTGCTTTCGCCGATGTGATCAAAATGTGCATGTGTGTGCAAAAGTATTTTAGGTTTTAATTGATACTGATCGATTATTTTTTTTAACGCCGCAAAGTCGTTACCCGGATCGACAATGATCGCTTCCTTGCTGGAATTAATAAATAAAATACTACAGTTGCAGGCGTAGCTTCCAATGGGGAATTGGAGCATGGTGAGGTGTTCGTTTTGCGTGATTTTCATTTTTTTTTCCTGGAAAGTTAATTTATATACTCTACACAGTTTAATTTTCAAATATTGAAAATTAAAATTTACCAATGATTTGTATGTCTAGATTCAGCTTTTAAAGTGAATCGATGTAGGTAAAATTTTCATTTTTGTAGCACTGTTTTTACCAAGAGTTCTTTCGCCACATTAAGACCACTTAATTTTTCAAATAGTTCAAAACCTGGAACTGGATTAATTTCCAGTAACATCCATTTTCCTTCCTCGCATTCAATAAAGTCGATCCCCATAAAATGAAAGGAGAAATGTTGCTGGATTTTTTCCACTAAATTGAGCATGGGGGTTAAATGGCCTGAGAGTTTGGGGTGAAAAATGAGTTCATGATCTGTGAGAAATGATGCATTTTTTCTAAAGCTTTGAGATAGTGACTTTTTCTCTATGGCCCCAAGAATGCAATCTTTTATGACTAAGACTCGGTATTCGTGTTTGATTTTTAATAAGGGTTGTATGATAAATCGCTGGTCATTTTTAATTGTTGTAAAATCGAAAAAGCTAAGCAAGCTTTCGAGACTCAGAAATTGCATGACGCCAATACCACCGTTGCCTCGAAATGTCTTCAGCACAAATTGATCACTTCCAAAATCTGCAAGTATAGACTTTCTTTCTTCGCGACTATGACTTCTTAATATAAGTGTGGGGGGGAGAGGGAAGCCCAAGTGAGTAAGTTCTAATAAAGCGCGATCTTTGTTTCTAAAAAGTTGATGATTTTCAATTGAGTTAATAATTGTTGCACCATGATTTTGACAATCGCGCGCATAGACTAAGTCGACATCATCAAGATTAGTTCCAGTCGAGCGAATCAAGTGAAAATCAATATGATTATTTGGGATTGGAGTAGGTGAGTTTAGTTTTAAATGAAACTGAGTATTTAAGTGCAATTGAACTGGTAAATTTAAAGTGCAACATTCATCAATAATCCTTTGAGTGCTATATAGTTTTTGAGATTCAATCCCTAAGCTGATCTTCAGATCCTTCAAAACAGTCGTCCTTTGATGATTATTTTCTATGTTTAACATAACAAAGATTGAATTAATAATCGAGCTAGTTATAATAAATCCCACTATGATTAAATCCAATTTAAAGATCCTTACAACGATATTAATGGTGTGCTTATTGACGGGGTTTCTCAGTGCTATGGATGAATCGCACAGTGGGATTGTTAAAATTGTGGATAAATCTGATATTGGCCTCACACCAGCTCTCAAAAGTTTTTGTCAAAAAATTGAAACTCGATTTTTAAAGTATGGATGGGGGAAGAGTCAGTGTGAGTCTTTTACATGGAATCATGTTCGTAATTCTGTTTTGGGAGATCCATTGTCTTGGACTGTTTTTGGAGACACTGGGCATGGCGCACTTTCTGACCTCAAAGAAAAAGATTTAACGATTGTTATGTGTGGAGTGCACGGAGATGAAATTACACCAATTAAATTTTGTTATGATTTGATGTTTTATTTGCGCGAACAATTTAGCGACAAAACACAAGATGAATTTAAAAATAAAGTAGTCATTGTAGCTCCAATCGTTAATCCCGATTCTTTTTTTAAATTAAGACCTACTCGAACTAATGCTAGAGGAGTCGATGTCAATCGCAACTTTCCAACGATCGATTGGCTTAAGGACGCGAGAAGACTTTGGGCCCTAAAACATAATAAAGATAAAAGAAGAAATCCTGGTGTTAGTCCATCTTCAGAGCCAGAAGTCGTCTTTCAAATAAATTTAATTAAGCGTTATGCTCCTGATAAAATTATATCTGTTCATGCGCCACTTACTTTTTTAGATTACGATGGCCCATCATCTGTTTTATCCTCTGTCGATGGGACGAAGGCTGAGGAGTTGCTAGTTCAGATGAGTAAGGATTCATCCGACTATAAAGTTGTCAACTATCCATTTTTTCCTGGATCGCTTGGAAATTGGGCCGGTAAAGAAAGAGAAATTCCTACTTATACCTTAGAGCTTCCGTCGTCTGATCCGCGCAAATCACAAGTCTATTGGCCTCAGTTTAAATCGGCTATGCATAAAGCTATCGTTCATGATTTAAAAGTTTCAATTGCTAAAAAAATTGAAATTAATCAAGAAGCTGAAAACGATCCGACTAAGAAAGCTCAGTAGTTGAATTGATAATATTCCGAGCGAAGTAGTCAGACGTGTTTAGATAGTCAATTATCTGCAAGGTAAATTATCTATTTAGACGTCACTGCCAATTATTTCTTTCAAAAACTAAAGATTTTCCATTTTTAATCGATAGGAGAAATGTGTGTCATTAATCTATGGAGTGGAAGATGTTGGCAAGTTTTTCAGAGTTTAAATTTTATCAATCCTTTAGAATACCAATCGAAGAAGCTGATGATTTGCGCTTTTTGGTGCAGTATGATTCGGGGCCTAAATCCTCAGAGTATATTGAAGATGGTAAGTTGATTGACTTAAGCTTAACGGGATTTGGATTTAAAACTAAGCAGAGAATTTCTGTTGGTACGGAACTTTCAATCTCACTTCAATTTAAAAAACATCATTTGGATTTAACTGGACGAGTTGTGCGAGCTTTTTCAAATACCTTAAGTGATGATGCGATCATTTACGGGGTGGAACTAGATGAGGACAAGGGGATTAATAAATTTTTAGAAAATTATATTTTAAGTTTTTCTGCGGAAAGATTAAAAGATTGTTTAATTCAGTCTGCACTTAAGGAAAGATACACTAAGGCTGCCGATGGTTTCGAAATTTTTTCCTTACTTTTATCTTTGTTTAAGGAAATTTCTTTATTCGGTGATAAAGAAGGCTTTATCGATTCATTGCTTGAAGAAGTTGTGAGAATTTTAAATGCTCAAAGAGCGACAGTTTTTTTAATTAATCCAGAAAAAAACGAATTAGAAGCCGTTGCAGCACTCGGGGTTAAAAAAGATCATTTGAAGTTTGATTATCGCATGGGAATTGCAGGTTCAGTTTTTACCACTGGAGTTGCTTTAAATATTGATACTCTTCATGATAGTTCCCGCTTCAATGAAGAGTTTGATCGCAAGTTGGGTTTTGAGACTAAGTCGATTATTTGTCATCCTATTCATAATCGAGAAGACAAAATTATAGGCGTGATAGAAGTTTTGAATAAGCGGAACGAAGACCGATTTACTGTTGAAGATGAAAAAACTATGAAAGTTTTATCTTTAATTTTTTCTTCAGCATTTTATAATTTTACTCCGCTCTCTGAGCGCTCTATGGTTCGACGATTTTCTGGACCGATCGATCGAAAAAATGCTTTCATTGGAAAGGTGCCGCATGTGGCATCTTTGAGATCAACGATTTTAAAACTTAAAGATATCGATGCGCCTGTCCTCATTTTTGGCGAAACAGGTGTTGGTAAGTCTCTCTATGCTAAAATTCTACACACTGAAGGACAGAGAGGATTAAAGCCATTTGAAAGTATTCATTGTGAGGATGCAGATATTTCTAGAGTAGAGCAAGAAATTTTTGGTATCGATGAACAGCAATCCAAGTTAATTCGTTGTGCAGGTGGCACAGTGGAGATTTGTGAAGTTCATCGGCTTAATCCCATTATGCAGTCGCGCTTACTCGAGCTACTTAAATCAAAACATATTGCCGGTTCAAAGTATTCTGTTGATTTGCGATTTATTTTTACTACGAGCAAAGATTTAAGTGAACTTTCAATGAAGGGAGAGTTTAATCGCGAATTATTTGAACTAATTTCAAAAGCTAATATTTTTATCGAACCTTTGCGTCGACGCATCGACGATTTGGAAATGTTAATTGACTATTTCTTAAAGGTTGAATGCAAAAGACAAGGCTTGCTACTTAAAACATTTGCGCCAAAACTTTTAGATAAATTAAAAAAGCATGATTTTCCAGGAAATATTAAAGAACTTAAATTATGTGTTGAGCGAGCAGTTCTTTATCATCCAAAAGCTCATGTGATTACCGATGTTGATATTTTAGATTCTGCATCTCCATTGGTTGATATGGCCGTAAAAAAGCGAATGTTTGGTGATTTACCTTATGTCTCTGACCACAACATTTCCCTTAAAGATCGAGTCGCAATAGTGGAACGAGAAATGATTCTTTCTGAGATTAAAAGAAACAATGGCAATAAATCAAAAGCTGCAATAGAGATGGGAATCTCTCGCGAGGCTTTAAGAAAAAAACTGCTCATAAGTTCTGAAATACTCAAAAATCTTAATTTAACTGAAGATGAGAGAAAGAGAATTGAAGAGGAAGATGACGAACTAAAAATTGCATCGTAACATAATAACATGTCTATACTTCTATCGATGCTTTCACATTTAAAGATAAAAGATTTTGTCGATATTTTAATCGTCACCATTTTAATTTATCAACTGCTACTTATAGTCCGAGGCACAAAAGCCGTCCAGATGATGGTTGGTCTCGCGGTGCTATTTATATTATTTTGGGTGGGAGTGACTTTTAAGCTTTATTCATTAAATTGGGTCTTGGCCCATTTTTTTGACTCATTTTTTATTATAGTTATTGTGCTCTTTCAGGATCAGTTTCGTTCCGCGCTGGCCCAAGTTGGGAATCAACAAAGAAATTTTCTTTCGATGTTTGGCCAAAATCAAAATGATCTAGACATTGAAGAGATTGTTGAAGCATGTGGAGCACTCTCTTTAGAAAAGATAGGAGCGATAATAGCTATAGAAAGAAGTAATGGCTTATTAAATTATATTAACACTGGAACGCGCCTTGATTCAAAAATTCATTCTGATTTAATTTATGCTATTTTTGAAACAAGCTCATCAATTCATGATGGCGCATTGATTATACAAAATGGCAAAATATCTTCGGCTGGTTCTTTTTTACCACTTTCAAAAAACTTTGATATTGAACGTCATTTGGGAACGCGCCATCGAGCAGCGCTCGGACTTTCTGAATTAACAGATGCCTTAGTTGTTACAGTTTCAGAGGAAACTGGTCGTATGAATATTTGCGTAGAAGGCCATTTTTATCCTTGCCAGTCGGAAAAAGAGTTGGGAGATTATTTAAGACATCTCTTGATTAATGAAAGCTTAGATGAAAAGCTGAAACCGATACGAACGAAGGATATCGTGCGTTGAAAAAAGAACGCTTACAAAGACATACATTAAAGTTTTTATCTGGACTTCTTGCCTTGTCTCTTTGGTACTACGTTGCAAATTCAGGCCCTATTGAAATCGAAAGAAAGTTAAGCGTTCAATACCTACTTCCGTCGGGTACTAGTTTAATGAGTATGAACGAAAAACAAGTGATCTTAAAACTCAAGGGGCCGAAAGCTTTTATTGGAAATGTTTTTACAAAAAAAGAAAAATATATTGTTGATTTAAAACCATATTATAAAACTTATGGAAAAAAATTTAAAATAAAATTTATCTCGAGTCATCTGGAACTACCCTTTGGCGTAGAAGTTTTGGATATTATTCCTAAAGATACGACTATTGAAATTGATCAAGTTGGTATGATTGAAATGCCAGTGAAAGTACAGTTCTTTGGTGATTTAGGAAAAAATCGAAGACTTAAAGAATTTAGAGTAAATCCTGATACAATCATGATCAAGGGGCCGATTACATTACTTAGAAATATTTCTAGAGTTGATACTCTTCCTCTCAACTTGGCCATTTTAAATAAAGATGAAGGCGAGGTAGATTTACCTTTAACTCCACTAGACTCTAGATTTGAAATTGACCGAAATTTAAAAGTGACATTAGAATATAAAACCAAAACAATTAAGTGAGTAAGCATGTCAAAAGATAGAAAATATTTTGGAACAGACGGAGTGCGTGGAAAAGCTAATGTTCATCCTATGACTGCTGAGGTTGCTGTGCGATTAGGTCGCGCCGTGACTCATTATTTTCAATCCATCAACCCACAAAATATCAAGCCACTCATTATTGTTGGAAAGGATACTCGTTTAAGTTGTTATATGATCGAGATGGCTTTTGCCGCTGGCGTTTGCTCGCAAGGTGGGGAAGTGATTTTAACAGGCCCATTGCCCACTCCTGGGGTTGCTTTTGTGACTCACTCAATGCGAGCTGATGCTGGAGTGATGATTTCTGCTTCCCATAATCCTTTTTTTGATAATGGCATTAAAATATTTGATGGCAAAGGTTTTAAACTTCCTGATTCTGTGGAAATGGAGCTTGAACGTTTAATAGAAAATCCAGAACTCATGCCGGCAAAAACCGGTGGAAGTTTAGGAAATGCAGAGAGACTTAAAGAAGTTTATGGACGCTATATAGTGCAAGTCAAGTCAGCACTCAATAATGATTATGATTTAGAAGGTATGCGCATTGTTTTAGATTGTGCCAATGGAGCTGGATATAAAGTAACTCCAATGATTTTTAGTGAATTAGGTGCAGAAGTTTTTTCCCTCGGGATATCTCCCAATGGAGAAAATATTAATAAAAATTGTGGGTCGATGCATCCGGAAAATGCCATCAGTGAAGTTCTAAAATATCGCGCAGACTTAGGAATTTGTATCGATGGAGATGGGGATCGATTAAGTGTCATCGACGACGAAGGTGTGTTGGTTGATGGCGATAAAATACTGGGTCTCTTTGCCAAATTATTATTGAAACAAGGTCACTTAAAAAAAGGCGATACGGTTGTGGGCACGGTGATGACAAATCTGGGCTTAGAAGTTTATCTCGAGTCATTAGGCTTAAAACTTCATCGCACCAAAGTGGGTGACCGTTACATCATTGAGTATATGAAAATGCATCAAGCAGTTTTAGGTGGTGAACCATCTGGACATATTATTTTTAGTAAACATTCAACCACGGGAGATGGTGCCCTCGCCGGTTTAAAAGTGATTGAAGCAATGAAAACATTTAATACGAGTTTAAAAAAACTCACCGAAGAAATTATTCTTTTTCCACAGGTCAATAAAAGCGTGCAAGTGCGCGAAAAACCCGAATTGATGGAAAATGAAAAAATTAAAGCGGCAATATTACAAGCGGAAAAAAATCTGCAAGGCAAAGGCAGAACTCTACTAAGATATTCAGGTACAGAACCACTGCTTAGAATCATGGTAGAGGGAGAAGATGCCGACTTGGTGGCTTTAGAGTGTGAGCGCTTAGAAGCCGTGGTAAAAAAAGAAATTGGACATCATTAAAAAATAATTTGATAAAATTTATTTCGAAATAACATTGCATAGGAGTAGAGATGCGGCCTCAATTAGGGATTAAAATTGATCATATCGCCAGTCTTCGTCAAATGAGAACAGAAGAGTATCCAAGCTTGGTGGAAGCATCGACGGCGATTTTATCTTCCGACGCCGATATGCTCTCTATGCACCTGCGCGAAGATCGTATGCACATTCAAGATTTTGATGTGGAGACCATTAAATTAGTTGTGAAGCGATACGGAAAGCAACTGCATTTAGAAATTGGAGTGAGTGCTGAAATGATCGATGTGGCGCAAGCTGTGCAACCGGAATGGCTCACCTTTGTCGCTGAAAAAAAATCTGAAAAAAGCGAAGAGGGAGGAATTGACCTTTTAGACGATGTTAAGTTTCAACATTTAAAAGAAGCGATGATCAAATTAAGAGAAGAGGCGCGCGAAGTAAAAATCTCTTTGTTAATCGAAGCCAAAGTTGAACAACTCCTGCGGGCCATAGAGCTTAAGCCCGATGCGATTGAAATTCATGTGGCGGAATTTTCAAAACGATTTCACAATGGCGACGATTGCGAAAAATATATAGCAGCATTTAAAATTGCTCACGATCTTGTGAAAAAAGAAAGCATTACTCTCTTTGCCAGTCGGGGACTGAGTCGCGAAAGTGTAAAAGAGTTAAAAAGCCTCCATCTCTTCGATGCTTTTTTCGTCGGCCACGCGGTGGTTTCGGAAGCTTTGTTTTGTGGCTTGAGCGAGACGATTAAGCAGTATGTTAAAATGCTCGACGAAGAGCAAATAGTTGCAAGCGAATAGGTGAGAGGACGCTATGATCAGAACATGGAAAAAAGTTTTTGAATCGGATTATCAAAATATAGTTTTGGAAATAAAAGACTTAGTTCTTGCTCCGGCGGTTATCTATTTTGAGGGAAATTTGGGTGCTGGTAAAACAACTTTCTGTAAAGAGTTTATCGCTCATTTTGAATCCCATCAATCGGTATCGAGCCCCACATACTCTTTGATTCACGAGTATGAAAAAATACTGCATGCCGATCTTTACCGCCTAGAAAATAAAGATGAACTCATCCCGCTAGAAATTCCCGTCTATCTCGAAGAAAAAGATTACTTTATTATTGAGTGGGGGGAGCGTTTTCATTTTTCAATTGAAAAGTACACGCCGGAAGAATTTAAATTTTTTACTTTAAAATTTGAAATTAACCCCGAAACACAAACCGGTGTCGCTTCGAGAAATCTGATACTCAGTAAAAAAGATTAACTCGAGTCTCGAACTCATATTCTTCGTTGACAATAAAATTAAATTCATACATTTTAGCTTCACAATTTTTTTTATTTTGGTGAGGTTATTTATGAAGCATTTATTATTAATGCTGGGATTTTTTTGCTTAGGCTTAGATGCATTTGGACAAAGGTATATTCAAAATAATGTGCCAGGGTCCAACAGTAAAAATCCCTTTGATGTCCGTCCAAATACTTATTATAGCAATGAAGTAAAAATAGATCCTATTTGCGTGCGTCAGTCTTTTGCAGGCTACGATCGCGATAACCAAGCGCTTTGTTATTACAGTTGTACCATCGCGGATTGGAGGACTTACTCGGGCGAAAAATATGGCTATATATTAGATTGCAGGCGAGGAAACTGTAGTTGGGTAGAAAAATTACTCGATACAGATTGGAAGTATTTCTTGTATCGCACCGATCGGGTGAAAAATTATTGCGAGCTTTAGTAAAAAAGTTCGGAAAAAATTTCCGAGTAAAAAATTTTTAACAGGTTTTTTTTCTAATTAAAATTCATTGGATAAAGTGAGCTAAATTATCGGAAATATTGAAGAAAAATACCAAACTGAATTCATTAGAAAGAATTAATTTCAAGCATTTATCATGAAATCTTAAAAAAATGATGATTGACTTCCATCTTTTTCTAACGTCATACTTATATATGAAAGATTGATTCTTTAATGTGAGAATCACTTTTATAAAGCCGCAAGGAATCGCGGTCTTTTTAATAGGCGAAACACTAAGTTAAAGGATAATCGACAACCCAAGGCCTAAAGCAAATTGGATTTTTTATGGAGGAAGACCAATGAGACTTACATCTAAAGGACGTTACGCAGTTAGAGCAATGCTTGATCTTACAACTCATTCAAATGGGAATCCTGTAAGACTGCAAGAAATTTCAACCCGTCAAAACATTTCGCTTCACTATCTCGAGCAGCTTTTTAGAAAGCTGAGAAATGGCCAAGCTGTTAAGTCAGTAAGAGGCCCAGGTGGTGGTTATGTTTTAGCTCGCAACATGGATCAAATTACGATTAAAGACGTATTAGACTGTGTAGGTGAGAACATTAACCCTGCTCGCGATATCGTGGGAACTGAAGCAGAAGCTGCAAATTCACTTGAATTTCACCTTTCAAAGAACTATTTTATGAATCTTGGGATTATCATGAAGGAGTATCTTGCAACGACAACTTTAGGCGATCTGGTTAGAAAGTCTAAAGAAGTGGAAGCAGAAGTGTTAGAAGCTCAAAGTGAAAAAGCTAATCAAGCAGGAATTATCACTTCTTCTATTAGAAATCCGATTGGAGAAATCAATCAGTAATTCGAGCGATTTAAATTTTTATTTCGATTATAATGCAACTTCTCCACTGGCAAGCTCTGTTCAACAGGCGTTTTCCAGTGGAGAATTTTATTTTGCCAACCCATCTTCCCAGCATCGTTGGGGAAAAAAATCTAAAAAATATCTTATCGACACAGAAGATTTTCTATTTGATTTTTTTAAATTAGAACCAGAAAAATTCGATCTTGTTTTTCACTCTGGAGCTACCGAGGGGATCAATCATTTTTTTAAAGTCAGTGCTGAAAATGATTTTTTTCAGCAAAAAAAATCGCTATTTGTCATGCTGGAAACTGATCATTCGGCAGTAGTGCAACAAGCGACAATGCTAGAGCGGCTTAACCATCGAGTGCTTTTTATAAAATGTAATCGCACAGGTGAAATCCAAGAAGAGTCTTGGGAGAATTTTTTACAGTTACAATATAATTTTGAGCAAGTTTATTTCAATGTAAGTCTGATCAATAATGAAACTGGATTTGTTTTTTCTTTGGAAAAATATCAAAAGCTGACCAAGCTTCCTCAGGTGTATTTGCATATTGACGCTGCTCAATTGCCCTTTAAGTTAGAAAATTGGCAAGTCTTACCTGATCATTTTAAAATGATTACTTTTTCAGGCCATAAGTTTGGAGCTTTATTTGGAACGGGTTTTTCGTTTATTCAAAAAAACTTTTTAGATCGGGCATTAATTACGGGCGGAGGTCAACAGTCAAACCTACGCTCTGGAACCATTAATATTCAAGGAGTGGTTAGTTTAAAACTGGCCATGGAAGAAAAACTACTAGAAATACAAGCTACAAGAAATAGTAAAAGTGGTGAGCAAAATTGTCGCGAGATTCGCGATAAGATTTGGGATATGCTTGCTAAAAAATACCCCCAGATTCAATTAGTTTCGAGCAAAGAACATTTAAATACCAATACAATTTGTACGGTTTTTCCCGCAGGATTTAACGCTGATTTTGTCTTAATGAAATTTGACCTTGCTGGCGTAAGTGTATCAAATGGCTCTGCCTGTTCCTCGGGGATTGCGAAAATAAATCGCATTTTAAAAGCGCAAGGATTTAGTGACCAGGAAGCTTCCTCAGGTATTCGTTTTTCTTTTAATCCTTCCATGAGCAAAGAGCAGGGGGAGCTTTATCTAGAAAAGATTGATCAAATTCTCGCCTCACTTTTTTTATAGAAAAATCTAAAATTCCCTAGGAAAAAATGATCTATTTCTAAAATTTGAGAAAAGTTTTCTCAATTAATCTATACTAAAAAGATGAAAACTGAGTACGGAAATTATTCAAAAGAATTGGCCAAAGCGAGAGAAGATTTTACTTCAACTAATAAGAAGTTAAAGGACAATTTTGAAAACTCAGTCAAGAGTTTAGAAGAATCGAGTGAGAAGAAACTTGCAGATAATAAAAAAGTATCCAAAGAAAGACGCGAAAAACTAATTCAAGATCAAAATGATCAATTGGAACTTCTTTCAAATAAAATGTCTAATATCATAGAAAGAAAACAAAGTGATTTTAGAGATTCATTAAAAAAGGAGCGCGAGCAATTTGATTTTGATAAAAAACTACAAAAAGAAGACTATCAAAATAAGCTTTCAAATGTAAAAGATTCTTATGAGCGATCTTTTGATCAATTGAAAAATACCAATGAGAGGCAAAGAGTAGAAATGGAAAGAAATTTCGACTCAGCTCTTTCAAATAATAAATACAATACAGATAAAAAAATAAAAGAAATTCAAAATAGTACAGATCAAACCATTGCCACTATGACTCAGGATAATTTAGAGCAAAAAAGAGAATTATCTAAACTCCATCAAGTTAATTCAGAAAAAGCAAGCGCGAGACATCATCAAGAGCTTGAGAAAAAGATGGAAGATCAAAATGGTAAGTATGCCGAACTTGAAAACTTAAAAAATACCGAGATAAAAAATCTAGAGCAGAGATATGACACATCGATGTCCAAAACCAAGAATGACAATAAAGACCAATACGATAGTTTAAAGGAAAGATTTGAAGATTATACTCAAGACATGCAACGTTCATTTATGAATAAATATTCAAAGCTAGAGCGGGATTCCAATCAAAAACTAACACAAGAAAGAGCACAACACGATAAAGAAATCTATCTTAGTGAAAGAGAGAAAGCGCAGTATGTAGATAAAAACTTTAAAGGTGAGGGAGCTGAGGGGCAAAAAAACATTTTAAAAGATCATTATGAAAGAAGATTAGATAATCTCAAGAAAGAAATTAATAATCAAACAGTAAAATTTCAAAGTGATGCTATTAATTTGGACAATAATTTAAAAAATGAATTAAAGAATAGGGAATTAGATAATCGCAAAGTATTTGATCATCAAAATGATCTTTTCCACAAAGAACTTTCTGATCTGGAACGAAAATCTAAGACCGACATGGATAAAAGCAGCACTGCTTATCGCGAAAAACTTCGTGAACAGGAGCTCGAACTTGGAAAAATGGTTAACTATGAAAAAGAGATTGGGAAAAAGAAATTAGAAAATCAAAGGAATGACTTTTCTAAAACAGTTCAAAAACTGGCCGAAATCAATGTTAAGAATGTAGAAAAGTTGCAATCTGAAAATGCTCTTGATAAACGAGAGATTATTCAAATTTCCAAGAAGAATTTAAGTGATACTGTGCGTGATTTAAAAGATATGCAAAGAATGAAGTTGGAGAAGCTTACTGATTCTTATGATCTTCAATTAAACAATGAGAAAAATTTAACTGCTAAAATACGAGAGGAATCAGAAGACAAGATTCAAACCATTGAAAGTCATGCAGAACAAAAAATACAAGCAGAGGAATTATTTAGCCGCGAGACGAGAATTGCTGACCGCAAGGTAATGCGTGAGAGATTAGAGGACATAAAGCGCGATTATGATTCAAAATTTAAGAGTCTAAAACGAGACTTTGACTTTGAACTCAATAAAACCAAAAAAGAAAATGATGTTCACTTACAAAGGTTAACTAAAAAATATGAAGCAGAAAAAGTAACTATCAATAACGAGCATTCGAAAGAAATTAAAAAAGTAACCAATGATTTAAAAGATCAATTGTGGCGACTTTCTAAAAATTCGCAAACTGAAAGAGAGAATATTATTGCTCATTACGAAAGTCGTCTGGCCGAAAATAAACTCAATCTCGACCTTGAGAAACTCAAAGAATCTAAAACAAAACAGCAGTTATAGCACCTAAATTATCTGCACAAGAGTGTTCCGCGAATCTCGAGCCAAAATTGCCACTAGGAGTTCTGGTTTGACCGAGACGGTCTGTGTTTTGTAAAGTATGAGTATCATTCACTGGTCGACTATCACCTTGGTAAGGAGCGTACAGATCAACATCCATAAAAGATCTTGTGTCATCATTTGACTTTCTTTTTGAACCTTTGGCCCAAACAGGCTGGCTTAGTTGCATGATAACCAAGGCACATAAAGTGATTTTAAAAAAAGATTTAAAATTAATTGTAGTGGTTAGTTTCATGTTGACCGTCCTTTGAAAGAAGTTCTTATAGCGACAAGCTTTCGCGTCACTATAAAGGTTTTAAAAAATTCTTCAAGAAAGTTTCATGTCAATACATAAAAATGATAGGGTTTGTAAGTCTTGGTAAGAATTCTAAAGCGAATTCTTAGATTATTTTATTTAAAAGTGCTCAAAATGACCACTTTTTAAGAACTTCTGCAAGTTTGGATTTAGTAAGAGGTTTTTCAATATATTCATCCATTCCAGCCTCGAGTGCCTTAATTTTTTGCAGACTTTGATCCTCTCCACTTAGAGCTATAATGACGCTTTTTTCCTTTTCTGTTTGACGAATGAACTTTGCTAAGTCAAATCCATTTCCATCGATAAGATTTAAATCTAAGAGATATAGACTGTATTGTTGATGTTCTAGCAAAGCATTGGCTTCTGTTACAGAGCTGGCAAGTTGTACGTTAAAATCAAAATCAGAGAGAATTTTATTTGCCACAATTTGATTGATATTGTTGTCTTCAACAATCAATACCTTTCTTAATTTATGGAGAGTTTTTAGATCTGGGTCATGTTGAGTCAAGAGGTGAGAAGATTTTTTAAATTTAAGATGTACGTGGACCGTTGTCCCCAAGTTGACTTCACTTTCAATCCAAATATCTCCATCCATTAGTTCAATAATTGATTTTAATATGGAGAGGCCGAGTCCTGTGCCGCCATATTGTTTACTGATTTCTGAATTTGCTTGAGAAAATCGAGCAAACAGTTTGTTAATTTCATCTTTCTTGATTCCCATTCCAGTGTCTTTAACTAGGAATTCAATTTTTTGAAAGTCATTTTCCTCAGAGAGTAAATGGGCTTCGATGCTTATCGTTCCCTTAAATGTGAATTTAAGGGCATTACTTAAGAGGTTTGAAAAAATTTGCCGCAATCTTAAATCATCGCTAATTATAAGTGGTGAAATCTTATTATCGATAAAAAGTTTTGTATCGATTCCTTTTTTCTCAAATTGGTTTTTATATACATTAAAGGAGGATTCGAGAACGGTCTTTAAATGAATTGTATTGTTTTCAAGAGTCAGTTTTCCAGATTCTATTTTTGAAAAATCGAGAATTTCGTTTAAAATTCTTAGCATTGAATTACCCGATTGTATCATGCCATCGGAGAGAATTTTTTGATTAGGGTCGAGGTTTGATTCATTTAAAAGTTGACCAAGACCCAAAATACCATTGAGGGGAGTTTTTAGTTCATGGCCTACATGCGCTAATAATTCCGATTTATTTTGAGTGTGTAATTCTGCTTTCTCTTTGAGAGTTTTGTACTTTAAGCTCATTTCGTTAGCTATATTGAGTGATCTTATTTTAACATAATTCATCATACCCCATGAAATCGATAGAAACAGCGAAAGCAGGATTCCAATCAACCAAACGGAGAGTAGGAGATTTTCATGAGATTTTTGGTAAAAATGTCTTAGGGAAGTTATATTAAATGTCCAAAGATTTCCACCCACTTCAACTTGAGTCGTGTAGGTAAAATACTTTCGATTCGATTGGTTGTTGCTTTGATGAGTACTCTGGAGCGACATTTCAGCATCATATACTAGTGATTTTTTTTCAGTATAAATTTCTAGGTCTATTTCTTGATCATAATCTTTCATGATCTGATTAAATGAGTTTTGAAATACGACGGGTGCATAAGTCCAACCAATAAGATGTTTGATTCGTTCACTTTCAGTATTTAATGCAACATTTTTGGCATAAACAGGGAGAAGGTACAAAGCGCCGATGTGTTTTTCTTGATCTTGAACTAAGGTAATAGGTTCTGTAAGAGTAGCTTTTCCTGATCGCATCGATTTATATGCAGCATCGAAACGATTTTCTTCTGATGCTACATCTAGGCCACGAGCTTTGCGGTTAATTTCATAGGGTTCGATATACTTGATAATATATAAATCATTTTGATGTTCGTTAAGTGTTTTGATTTTAAAGTCACTCATTCCTTCTTTTGCACATTTTTTTAAGAAAGCTTCCTGGTTTTTTCTTGGTACTCGTTCAATAAATCCAAAACCTAAAGCGCCAGGAAATTCTAGTTTATAGTCGCGAGACTTAGAGTATAGTCGAAAGTATTTTTCATCGACTTGATTGTTGACGATAAAGACCCCGCGAGCACCTCTTAGACCATACTCATAAATTTTGACACTCGAGCGAATCCGCCCAATTATTTTTTCAGAAACAGCTTTAAAGTGAGCATAAGCTTCGTCGTGGCGCAATTCTTCAAAATGAATGGCGCTGAGCCATGTGATTGACATGGTGACGAGAAAAATGAACAAAGGCCATTTTAATAATTTTAAATGTTGCTTCATGGTATCTAGCTTAACGGACAGTCTAATTCAAAAAATAAGTAATTTATTCTACTGAATGACTAGGTCCTTAAAATAGGAATGACTACTGAACGGTGCTAGCTTTAAAACGCTGTTCTTGAGTAGTTTGCTTGGATTTCTCAAGGGGGATGATAAAGTAATGCTTACGTCCTCTTGAAAACTTAGTTTCTAGAGCAAAAACATTATAGTGCTTGAGAGTGACTTCTGTATGAAGTGTGTAATCATCATTAATTTTTTTACCTTGATCAATCTCAAATTGATAGACATGTTCAAGCTTTTGAACAAAGCTGACTGGTTTAAAATCCACTCCATAGCTGATACCATCGAGAGGATAGGTTTTATATCGCACTTGTGAGATGATGTTTTTACTTGGAATAAAAACCTCAACTAGCAGCTTGTTTTCCTTAAATGATTTTTTCTTTACTAGCATGGTGACATCCTCTTCTGCAAAACATTGCAAGAAAACGAAGCATGTCATGATAAAATACAATTTTTTCACTCATTCCCCTACATTAATTTATTGAATAACAAACTTAGAAAAGAAGATATTCTTCACTACTTTATCATTTAAGACTTTATTAATTTCATTTTTTAATCTCTCCTCTAGCAATACTTTTCCCGAGAGCGTTGAGAGTTCTTCTTTGCCCATTTTAGAACAGACAGCAATAATTCTATCTTGAATGAGTGGAAGCTTCTCTTTTAAAGTTGGAAGCATTTCTTCGTTAAAAAGCGCTAGATTTGTTTCAACTTCAATCCAATGTAGTCGCTGATTATTCTTCTCACTATTGTTTGATAAACTTAAGATCATTTTATCAACTTTAAAAAGCGTCGGAATTTCTTTTTGCGAGGTGCTTGCGAGGAGTTCCTTTTTTTCCTTCTCTTCGTCAATTGGGGGTTTTTTGTAGATTTTTTCAGTCCAGTAAAAAAGTCCAATTACCGCTAAAGTGGTCAGTAGTGATACTGCAGTTAGAATTGTGTCGATGAGTTTTTTGCCAGTCATAATATTTAGTTTATCACGACTGGCAAATTTAAAAAGTTAAAATTAGAAAGGTAGTTTAGTGTAAGTTAGATTTAAATCTTGAGCAACTTGCTCATATACTAATGATCCTTTATAGACGTTGATTCCCGGTTTAAAAAGAGGTTCTTTCATGGCCGCTTCTTCAACTCCCATATTGGCGATCATTCGAGCATATTTTAATGTAACATTTGTGAGAGCGAAGGTCGAAGTTCTTGCGACTGCACCGGGCATATTCGCGACACAGTAATGTACGACACCATCGACAACAAAAGTAGGGTTTTCATGAGTTGTAGGTTTACAAGTTTCAATGCATCCGCCTTGGTCGACAGCAATATCAACAACGACTGAACCCTTTTGCATTTTACTAATCATTTCTCTCGTGACCAGCTTTGGAGCCTTAGCTCCTGGAACAAGAACCGCTCCAATAACTAAGTCAGATTCGATCACAGCTTTTTCTATATTTTCAGCATTGGAATAAAGAGTCGTAATTCTAGAGTCAAAAATAGCATCGAGTTCGGCTAAACGTTTCGTGCTAATATCAATAGCTGTTACGGATGCACCAAGCCCCATGGCCATTTGAATTGCATTTGTTCCAGCAATACCTGCACCAATAACTGTGACTTTACCGCGACGAACTCCAGGAACTCCTCCAAGAAGCACGCCTTTTCCACCTTTATCCAATTGAAGGTAACTCGCTCCAATTTGCACTGACATGCGACCTGCAACTTCTGACATCGGCGTAAGTAGTGGGAGTGAGCCATCTTTGGCAACGATCGTCTCGTAAGCAACGGCAGTACATCCAGAATTCATCAGTCCTTTAGTTTGTTCTAAGTCAGCAGCAAGATGTAAATAAGTATAAAGAATGTGATGAGGTTTTAGCATGGCAATTTCTTGCGCTTGGGGTTCTTTTACTTTTACAATCAACGTTGATTTTTCAAAAACTTCGGCAGCAGTTTCTAGTATTTTTGCTCCAGCCTTTTCAAATTCGTCATCAGCAATTCCGATTCCACTTCCGGCATTTTTTTGAACGTATACAGTGTGTCCATCACTCACCAAGGTACGCACTCCTCCTGGAACCATACCGACTCGGTTTTCATTATTTTTAATTTCTTTAGGGACTCCGATAATCATACATTGTACTCCTGTTTTAGGGGAAAATTCGTAGAAAATTTCAAGCATCATATCGCTTTTAGCGATGCGTTTCAACCCTGAATAGAGGTACGGATGGAGTTTTTTTACCATTCTAATTAGCGCATTGATTGCGCTCTAGTTAAATATCATGAAATGAAGCTTTCATTGTTTAATATTTAAGTATTGATAATTAAAAATGACCAATGATTTGTATACTTAGTTTCAGCTTTTCAAGTGAATCGATTTAGGTATAGCTTGAAAAGTCTCTAATGGAGGGTATAATTTAAAATACTCTATAGATTATAAGGATGTATATTTCATGAAAAATCACGGACGTTTACTCGTTTTAATGAGCTTAATTTTATTGCAATCTTGCAGTCAGCTAACGCAATCTTTAACCGCGGAAAAAGAGAATCATAAACTTAAAGTCGAGATCCACAAATATAAGCTCGACAATGGCCTGAAAGTTTTACTCATACCCAATCGTAGAATGCCGTTAATTTCTTACTATACACAATTTGAAATTGGCGGCCGTTTTGAACGCAAAGGTGAAACGGGGGCGACACATTTTTTAGAGCACATGTTATTTAAAGGCACGAGCCGTTTTGCGGATGGAACATTTGAACGCATACTAGACGAGAATGGCGGTGTAAATAATGCCTACACTGAAAACGATTCGACGACTTATTATGAAAATTTTCCCTCTTACTTGCTAGAGCAAATTCTTGAAATGGAGAGTGATCGAATGCAAAACCTCGTCATTTCACCAGCAGCTTTTGAGAATGAAAGAAAAGTTGTCTTCGAAGAGAGAAAAATGCGTTTTGAAAATTCCCCCGAAGGTATTTTATATCATCAGGCAGTAAAAGACTATTTTAAGGGAACGAACTACGAAAGTTCAATCATTGGGGAAGAGAGTGATCTTAAGTCTTTGACACCAGAAAAATTAATGAACTTTTATCACACTTACTATCGACCCAATAATGCTACCTTGGTTATTGCTGGAGATTTTGAACTTACAAAACTCAAAAAACTTATTGATGAAAAATATAGTGTTATTAAAGCCAATCCTGAAATTGAAAAGCTAAAAAAAGAAATTGATCGCGACGAAGCCTATGTCATAAACGCTCAATTGGGTCGTCAAGTTGATTTGAAATTTGAAAACGAAAATTTAATATTTTCAATCCTAACTCCTGGTTTTAAGGCTAGCGATGACAAAGCATTAGTCCTCGATCTTTTATTATCGACTATCAATGGAGGAGGGAGTTCTTATTTAACCCAAAAGTACGTGCTCAATTCTCAATCGCCTTTGACTTATCTCAATCATTACAATCTTAAATTTAAAAAAAGTGGTGCAATTTTGTTAATGGGAGAAATGGTGAAGGGGAAAGATTTTGCTCACTTTAAAAATGAGTTTCTTACGCGCTTTCCAGATATGTGTCGAGAAGCAGTTACCGAAAAAGCACTTCAAAAATCTAAAAACCAGTACCTTACAAGGGGGTTTGAGCATCTTAAATCGAATAGTGGAATGGCCCAATTATATTTAGGTCATGAGGCAATTTTTAATGATTATAACCAGGGTAAGAAAAACTTTGAGCGTATTTTAAAAATGCAGACATCTGAAGTTTTAGAACTTTGTCTCGAACTTTTTAGTCCTGATAAAGTATTGGTGCACACTATTTCTAAATAATGTAATTTAAAATGACTGAGGGATCCATGAAAATTTTTATCGCAATATTTTTATTTTCTTTATCAATCGAAGCCATGAATTTTTCACGTCCAGAAAAATTGAATTGGAAGGGAGTTGAGGTTCACTATATTGAAGACTCTCGTTTTCCGACATTTGATATGGTTTTTTATTTTGATCAGGGTGCATTACTCGATGGCCCACTATCAGGTTTAACTCATTATACATTTCAATGGCTAACTCTTGGAATGGATAAAAATGGCCAGCAAATAAGTGAATTCGATATTCTTGACCAATATGAAACATACTCTAATTCTCCCAATTACAGTGTGGTCTATGATTACTCATTGCTATCTTTGAAAGGACTATCAAAGGATATGAAAGATCTCACTTTGCTGACCTGTCAATTGCTCAATCATGCTAATTATCCAGTAGAAAAGGTTAACAACGAATTAGACAAAGAAAAGAGCTTGCTCGAAAGCTCTCTTTCTCAATATGAAAGTTATGCTTCGCGAGCATTTCGTCACCTTCAACTTAAAGGAACTAAATATGAAAAACCAATAACTGGACTTCATCGCGATTTAATTAAAATTAATAGTGAATCATTGAAAAAAAATCTTCAACTAATAATGTCAAAAAGTCGTGTAAAGTTATATCTAACTGGACCGCGATCTATTTTAAGCGTCAGGGATACAATCGAAAATGATTGTCGCTTTAAAAGTGATCACTCGGTAGAACACGTTAATGCTTCTAGCTCTAAAATGGAGACCATTCCATTCAAAATAAATGCTCCAAAAATGCGTCAAATGTCATTTTATTTTATGCCAGTAGAAGGTGCCAATCAAGTGTACGTTTCTCTGGGCAGCACTCTCGTTGGAAATTACGGGAAAAGAGATGATTTGGCAGTTCTTGCTTCGGAAGTTTTAACGGGGGGATTTAGTTCTATTCTTATGAATGAAATTCGCACCAAGCGTGGTTTGAGCTATGGAATACAAAGCACGATTGCTGAATTTAATGACTACGGTCGAAGTATCATCACTTCATTTTCCAAGAATGAAACATATCTTAAATTAATTGATGTTACTTTGAGTGCACTTCAAAAGATCAAGCAAGGTAAATTAGAAGAAGAACGAGTTGAAAAAGTAAAAAAAGGCGTGATTGCTGCTCAAGTTTTTAAATATGAGTTACCCGCGAGACTGCTGATGGAAAAATTGGAATACGACTATATGGGGCTAGATTTTAATCAGTTTGATAGCTTTGATCAGGAAATTAGAAAAATTACAGGCGATGAAATTCGTTATAAAATTAATCAATCATTTTTAGATGGAGAATTAATCATTTTTGCCTTGGGGAACAAAGCATTATACCCAGAATTTAAAAAGCATTTTTCTAAAAGAGGAAAAGTAAAACTCATTGAGCAAAAAGAAGTTTACTAGTTTATTGCAGCCTGCGTGTGCGCAGTCATATTAACTCGCGCACCAGGTAGTACTTCAATATGTTGGGCCTTAATTGTTGCATTAACTTGAGCAGTGGGAAATATCTTAACAGTTCCAAGTGACTCAATTTCGCCTTCAAATTCGCCATAAATTTCTAAGTTGTATCCTTTCATTTTGCCTTTGACACTGGCACTCATTTCTATTTTAAGTGACGCATTTTTGGTGGCTGTGATTTGGCCTTCCATGTGTCCCGATAAAATGGTGTGATGGGAGAATATAAAATCACCGTTAAGATAGGAGTTTTTTCCAATATGAGTATAATCCAGATTTTCTAACATATTTTTTCTCTTAATATTTAAAGTTGATATTGTTATTTTGAAAATGAAGTAAGTCTCCATTTTTGGCAAAAATAAAAACTGTAAAGTGAAAAGTTCCCGGTTTTTTAGGACGACGAAATGTGGCGTTGACTGGTCTAAAACGCTGGGTGGCAAATGGCTCTCCGGCGCTGTAATTAATTTGAAAATCGGAATTCCCCAAAAGCGTATTGGCTGGGTAAACTTGAATGCTTTCTTCTGATTTCATTACTACAATGATGTGCCCAGCAAGTTTAACATCCCCTCCTAAGAGGTTCACTATGTTGAATTGAAGTGAAAGATTTTCTTTAGTAAATAAACCCTTGAAGTCTTCTAACTTTAAAGATGCTGGTTTGGTTTTGTCCTTGAGATGTGCCTGTGGTTTAAATAGCGAGAGAGTCGATAAGTTAATAGGTGAAGCCATAGGGGCGACATCTTTTGGAGCAGGGCAGTTTTTCACCGCAGGCTCCCTAACTTCTTGATTTTTTCCATCGCAAATTTGATTCTTATTTTTAAGCTCAGATTGAAGCAAAGTTTGATCATTGATGAGCTTTTGTTTATCAAATTGTAATTGATTCAGCTCTAACTTGCTTTTAGCATAATCATTTTTTAGTTTGCGAAGTTGGATATTATCTTGAACTGTACTTATTAAATGAAAAGGACTTGTGTGGATTAATCCAATAAATCCAATGACCAATGCAATTAGTGAAATTAGAGGAAGGCCGACGAGATACAATAGAACTTTATTTCGGCTTATTTTAAGTAAGCGAGGACTTTGATTATAACTCGAGTAGGTGATCGTAATATCATTTGATTGATGATTTTTTCGGGAGCTCATTGGAATTTTTCCCATTTGTCTTTTGAAATATTTGATGCATTAAAAGACAAAACTAATTTTCTTTTTTATGTTGATTGTATTGGTCATCTTTAAAAAATCGTAGACTGGGTGAGAATGCAACTTTATCGCTCTCATTAAATCCTTTTTCGGACCAAATTTCGTTGATAATTTTCCAGTTGTAATTGGCGTCAAGTTTTAAGTAGAGTGTTTTCTTGCCAGTGTCATTAATGGTTGAAGATTGGTATTTTTGAGTAAAGTTTACCACAGCATAGTCTTTAGTTGCTAAGATTGAAACATTTTCAAAATCAATTTTTGGTTTACCCGGATTAGAAAAAACTGCAGCTTTGTAGGTGCGATACTTATTAAAATTTCCACGAATATCTGTAAAATCAGTGGGGTGATAGTAAGACATATACTCTTCGATATTTTTACTTCTCCATGCCGCAAGCCATCCGTTGATCATTTTCTCGATTTCAGTTTTTTTAACATTAAATGACTTTTCACTTAGAAAAAAAAGATCTTGAACAACAACGATAGGAGTTTTGTGGAGTTCAATATATTTGGAAAGATCAATGAGGTCATTATTGGCCGTTACGACACAACCTCTCGAGTCCAAGCCTCTGTCTAGACGGGCTTCATCATTAGTCGAATGTAACCAAATTCCCGATCCACCTTTACCCATTTTATCATCGTAAGGGTTGGGGTAATTCATAACGAATGCGCCAGCACCATAAATAATTCCAGTTGGACCCGACTTGGTCATCAATTCTTTGTGAGTCATAAAGTCGATAAACTGATAGATTCCCTCTGGTGTTTTTAAATCGCCTTCATTGAGTTTATCGCCTGTTTTTTTTCCGGTGACCATTTGATAAGTTTTAATTAATTCAGGTATGCCAGATTTGTTTTTATATAAATATAAAAGGTGAGTAGATTTTTCGGCCACTAGAACGTGATGAGTATATCGGCCATCTAAACTTAATAAAGGAGCAGGGTAGTGCAAGTCGTTCGATGAAGTTGTATCTTCGGATTGTCCAAAAAGATGAGTTGTTAATATTAAAAGTAGCAAAGGAAAATAAAGTTTTTTAAATATATTCACTTTCATACGACCTTCGGGGAAAAAAATACCTATTCATAACTATTAAATCAGAAACAATGAATCTAATCAACATTTTATCGAGTGCTAGAAGGTCTCCCAGTCCAACTTTTCCCCCTTACTCTTAAAATATGATCAATGTTAAAATAACTATAACTGATATTGATTTTCAATTGCTCTCAAGCGATTTGAATTCAACTCTCTAACGTGAAAAAGGAATAGTTGAGATGAATACTAAGAAAAATATCCTCACTGATTTGGATGAATCTGATTTTGTCATTGAGTTTGGTGGTGGAAATTCTCAAAATACAGAGCTTGAAAATCAATCCCAAGTGTCAAATACGATTGATACTGATCAAAAAAAAGAACAAGAATTAGGAGAGGTGCAGTCGAAGGTTCAAAAAAAATTTGATCTAATTTTTAATGAAGAAGAACTCAGTTCTCTGGAGCTGCAAAGTACAACCGCCGATAAGCATGAGAATGTTGAGGAAGTTACTCCGAGACCTTTAGTAGAGTTAAATCTATCTGACATTGACGTTATTAACGAATTCGAAGGAGAAAGTACTCAAAAAACAATCATGTTTGAAAACCCTTCTTTAGAGTACTTAGCGTCTACATCTATTCAATCAAAAGAATCTGAAAATGTTTTGGAATTGCAAAATGAAATTCAATTTACAGAGGAAACAAAAGATAAAATAGAAGCTACTATCAATGAAATTGTACGGCCAAGTTTGCATGATTCAAAAGACAAAGATGAGGTGGAATTACCTTCTATTCCTTCCGATGATATTTTTCTAGATAACTTTGAAGAAAAAACGGTGGTGGTAAAGCCTAATACTGCCGAAGTTGCTGAATTATTATCAGACAAAACTCGGGAGATGTTTGATTTAGGTTTTGATCATGATGCGACAGTGGTTTATAATCCAAATGCTCTTCAGTCAAAAGAGGGGCCATTGCAAAATAACATTCCTGATGAAAATAAGCATGTTGCACATCAAGGCAAGGTCGATATTGATGAAAGCGTGCTGTCAGCCTCGCTTAATAAATATTCTAATGAACATCTAGAAGTTTTAAGGCAAGTTAAATTAGAAAGAGATTCATTACTTAGTGAAATAGATGAACTCAAATTAAAGTGTAAGTTGATTGATCGAGATCTTTTAACTTATAAAAGTAGAAATCAAGAATATAAAATTGAGATTGAGTTAATTAAGAAAAGAAATGCAGAAGAAGTTTATGTGTTGAAGCAGAATCTTGCTTTGGCAGATGACAAAATTCAAGTGCTCAAAGCAAAAATTGACGAACTTTTTGAAGAAAATGAAAGGCTTCAACAAAGCCTTAGACTTGATGTAGGAATGATTAAGCAAAAAGAAAAAGAGCTAGAAAATAAACTTGAGCTCCTAACCCTCGATGCAGAGGGGCAAATCTTTGTCCGAGAGCAAAAGATTCTAGAGCTGAGAAGGAAAATTGACTCCTTAGAATTTAATATGGAAAATGTGGGGATGAAAGAGCATCGATTGGCGCGCGAGAAAAAGGCGATCGAAGATAAATTTAACAAAGTCATCAACACGTTGCGAGACTCTTTAAGAGAAGCAGAAGAAGATTCAAATTATCAACAATTAAAATCATTAGAAAAATAAAGGACGATTGAATGAATTTAGATTTAGTGAATTTTCTCTCGGATGTCCAATTTTATCAGTACGAAAAAGATTTGTTTATATCACTCGATCAATTTTTGGCCCAATATTTTGGAGTGCAAAAAATAATATTTTTATCGATTCCTCTAAAAAGTGAAGTGTTTAAAATAAATGAAGCGCGGTCTATATTTACGCGCATGCAAGTTTTAGATGATGAGACCAAACAAACTCTAGAGAAAATGTTTACTTTATTGGCTAAAAATTATTACACTTGCAGTTTAGTGAATCAGTCACATACAAATCTCTTAAGTTTGGGTGAAAAAGGCAGTCAAAGGTATTATGCTTTTTTTGAATCCTCTGCCCCTCTAGATTCGACGGTTGCTAGTTCTCTACATAAATATTCCATTGGTAATATGAAAATTGTGGCGCAATTTGAAGAACTTAAAAAAATGCAGGAACTAATTCATATTGATGATGTGACCGGGCTTTATAATCAAAGAAAGTTATACAAAGATTTAACTGATTTTATTAACATTCATCAAAAAAGTAAGGAACCATTTTCGGTTTTGTTTGTCGATTTAGATCATTTTAAAAAAGTTAATGATCAATATGGCCATTTAGTAGGCACCAAGCTTTTAGAGATGGTTGCAAAAGATATAAGAAGTCTTTTGCGCGACACAGATATGGTGTATCGCTATGGTGGCGATGAATTTGTCCTTCTTTTGCCAACTGCCAATATCGAGGCAGGTAAGATGGTTGGAGAGAGAATTCTTAAGAAAGTAAAATCTAAAACCTACGATTTTTCCTTTAAAGATGATGAAAAAAAATTAGAGTTAAGCGTCTCGATTGGAGTTGCAGAGTACCCGAGTGATGCCAAAAGCTCAGAAGAAGTTCTTTTGATCGCGGATAAAATGATGTATGAAGCAAAGGGTAGTGGGAGAGGTCGAGTTGTCAATACGCAAGACTTATTTCACAAAAACAAAGTTAGTTAATTTGAATTAAATGATATTAAGGTTTTTCCATGTATATTATTTCTCTTTCTGATTTGCATTTAGGTCGCGGACGTTATTTAAAAAATGGACAAGTCAATTTACTCGAAGATTTTTTTGATGATGAAAAATTTTATGAATTCTGTGAATACTACTCCAAAGGCGAGTTCGAAAAAGAAAAAGTGCATTTAGTCTTAAATGGCGATATTTTAAATTTAATTCAAATAGATGTTGATGGTGTGTTTACGAACATCATTGATGATGAAATAACTTCAAAAGCTATTCATCAAATTGTATCCGGCCATCCCAAGTTTTTTGAAGGATTGAGAAAGTTTTTAAAATCACCTTATAAAGAAATCACATATATTATCGGCAATCATGATTCGGGCATGGCCTTTGTCAAAGCCCAAGAAACGCTTAAGAAATATGTTGGTGATGAACTTAAATTTGCTTTTGATGTAAATATTTGCGGCGTTCATATTGAACATGGCCATCGTTTTGAAGTCGTCAACACTGTCCCAAATGATAAGTATTTTATGGAAGGGCCTAATGGGAAAATGATCTTAAATTTGCCTTGGGGGAGTTTGTTTTGCATTAATCTTTTGCCAATATTGCGCAAGGACCGCACGAATATTGATAAAGTAAGACCCCTGGCAAGTTATGTTAAATGGTGTCTCGTGCACGATACGGCCTTTTTTTTTAGATTAGCAAAAAATGTCCTTACATATTTAGTTCAAAGTAATTTTGATGAGTATGTTAGAGAAAATCGCAATTTTAAAACCACTATTTCAATTCTTAAACAAGTCACGATTTATCCACTTTATGGCCGTAAAGCCAAAGGCATATTAAAACGCCACCCTGAAATTCACACTGTGATCATGGGACACACTCACGTTGTAGAATGGCAACGCTTTCCCGAGAATAAGTATTATTTTAACACCGGGACTTGGAACTATATCCCGCAAGTAGACTTGGGACAAATTGAAGGACGAAAGCAATTTACCTACGTTCAAGTTCGCGTGCATGAAGAAAATCATCAATTCATTAATGGCACACTTAATATTTGGCAAGGGGCTTGGAAGCCTTATACCGAAGAGGTTATTGCCACCATCTAATATTCTGGTTGGATTTTGATTTTAGAGTGCGTTTTTGTGTTTAGCACTCAAGTGACATTCTAGAATTATAGAGTCGAGCTATGCTCCTTTCGTTTAAAACACTGCGGCCTTCTCTAAAACCAAACTTCAACCAGTACGAGACTGATCAAAGTTTGGCTGAGAAAAAAGATTTATTCAGCCGATTTGCTGCTTGCTTTTTTAGTCGTGCTTTTTCTTTCGCCAGCTACTTTTTTGGCCGGAAATTTTTTTCCCGATTTGCTTTTGTTGCTGGCCGTTTTTTTGGTGGATTTTTTAGTGATCATTTTTTCAACTTTTTTCGAGAGCAAGTCTAATTCTTTTTTTTGATCGTTTAAAAATTGCTTGGCTTTTTTAATTTCTACTTGCACCGCTTTTTCAATTTTCTTTTCGATGAGCTTTTTTTCCGATTTAAATTTAGATACGATTTGGTGCATCGATTTATTTTTCTTTAACTCTGAAATCTCTTTTTTTAAATCGTTAAAAGTTTTGACTAATTTTGCTTTATCCACGGGAACTCCTTTTGGTTGTTATGTCTATGAAAATGTTTTTTTACTGATGGGCATGCGATGGCCGAAACCAAAACTTTTCGGCTTCAATTTTATTATAGGACAAAATTGTCTTCTCTTAAACTCAGAATGCGCTAAAAGTTTAAAAACTTTTTCCACGTCATGGGGCTTAAAGCCCGAGTTAATGAGTTCGCTCGGAGTCGACTGACAACTTAGGTAGCTTTCTAAAAGAAAATCTAAAACGTCGTAAGGCGGGAGACTGTCGGAGTCTTGTTGATCGGCGCAAAGTTCAGCGCTGGGTGGACGCGTGATAATCTCCTGGGGAATGATTTGGTGATAGTGGCGATTAATATAATGGGCCAGTTGGAAAACTTCCGTTTTGTATAAATCGCCAAGAGGTGAGAGGGCTCCTACACTGTCTCCATACAAAGTGGAATAGCCCACTGCCAACTCCGATTTATTGGAAGTGTTGACGACCAGAGTGTTTACATCATTGGAGCGAGCATAAAGCAACAATCCGCGCAACCTACTTTGAATATTTTCATCGGCAAGACCTTGAAGTTCTCTTCGGTAGTGATCATGAAACTGATTTTTTAGGGTGGAGTGTAAAAACTTAATTGGAAAATGCAGTAAAGGGATATTTAAGTTTTGACAAAGTTTTTCCGAGAGATCGCGGCTTAAATCATTTGAGTGAATGGAAGGCATATAAATGGCTTCCAGAACAATCGATTGCTCTTTTGTACTGTATTTCTCTTGCATCAATTTAAGCAAGCTTAAGACGAGCGCCGAATCCATTCCACCGGAAAGCGCAATGCTAAATTTAAATTGCTTAATTTTAAAAGCGTATTCAAAAAGCGAAAATGTTAAGCCGTCGATAATGGATTGGCATTCATCCTCGCTGAGATTTTTAAGTTTTTGAGTCTTTAAATCCAATCGATTTTGGTAGAGATTTAAAAAGCTTGATGGTGGAGTTAAGGTTTTGGGCAATGGTTGAGCCTGCAGGCCATTTTTTATTGGATGAAATTTTATTCGCTTTAAATCGATTGTTTGATGATCGGGGGCAAAGGCTTTTAGTCTTAAAAACTCCGATCCATCGGCGTTTAAAATAAAACTTTGGCCATCAAAAATAAGATCGTCTTCAAATCCCACTCGATTGAGATAAATAAATGGACAGGAAAAAAGTCGACTGATTTCGAAGGCCCGATGGCGGCGATTTTGATCTTTGGTTAAGTGAAATGGACTGGCGGAAATATTGATTAGCCCATCGATATTGCAGTTTAATTTTTGCTGTTGAAAAAAATCTTCAAAGGGATTTTTGTCGTGGAGGTGGCCCGGCCACATATCTTCGCAAATTGAAAGTAAAAAGGTGCGATCAAAAAATTGATAGAGCGAAAGCTTTTCCCCCGCGGAATAGTATTTTTTTTCTTCGAACACATCGTCGTTGGCGAGAAGGACTTTGGTGTGCACCACTTTTAGTTTTTGTCCCAAGCGCATTTCGTAAATCACATTTTCAATTTTTTTTGCGCGGTTAAATTCATCGAGAGTATATTTAAGTCCGCCAAACAAAAATGCGCTCTCTTTTAAGCTCGCTGCATTTTTAAGTTTAGGCATGAGAGTTTGCGACAAATGCTCCAAGTCTTTGAGCAGATTTTCATATTCAGCGATAAAACTTTTTTTGACGACTAAATCGAGCAGGGGATAACCGGTTAAATAAAGTTCGCAAAAAAGATGGAGTCCCGCGCGTTCTTCCGATTCGATGATTTTAAGTAAATGTTTAAAAATGGCATCAAAATCGCCGATCGTATGCTTGGTTTGATGAAGAAATAATTGCATGAACGCTTCTCACAAGTTACATTGGGTCATACGAAATATGACTCAATTATTATTATTTTTAAAGCAGTAATTACAATTAATTTTACCAGATTTTAGACAAAGTTTATGTCGCAATCGAAGGCTTTCTCATGAATACATTTAATACTTCGCCAAAAACTGTTTGTGTGGTGGGCGCGGGCCTCTCCGGAGTCGAAGCTGCATGGTTTCTCGCTGAGCGCGGAGTGCAAGTGCATTTATTTGAGAGCAAGGCCATAAGCCCCAATCCCGCTCAAAAGTGTTCGACCTACGCAGAATTAGTTTGCACCAATTCATTAAAATCCATGGTCGCTGAATCGGCCCACGGCATGCTGAAAACTGAAATGGATATGATGGGCTCTATCGTACTTAAAATTGGGCGCGAGACTGCTGTTCCAGCGGGCGATGCTCTAGCCGTCGATCGCGAAAAATTCTCCATGATGATGACCGCTGTGCTTAAAAATCATCCCAATATTAAGACCCACGATTTAGATGTCACTGATCCCCTAAAATTAAAAACAGATTACGCTGCCGATCACGTGATCATTGCCACCGGCCCCCTAACCTCGGAAGGATTGACTTCTTGGCTCATCGAAAATCTCACGGGAAGCGACGATTTTTATTTTTACGACGCCATTGCTCCGGTGGTCGATGCCGATACGCTCGATTATAGCAAATTATATTTTAAAGAGCGCCACAAAGAGGTTGTCAAAAATACGGCAACCAATCAAGAGGGCGAGGATTACGAAACATCCACCGGCGCGGATTATTTAAATGCTCCGATGAATGAAGAAGAGTACCAGCGTTTTATTTATGAATTAGTCAATGCAGAAAAAGTACCGCCAAAAAATTTTGAAGAGTATAAATTTTTTGAAAGCTGTTTGCCTATCGATACCATGGCCGAAAGAGGTCCCGAGACGGCCCGTTTTTCTTGTATGAAGCCCATAGGACTAGAAAAACCAGATGGTACTCTCGCTCACGCTGTCGTGCAATTGCGCAAAGAAAATTTACTGGGAAGCGCTTACAACATGGTGGGTTTTCAAACGCGTTTGACTTACAAAGAACAGTTGCGCGTTTTTCGCATGATTCCTGGTTTTGAAAAAGCAGAATTTATTCACTTGGGTAGCGTACATCGTAATTCATTTTTAAATGCCAAAAATTTACTGCGTAGCGATCTCTCGGCGATGAAATTTCCCGAGCTCACATTTGCTGGCCAAATGACGGGAGTGGAAGGTTACACCGAAAGTGCGGCCATCGGTTTGTACGCAGGAATGCAAGTGTATTTAAAATTAAACCAGCTTTCCTCTGCGCCATTTCCACTTGAAACGACGGTGGGAAGTTTAATCAATTATCTTATGACAGTCCCTAAGCCAATGCCTTCAAATATCAACGTGGGAATTATGCCGGCGGTTACTTTGACCAAAGAAGAAAGAAGACGTCGCCACGAAATTAAAAAAACTAAAAAAAGAAAAATAGCTGTGCGCGCGATAGAAGTTCTTAAGCCTTTTATCGCCGATTTAAATAACTTGTGCCCTTCACTTAATTTAAGGGCGCTTCCCGAGGTTGAACTTAATATTCAATCTTCAACGTTGAGTGGGCAGGAATAAATATGGGTGGATTATTTATCATATTGGCGGGAATGTTGTGGGCTTTCGATACTCTCATTCGCTATCCACTTTTAGGAGAAGTGTCTCCGGCAGCGATCGTATTTATTGAACATTTTTTTTTAGTGCTAATTTTTATGCCCTATTTTTTAAAAAATTGGTTTATTTTTTTTGAGATGAAGCTCTCCGCTTATTTTTATTTTTTTATTATTGGGATGCTCGGCTCAGGTGTTGGGACGTTGGCATTTACCAAAGCCTTTTCGCTTATTAATCCAAGTGCTGTTATTTTGTTACAAAAGTTGCAACCGGTGGTGGCAATTTCACTTTCCTACCTCATATTAAATGAAAAAATTAAAAATGAATTTTTAATTTATGCTTTTGTGTCGCTCTTGGGAGCAGTCTTTATTTCTTTTCCTGATTTGGCCCAACAAGATATGCTGCTCGTAATTGAAAAATATTTTAATCAGCAGTCGTATACCGGTTATCTCTATACCTTGCTCGCCGTTTTTGTTTGGGGAGCGTCGACCGTTTTTGGCAAAAAACTTACCCAAGAAGGTTTAGATTCCAAACAAATAATGGCCGGCCGTTTCACAATGGGGTTTGTGTTTATGTCTATTTATTTAAGCAGCACCCATTCGTGGTCGCAGTTTCAAACGATTGCTTTAAGCGTTTATCCCAAGGTTTTTTTAATGGTGATTCTCGCTGGTATTCTTGGAATGTATTTTTATTACCAAGGACTGAAAAAAGTTTCGGCGAAAGTTTGCGCATTATTGGAATTATTTTTTCCCTTGTTTGCCTGTGCCATCAACTGGATTTTTTTAAAGCAAGAGTTGGGGACGATGCAAATTGTGGGAGCGATCATGCTCACTCTAAGTAGTGCCATGATTTCGTGGAGAAAACTCTAATTAATAAAAATAAATGAGATAAAAGTAGAGGATTAAGATGGATTTTTCAGGAAAAACTTTTTTTGTGGCAGGAGCGGCAGGCTTCGTCCCTTCGACCTTGTGTGAATTTTATTTGGAAAGAGGCGCGCGTGTTTTTGGTGTGGATAATTTTATTACTGGATCTAAAAGTAATGTTGAGCTTTTATCCAAATACCCCCAATTTGAATTTATTGAATCGAATATAATTCAAGGTGTCCCCAATATTTCCCTGGGAAAAATTGATTATGTTTTATCTCTAGCATCGCCCGCATCGCCGATTGATTTTTCCACGATTCCGCTGGAAATTATGCGGGTTAATTCCGAAGGGACCTATCATTTGTTGGAACTCGCCCGCACGCAAGGAGCAAGATTTCTCGAAGCATCCACCAGTGAAGTTTACGGCGATCCAGAAATTCATCCGCAAACGGAAGACTACGTAGGTCACGTCAATCCAGTGGGGCCGAGGTCCTGTTACGATGAATCAAAGCGCTACGCGGAAGCTCTCACTATGAGTTATCACCACCGCTACAAAGTCGATACGCGCATCGTGCGAATTTTTAATACCTACGGGCCGCGCATGCGACCAAACGATGGGAGAGTGATGCCAAATTTTATTAATCAGGCCTTAAATAATCTCGATCTCACCGTTTATGGAGATGGTTCACAAACGAGATCATTTTGTTATAGCACCGATTTAGTGAATGCGATCAATGCCGTTTTAATGGGGCCCGAACACACGCCAGTTAATTGCGGAAACCCCGATGAATACACCATGCTCGAAACCGCCCAACTTATAATTAAGCTTTTAAATTCTAAGTCAAAAATTAGCTTTCTCCCTCTGCCCAAAGACGATCCGAAAAAAAGAAGGCCCGATATAAGTAAGCTGCAAAGTTTTTCGACCTTTAACCCACAAGTGAGTTTTGAAACTGGTGTAAAAAAGACGGCGGAATATTTTAAACAATTAAATAGTAAATAGAGTCCTCTTATGAAGAAAGTTGCGATTACCTGCGATCATTTATTAGTGAGAAACCATTACACAGAAATTATCGAAGTTTTGTGCGAGATCTTTCCCGAGGCACCCATTTACACTTTTGCCCATAAAAAGGGTGCCATCTTAGGCCGAATCGAACAAAGAAAAATTCATTCGACCTATCTGTCCCACAAAGTAAATACCATAGATGAATTTTATGCTCATTCATCAAAATTGCCCTTACTTGCCAAGCATCATTTTGTGTCTTGTCAGTACGACTATATCATCAACGTGAGTGCTGGTCTTTCTCAAGGTTTTAAAAAATGTGAAAGCACAAAGCAAATAACTTATTTATACGATTTTGGTTTTGAAGGAAAAGTTAAAAAAAGCTTAATGCAAAAACTCGCTCATCCTTGGTTTTTAAATTATGCCATCACTTCTTTTAAAAATGCCGACACTCTTTATGTCGCGCGAGAAAATTTGAAACAAGATTTGATCGAAGTTTTAAAACGCGAGGATGTAAGTGTGATGTACCCTCCCTTTAAATTATCCGATTACTCGCTTTTTCCCAAAGCGATGTTCCCTCATCATTTCTTACTGATCGACGTGGAAGATCTAAATCGCGATGAAGCATCCCTTGTGATGGATTTTTTACAAAGTCATCACTTGAAATTTCAATTTATCGGTCCCGATTCTCACCTGGAAGCTTTAAAGCAATTGGAAATGGAGAAAAGTGAACCGCGCAAAGATCTTTTCTTTGGCGAGCGTTGTAGCGGGGAACATGCTCCTGTCTTGGCCGCCTCAAAAATATATATTAATTTTAAAGGACGCGCTTTTCCTAAACTCGCTTTTGCCACATTGGCCGTGGGGCGACCGGTGATGATTGAGTCTTGCCACGCTAGTTGGTTTAAGGGCGATGGAGTCTTTTATTTCGATCAGAATAAAAGCATGCTTGATAAATGTCACCAGTTAATCGACCTCATGCAATCGACGTCATTAGATGAAGATAGTTTTGATGGCCAAAAACTTCGCTCCCAAGTGCAGTTTTATCACGAAACTAAATTTAAAAAGTCCATGGAAGCTCTCCTTAATTAATTTTATTTAATCAATCTTAAGGGCCCTATCGACGCTCATTTTTGCCTAGTTTTAAGCTTATCAAGGTCCATTTTCTTTTATCATTGAGGGAATTTTTACTTTTATCTATTAGTTTGCCTTTACAAGCACTATAAGTATGGGCTAATAAATAGGGACACATTTTCAATGGCAAGGTATGCAAATTAAACAATTTAAGCTTTGTTTAACATTCATTCTTTTCTTATCGCTTTTTTCAATTTTAAGCCTTAATGCAGCCACGCCTTGTAATGCTTTGTTAAAGACATTATCAGCAGGGCTGGAAAACTCAGGTGAAAAGTTAATTGATAAGTTTGATTTTTCCCAACACACGGCCCATTTAATTGATTTAGGTTTCTCTAAAGAGAGAATTCAGTTTATTGAAAGAATTTTGGATCAAAGACAAGCCGACTTATCAATCGATCGCTTTATTGTTTATTTAAAATTTGTGTCCATGCTTAAAGTAGAAGAGCGAGAATCCGCATTTAGAGATCTATTATTTTTAGACATCCCTCATGTGAATGGGCCGTATTTAGCTAAGTTTTACGAAACACAAAAAATGATCGATCAACAGCTAAAAGAGAAATTGTCATGGGATGCTAAAAAAGTAATTTGGAAAAATGATTTTAAAAGTCGAATTTCTAGCGATACGAAAAAGATGTCACTGGAGGAAAGGCTAGCGACAGAGGGACAATTTATGTCGCGCTTTAGCGATGCACGACTTCGATTTGAAGATCTGTTTTATTCGTGTCAGTCGAGACTTCCAAATAAAAAACATGACGTCGCCAAGCGATATTACGAAAAATTTAAAATAATCTTGGGCGTTGGAGTGACAACTTCTGCATATATCATTTTTAATCGGGATAAAGGTAAAACAGGGGATGAGTGGTACGAACACAATAGTGATTGGTATAAACGCCTTCTCTTAGAAATCGCCTATGCCGTTATATCCAATAAAATATCGGTGAAGGTCTCAACGAAAGAATCTGATTCTCAGTTTATGAAAACGCTTAAAAATTTCGTGAGTAACCGGTTTACAAATGCCTTTGAAGCAGGAGCGTATGCAGCGATCTTTACAACCTCGGATAAAGAAGCGCGAGATCGCGTGTATCAAATTCTCAACACGCCTAAGTTTCAAGAAGATCTAAATCACATAGTACAGAAACTTGAAAGCGATTCATTTTTTGATAGATTTAAAACGACACTTTTGAGTAAGTTGCATATGGGAGCAAATTTTAACTTAAAAGAAATTCTTCCCAAGGATATCGATTTTTCTAATTTAACGGATAAGGAACTAAAAAGAAGTGACGTACAGGAGGTCATTACTCTCGTTGCACTCATGGGTTATTATGATGCTCACAAAGGTCGTGGCAAAAAAATGGAGATTAATGTTGGTGATCAGAAGTATCAAATAAACATTCCTCCTATTGATACTGGTTCAGGAACTTTGGATCGTTATACTTATTCTGCGGTAATAAATGCAGCCGTTATTCCACTTTTGATGTTCCAACAGCAAGCAATCTATCAAACACTTTGTCGTGGTCAAGATGAGATTGTAAGCTCGACAATTAAGGCATTGGGCATCTATTCCGCAATAAAAGTTATTAACGATACAATCTTTTTTAGTATGCGTAGAGATGCCATTAATCAATAAGACCATCTAAAAAACATTCTAGTAAGGAAGAGCGCAAGCAGCGCTATCGAGTTTATTAGGTGATGCTTTTGTTCCAGGGTTAAATGGACAGGCTACAGGAATATAGCAACGAGCGTATCCCATCGCATATGTATCTAAAGTATAATTAACAGCGTTTGAAGAAGTGTCTTCGTCATCACCACCAGCTATTGGGAACAAATTATTACAAGTATTGTTAGTACATGGTTTGCTGTAACTGATTTTGTATTGGTCATTGTAATCATTGGTTTTTGTCGTTACAAAATTTGGAAATCCTCCAGATAATAGATTTCCGTTGTAGAGTCTGACCATATTTGAATTAATGGCTACGGCACTTTCATTTAACCAGTGTGGCAATGAACCAACTCCACCAATGGGTGAATAGAGTGAGCCTGTCCCAAAGTCTGTAGGAACGATTGTATTTCTGATCAAATTAAAAATATTCCAATTCATAAGTGATCGATAATTACTAACATCTGTGGAATTATGTTTAAGTTTTATGAATGAGTCTTGGCATTTTAATTTAGCCTTTGAAAGATTTAATATCTCTTTACTGATTATGTTGTGATCTACAAATGCCATTTGGGCAGGAATAAAAGTTGACATGGAGTTAGGTGCACTCGCAATTACACCTAATGGTATTTTGGGATCAGAAACATATGATTGAACTTTGTCAAAAAGTGTGTGATTTGAAGGTAAGTCACGTATAGCAAGAATTTTAATATAGTAATATTTCCCTGGAATAATACTAGCCGAAGAATTAATAGTGCATGTTGATATCGTAATATTTTTTTGCGAAAGATCATCGAAGTCTTGGTAGCATAGGTCACCTGTAGCATTCATTTTTACACTAAAAATATTTGGACTTTGCAATGTCGAACTATTGAGAGTGCTCGTCCAAAGAACTCGATATTTTCTTATAGACCCATTTGGTCCAGGGTTGAGCGCGGTTATATTTGGAAGAGTAAAGCTTATGCTGGCACTCGTGGCACTTATGTAAGTTGTATTGAGATTTGTTAATTTTCCGCTTGCTTGAGATCTAATTGGTTCAACAAAACCTGTAAAGTATAATTTAAAATTGTTTTTTACCGAACGCTTATAAGAATAGTGTGGAATAGTATAAAAATATGGTGTTGAGACAGATGAAGAAATATTTCCACCAATGCTTGGTTTATTACCATCTTTCTCAAGATAATTAAAATCTGGTAATATATCGATTTTTACAATGCAAGTGCCAATCGGTGAATCTTTATTAAATCCTCTTTCGTTTTCTGGAAGTGTCGCTACGTCACCATAGAAGCATCCTGGTGATCCAGACATTTTCATCCGGCTGGCACCAGTTGTACTAGGATATGTTTTAAATGATGAAGTGCTCTCATCCCATTCTGGATAAATTTGACTATATCCTGATGTCGATGCATTTTTATTTGCAGCTAGAAATGAAACGCGCATTGATGAGCTGGTCTTTAAAGTTGCGTAATAGGTATTAGCAGAAATAAAATCATTTAAGATAAATGCAGATTTCATTTCTCTATTAGGTTCTAATTTATAAGTACCTAGGTTTAAACCAAATCCACCGGAGGCGGAAGGATCGATTTTATCACTTTGGTACGAAGTATTGACCACTGTCTGGCCGGTTGTTGGAATTTGAGTAATTTGTGTCAAATCTTGACCTTGACCAAATTTGTCCATAGCGATCACAGCAGATTTTTGAGATTCCGTTTTAAGTGGAATAAAATAATTAGTACTAAATATTTGATCAGTCTTATAGTTAATAGAAATCATACTTGTGGATTCGCCATTATTATCTGCAGCAGATAAATAGTAAAAGTTAATGTCGCAAGATGCTCCAACAGCTAAATTATTGCAGTTTGTGACATCTCTTTTGCAATAAGATATTTTGGAAGCAATTGTTTTAAAATTACTTGTAATTTGACTACACTCTGTATCAGAGAGTTCGTATTTTTGCTTATTAGTAGAATATCCAGATGGTCGATCAATGATGTCTAGGTTAAAACTTGTGATAGGCAGATCACCTGTGTTTGTTATTCGAACAGTTTTCTTATCGTATTGACATGATTTTCCCGCAAAACAAGTAGATTCTGACGTAGTAGTAAAAAAATGTATTTGTTGGTTTTTTAGTATCGAAGAGTCAGTGCTTAATCCACAGTTACTATAGATATCATTATCGCATGTTGAAATTTTATTTCTTTTAAGGTTTATGCTTGTAAAATTAGTATCTGGTATTTCTATATATGTCGCAGTATCTTTGTTGTATGTTACATCCCAGTTTTTGTAATTGATGGCAATATCTGCTATATTATCTAGTGCCTGAAAACTAACGCAAAACGGATAAACTTGATTTCCAAGTCCGTTGAAGTAGTTAAGTTTGTAACAATGTCTAAAGAACCCCGGTGTTGATTGGTTGACCTCAAAACTAATAAAAATAGAAGAAAGGTTGGTTACTTTAGAACTAAAAATATTAGATTTAATATTTTGAAAATTTAAAATTGTAAAACCTGGATCGCCACCATTATCTTCTATTGAAATATCTTTAGCTGAAGTTGTACTCGTCGGAATATTTTCGAAATAAAGCGTACCATGGAGCTTTGAATTAATTTTAGTAGAACCTAAAAAGACGACGGCATTATTTGAATCTTTTAAAGTAGAAGGAAAATTGTTTTCTATGGAGACAGAGTTTAATACATTACCTGAGATCGGAGTTGATTTGGCTATGTAGCTAAGTTGTGCATTGGTAAAGGTTGTCTCTTTTGCACTATTGGTATCTTCAGCGAGCTTTGTGATTGAAGGATATGTTTCATTTATTTCGGGATATGTAATTGCTGGAATGTTTAATAAGCTTGAACCAACAGGTTCAATTCGTGCTATGTGGAAGGATGCAGGTATAGCCCAAGTATTTTTTATTGTGACCTGTTGTCCTAGGGTCTTATATCCAAAATCGCTATCAGAGTTGATAGGATCTTCTTCGTTTATATATCCATCCCAATAATGTACTTTTAGAAAAATATTACTATTAAGCGGTGAAAGATTTTTGATCATCCAGGGGTAGTATTCTGAATTTGTAGATGTAAAATGTCTTCTATATGGAAAGTTATCAAGGAAAGGAACTGTTGAAGTTAAGGTTGAAGCATTAAGTGGCATTTTTGATTCTACTCTAAGTGCACAACTTTCACCATCTGGTAATGTTTTATTTGGATCGATACTAAATTTAAATGCTTCATTTGAAGATCTGATTAAGTTGAAGCAATCTTTTTGAGTTCCCGATGGTAAAGATTCACTGTTAGACGCATAAGATGAAATACGATAAGGAAAGTGAGGCTTGTTAAGTGCTGCCAAGTTTGGAGGGTTGTTAGTGTTGGCTGAAGTGACTTCTAAAGTTTCTAAGCTATCAAATTGAAGAGCGGTGATATCACCAGTACCAATATTTTTTAAAATGATATGTCTAATACGACTTGATCCAGTCATTTGAGATTCTGGTTTGTTGAATTCAATTAAATTTGAAGCTAGTTGGATTTTGCCCTTTGCGACCAGTTTTGAAATCATGCGTGTCTCTAAATTAGCAGGTTGGCTCAAGGATCCATCATCATTGAACTTTACTCCGTCGATGTATGAGAAGTTAAAAGACTTAAATTTTGTAAAAATATTAGAAACATCATCGTACATTAATTGATCTTCATTCGCGTTGACTGTAGGTTTTAGGTAATAGGTTAGAGTACATTCTTTAGATGGATCAATAATTTCACAACTATTCTTATCTAATCTGATATCTGGGTAATAGCTGTTTAAGTTATAACTTAAAGATAGATCATCTCCCATGTTAAAAATAATATTAGGAGTGGGCTTACTGTCTCTCAATTGATTAAATGAAACACTGGTCTCTCCAATGTTTCTGTAAGTAAGTTTAATAAAGTAAGTAGCATCAGAGCCTGAGTTTATTTTTGCGATGGTCCCTAGTTTGGCGGAGTAAAGTGAGTCCGAAGTCATCACGATGTCATTTGTCGAGAGTTTTTCATCATCAAAAGTAACTGCATTTAATTCAAGAATTCCTCTGGAGAGAAAATTCGCTGAGATGGGATAAAAAACTTTATCGCGGGAGACAATGTTGGGTTGTCCTTTCCAGTTACTATCATAGACTACAGAAATAGATGATTGGTCGAAGTTGTGGATGGGTTGAGAAGATGGTCTATATTCTTTTGATGGCCAGTATGTAATTTGAAAATTACAACTAGCGTTGACAGGGTCATCATTAAAACTTGGGATGTTTTTTTCCAGACAGTTGTTAAGGTCATTTATTTTAAATGGAAAATCATAAAGGCTTGCATTGTTTCCACAGTCTAATGTCGAGGAGTTACTTTTAATACATTCTGCAGCTACTGAGTTATTATTTTTTTTAAAGAGAAGCTTTTTCATGCTTCCTTCTCGATAGCCCATATTTGTAATTTTGATGGTTTTTGTAGATTTATTTCCAGCAGTAATATTGTTTCCAAAATCTAGGTTGGGATAATTTGTTTTAAATCGAGCCTCAATTGTTGTCGACGTAAATGAAAAGAAACCATTTAAAGATTGTTGGTTGAATTCTGGGTCTTTGGTATAGTTGTACCTTATGCTTCCGGTGAAAATTTCTTCAGGGTCAGTGTAATTATTATTTTTTGGCGTAAACCCAACAACAGCTTTGCACTTTTGTTTAATTTTTAAATCTTTTGGACAGTTGTGACTAATTAAACGATAAGCATTGCTTAATCCATCATTGATGAGCTCCAAACTTAAACTTTTAGCAGTTAAGCCACCTGCATTGACTATTTCAAGCGTTTGCGTTGATTCAGTTGGTTGAGTTTGTTCAAGTGTACCAAAGTTGTATGTCGTTAATTCGTTTGTAAAAACCAGCGATGCAGGTTTACCTGAGAAAAATTGAAATTCAATATTTTTTGACTGTGTCTCTACTTTATTCATGTAGGATAAAGTGGTTAAAAAGTTAAATTCCCCTTGTTTTCTAGGTGTGAGGCTTAAGACAATTGTACACTCTTGTCCTGGGTCTAAGTATTGTTGACAAGTACCATCAGCACCAGGGAAAATTGAAGCACCTTCGTTATTTATTTTAAAATCTAATAAATTTTCCGTATATCCAATATTAAAATTAATATATTTAATTAATTCGGATGAATTGTTTTTTATAGTAATTGTAATGTCTCTACTTTCATCAGAGGTTACAATCTCTCCAATGTTTGGAGAAGTTGAAAGCGTTATGCTGACTGGTTCTAGTATGCTACCGAGTTGAACTTGTAAGACTTTAGAGGACTGAGGTTTACAAGCACTCAGAACGACCATCATTAAGAATAAGTTAAGTAATTTCATAAAAACCTCAAACGTACAGCATTATATTCAAACTATGATTATTTATTACTCTTCTAATAATATTGAGCATCGTCCAGCCGTTCCAAACCCATTAGGATCAAGGTTATCTCTCGGTCCATCTATGTGTAATGAATATCTACCAGATTCAATATTAGCATTTCCTCCGCTGATCATTCTTACAGAAGATTTGCGATCAATGATGAATCGATAATTCGTTAAGCCACCTGGTGATGGTTGAGGGGAGGTATAAGTCACTTTTTTAAGAATATTTTCGAGGGATGCATTTTGTATGATGGCATCAATAAAAGTTAATGTCTTATTATTGGAATAGCGATAAGAATCATTTGTGTTAGCATCAATAGAACTATAAATATCATTAACTCCAATATTGTGAAATGTAGAATTATTTATGGGGAAATTTGTTATTTTAATTGATGCTGGGTCGCTATAAGTGGCACTAGCGGCACTTGCAATTGAAGCATGGTAATCACTTACAATTCTTTTATTATCTTCTGCTTCGCCATTATTGCAACCTTTGTTACATACAATTGGTATTCCAAGAGCAATATTAAAGTACATAGTTGGCGTCATTGTATTAATGTCATTTGCATCGTTTAATTGTGTGCCAATGGCATCTTGACCAAAGTCTAAGAACGATCCATCTCCATTGCGCATGCTAAGAATACTTTTTTGATCAAAATCTTTTGTCTTACTTACGACCTGATTATTTATAATTTGGCTGTCTGGTAAGTAGATGGAGTTTATATTACTTCCCGATGCAAAAAGTAGGCTTCGATTTCCACCAATTTCTACAGACGAGCAGTTTCCTGATTCCTGATATTTTCTAACGATAGCTTTTAAGCCTAGAGAGGTGTCAACTAAAGTTCCATCGTATCTTGCTCCATCAATATAATCGTTAGTGGGGGTGATGTAAATTTCAGGTTTATTGACAAGTGCATCTGCACTTTGATGATTACAGAAAAATTCTTCTGAGGTTTGCTCTGCAATGTTTCCGATTAAGTCTTGAATGCCGTAACGTGAAATACAACGTTCAGAACTTTTATCACCAGCTGAGCCAGTGACAAGATAACTACTGGCAGAGGTAATGCTTTGTGATAGATTGAAACCACGGGCTGCTCCATAGCCTGGATCGCTGGAGTTTTCGACTGCAAAGTAGTTGGAATAAGGGCTATTTTTTTGCATTGATAAAAGGCCTGTTTCTTTGTCAGTTTTGGTTCTTCCAATGCATCCAGTTTTTTTAGAATCCTGTCCTTTTTCTAGGGCTTTTACTTGGCTATCATCTAAAGCAAAGCTCCAGGAACTAGCTGCAATAAATTCCTTTCTTCTTAAAAGTTGCTTAGATTTTTGACCAGTTTTAAGTAGGGAGTTAAATGTATTATTTGACTCAATTCCAACATCAATTTTATATGTCGAGCATATTTTACTTAATTGTCTTTGAGTTAAGCTCATAAGAGGTGGGAGTTTTGAGGCATTTGATGAAATGATTCGAGCTATAGGCGTATCATTATCGTATCGATTACTCGATAGAAATGTTGAAGTTGGACGTTGTACTTTAATTGTGTCGTATAGTGATGAGGACAATATTTGAGAGATTGTCATATTATAAAGCTCGAACTTTTTAGACTCTATATAACTTCCAGAGTCAGTTTCTAAATTGAGAGAGTATCCGCCAAATAATTTTGAAATTGGTAACCATCGAGGAACCCAGGTGTTGGTAGAATTGTCTAAAAATGGTAAGTTAATATAAGCGTTGATATTATGTCCCTGATGAATAGGAGATAAAAAGCTATTATTTCCTGCAGGTATCTTTGAAAACACTAATGTGTTCCACATATGTGGAAAGTAATTTCTTATATAGTAAACAGCACCATACTCACTCTGTGTTGGAAAGTAGTTCTCATCTGTTCTTATGATCGAATTTGAATCTGAAAGATTGCCAAAGTTAGAAAACGTATATGTTGAGTCACTACATTTTGTACTAGTAATATATTCACCAATTGTTCCAGGATATGTGTTCATATAGTTTTCAGGTTGTGAACAGTCACCACTAGTAAAGACTGTATTTGGTTTATCATTTCCTACACAATCTCCAGGAATCATATTTTGATAGGAATATGTCGTCCCAGACGGAGGGGTACCCTGATTTGGTTCATATTGCGTTGAGGTATTATTAAAGCAACCCGTAAACTTGGAGCCATTTTTATCTGCTCCATTAAATTGTAATTTAGTTCCATTAAATTCTGAAGTAGAGCCAGTTATGTTAGGATCACCTCGGGTGAAATTAACTCCCAATTCAAAACGATCGACGAGTAAGTCGCCTCCTTGGTCGTAAACTGTTTCACCTATAATTGCGCGGCCATTTTTACCTGATGACCCTAAGCCATTATACTCACAAGTATAAAAGTCAGTAGCTTTTTTGGAAATGCTTTTATCCATTTCGAGACAAATATTTCTATTGGCCATTAAGCGATGAACTAATGCCATATTTCTGGGGGGCAAGATGACTTTGATTACATGATGATTAGGATTATTTACATCATCATAAACGAGTTCGTTATTATTAAAGACAGGAACAATTTTATAATAGTAAACTCTTGCTTTATCAGTCATGTCATTTGACTTAGTGGCATTAACAGAATAGTCCGTAAAACTTGCCATACTTTCAGTAATTGAATTACTGTTATTTCTAACTCTCCATTGAACATCAATTGCTTGTATGAGCCCATCATTAGTCGTTTTCTGATTTGTGTTTTTTAAAGAATTTTGAGTTAGGTTAATCCATGTTATTTTATTATCGTCAGAGCGATAAATTCGGTATCCAAACTTGCGATCTTTTTTTAATGCATTGTCGTAATAGTCCTTTAAATGCTTAGTATTAGTTCCAAACAAGTTCACATCTTTCCACATTATTTTTACAATTCCATTATTAGAATATTGGTGAAGAGTATTCGATGTAAGGTTATCTAACCTTCCATAAATACCGTCAAAAAGATTACTTCCATTCTTTGAATGAGAAAGAGCCTCAGATGATAATGGAGTGATTTTATCTGAGTCGAGTTTTAACTCGTAAGGTATACCATCTGCACTTAATGATGTGTCTATTGTTTCAAGAATGTATTCTCGATTTCCACTTTGTGATTTGGGAACAAGGCCATTTTCTTTTGGGCCAATGGCGAAAACCTGGGTCCATTCTTTAAATTTTGCTTTTGGAAGTGGAATTGCACATTCGCCAACACTTAAATTATACTGACTCCATTTTTTGATACTTGGTGTATCAAGATAGGCCATGACTCCAACATTGTATCGTCCACCTGGAGTTAAATTAGTTATAAGTTGATTGGTTGCTGTATGATCATTTGATACAATCCAATTATAATTAATGCTTTGATTACTAGAAAATTCATTGATGGCATTTTCAAAGCTAAAAAACTCCGTTCCGATTGTTTTTGCTTGGTAAAAAGTTACAAAATGAGTGTAGAGCCCGCCTGTGGGGGTTGGCCATATGATATTTAAATCGGTGCCATTTGTAATATCACATGAAATATCTCTTCCAGGAAACTGGACAATAGTTGGAGCTAGAATTTGTGGAGTGAAACATTTAACTGTAGCAGTTGTAAGATCGAATTGATTGAGATGAGTGGATTCAATTGCTGGTACGAGAGCAAAGCACAAATTGGTATTGCCTTCTAAAGAAGTAGATGGAAGAGACAATTCTATTGAGCTAAATTTTTGTATTTCATCAATCGACTCGGGAAAATCTGTATGAACTGTAATATTGTCACAAATATTAATTCCAGTGTTTGACGAAACAGATTCATTGTCCATCAGTCTAACTGGATTTGAGTCGAGCAAATTTCTATAGCAGTAGAGTCTAAATTTATTCATATATCCAGTTGTGACAACCGCTGGATCAAAGTGCAATTTTATTTTGTTTAAATAACTTGTAGAACTGGGGTTTTCATGTCGTGTAATACCGCCAAATGGGGCAAGGTTTGTCATCACACGATTAACAAGACTCCCTTTATTAATTCCTAATTGTATAGAAGCTATGCGGTTACTCGAATCACAGTCAGAATTAAGGCAAGCAAAAACTTTTACCTGATAGTAAGCATAGGGAGTAAGGTTTCCAATTTGATGAAAAGTTTCTTCCGCATTTTTAATTGAACATGTTATAACGCCATCTCCCGCAATTGGGAAATTGGAGTTATTTACTAGCTGGTCAGAAATATCTACGTCTTCTGGGAGGATATTTTCATTGGCAACTTTTTTATAACAAACTCGATAATTATAAAATGGTCCGCTGGCGGGTAACCATGCTACATTTAAACGCGTCAACCCATCAACTCCAATTGCATTGGAAAGAGTGACCATTTCTGGCTTAAAATCTGGTGCGCCAGTTGAACTTTGAGTTGTGATTTTAATGTACTTTGTATTGAGCTCTTTTTTGTAAACAGCATCTGATCCATAAAGCATAAAATTTTTATGAATGGCTCGTACTTGAAAAAAGTATGTTGTTCCAGGGTTTAATCCTGTAATTGTTTTACTAATAGTTCTATCTACAGGTGGATTATCGTTACCTTGTAAGGAACTCAATTCAGTTGTATAAATAACTTTGCGATCTAGAGTAGTCGGGTAAGTTTCATCATTTAAGCGACCCAATCCTCCAAGTGTTGAAATATAAGTTATTTCATAGGTAACTGGGTCAGTAGATTTAGATCGAGAGGTCGAGCCAGTGATTGTCGCCGGTAACCAGCTTACAATTACTGAATTTTGACTTGAAACTCCAGGACTCAACTGAGCATTGGCAATTCCTAAGAAATTAGCAGTCTCATTAGAAAATGTAGTAGCACTTAGAGTTTTTTTAGGATCAAGAATGCTGCTTGAACCTATTCCGGCAGCGATAGCTTTAATGTTAAATGTATAAGTTGAGTTTAAGTTCAATCCATCGACGATGGCAACAATTTGTCCTGTCGAGTTTGGGCTAATTGAATTGCTACTTATTTTGACAGGAAAGGGTGCACCATTGACGTAAATTTCATAAGTGTATTCAGACGAATTCCCTTTGGCTGGATAAAAACTTAATTCTACTTTACTATGCGAGATAGGATTTGCTTTTATTAGTCCACCAAAAGTGATGTTTGTATCTGTGGTACCTGAGGTGACAGTGCTACTTTTTTGTGAGTTCTTATCTGCTATAGTCCCAACGCAAGCATAAAAACTCATCATGAATATTATGAGGAGTAGTGTTGATAGTTTTTTAGTTTTAATAGATTTGCTCATATTTTACCTACGGTCTTAAATCACAAGTAAATGTTGATAGATTATATTCACTATAAATGTTGGAGCTGGCACTTTGATAATGAGTTAATATCCCAATAATATACACTGAATTAGAGTCATGACTTAAGTTAGATAAGTTATATTCTACTTGATTTTGGTTGAGAGTGATTCTTCTGTATGAAATTTCTTGTGTATCGGCTACAGCATTTACAAAACTAAAAGATGGGTTACTTCCTTTGATAATAAAAACTTCATAACTGTCATAGATACCACCAGTCGGAGGAGTCCAAGATAGATACGCACTGTGATTAGTTTTATCACACAAAGAATTACCATCAAATCCAGAGAATTGATTTATTCTTGGTCCCTCTATTAATGGAGTAATGCACTTAACTCCATTTCCATTTGCATAAAATGTTGAGCGATAGTTAATTTTCTCTCCAGCAGAATCATAGGAAAACGGATAAAGTAAAAAACAGTATTGAGTTCCTGCACTATAGTCGATTCCTCGCACTGTAATTGAAGTATCTGCAAGGTAGTTAAATGGGTCAATTGTGAGCGTCGAAGTGTTTGAGCTTGCCTCAGATATTATTGTTGGAGATGGATAAGTTTTACTATCATAGAAGTATTCCAGGATGTAACCAGAAATAGATCCACTTTTAAAATCGGGAAGGTTGAAGTTTATTTTTATTGAATTAAGTTCATTGATATCGCTCGTACTTTTAATTGTGGTTATCCCTCCAAAGTCCGCAACGGGGGGAGTCGTTTTTTTGGTTTGAACATAAGTTGTTTTTCTTAAGTTGCAAGTTGCAGTGATGCAAGCAATAACCATTGCATCGTAATTAGTATGTGGAATTAATCCTGACAAGATTGCATTATTCATATTTGAAGGGGCAAATTGACAATAGATTTGATTATTAACGACTTCTTTGTCTTCACAAAGTTTATCGAATTGATCAGGCGTTGAATTAATATAGCTTGTTAAGTTAGCAGTTCCTTTGACCGCATAGTAAATTCTAAAATGATCAAAGTTTCCTGTTGGTATTTCCCAATTTGCTTTGAGAGCATAGAGTCCACCCACCCCACTTGGATAAGAAAGGTAGAAAGAGTCAGGATCAAAACTTAAGCTATTTAAATTTTCAGAGTAAGTTGTAATTTCTAAGTAATTTGTATTTTCTTCAACTTTATAAGCTGTGTTTGCTGAGTTTTCAATTTTTCCTTGATGGATGCATCGAATTTGAATGTAGTATTTAGTTCCTGGCTTAAGACCATTAATAATGAGATTTTTCTTATTTGTGGAGGCAGAGAATTGTCTTCGCACTGGCTCTTTAAAAGTCTCATTATTTATATCAGCTGGTGAGTTATTGGTGCCATCAAGCACAGTAATTTTATATTCTACAGGATCTGATAATTCAATACGAGTACTACCATTACCAAGGACTTCAGCTTCCGGCCATAGTATCTCGACCCCAGTTAAACCCAGTGATCCAGGAAGGTTTCTTACTTCATTAATTCCATAAAAATTTGCAGTAACATTGGAAAATGTAGAAACGACACTTTTTGCAGCAGTAGCACTTTCTTTACCAAGTGTTATATCTCGCAATTGAACTTTAAAATTATATTTTGTATTAAGTTGTAAATTTTTAACTGTATATTTTATCAATCCTCGATAGTCAGGAGAAACATTTTTTGCTTCAATAAATTCTGGAATTTGTTGACCGTCGTAGCTAATGACATAAGTATAATTATCTAACGTACCTTCAATCGGATAAAAAAACACATCGACCTTAGACCCCGCGATTGGTACAGCACTGTGAATACCTTGGAATTTATTTAAAACAGCAGTGGCATCATTTTGAGTATATGTAGCAATTGGATCTACACTTTTGATGGTCCCAACACAACTTAAGAGTGTTGTGATTATTAAAAGGAGTATTCCATTGATCATAGAAGGATGAAAATTCATCGATCTCATAAGAGATTTTCGCTCCAAGCATAAATATTGTTTCATATTCATTTGCATCACCACATTGATTCTCTTAGCTTAATCATATATCTCCATGAAGACTCTTCGGCTAAACTTAGAACTTGTTTAGTAAATTCTTGGAATTAAATGACTCCTTCTTAAAGAGTGCATCAATTTTTTAAACATAGTTGACTTAAATAGTTGGCAGGTACTTTGGGAATTATAAGTTTTTTTATAATATTTAATTTTCATTTATAAATTACCTGATAAACTTTAATTAATGAAAATGACAAAAATATTTACAGTGCTTAGTTTCGTATTCTTTTTGCAAGAGCAAATTTTTGCTAATAGTAGAATTCCTGGCCAAATTAGTTTTTCCATAGGCTCCATATCTTCCTCTTTTTCAGAAAATCCCGATAAGTTACAATCGACAGATGGTACTCAGTCATCGGCTGTATCGGCCTACTCTGGAACTTCATCATCTATTCCTCTAGATATTTGTTATGAGTACTTTCCCAATTTAAAAAGATCATATTTTGCGAGAGCATCTGGCCCTATTTTTGCTTCGACGTCTGACCGCTATTTTAGCGGCACTTTTGGGCTTAATTTTTATTTTGTTGAAGTCGGAGCTCAAACGAAAGTTTCTGATTTTAATTTTGAGATGAAAATTACTCCTAAAATTCGCTATTATGCTGGTCCATCGATTGGAATTGGATATTTAGTTTATAGTACGAAGTCTGCGACTAAAAATGATATGATGTTTGAAGTTGGTGGCCAAGCCGGATTAATATATACCTTAAATGAGAAATGGTCTCTCCATGGAGAGTTGGGGGCTGCAAGAGCGATCGGAGTTCTCGTGTCGTCAACGGTCATAAAAATTCTTTTAGGAACAACATATTCTATTGGGTTATAAATGATGAAATCAATATTAATCATTCTTTTTCTTTCAATTTTAGTTTCTGCTTGTGTTCAAACAGAGAATTCATCTACAGGTGATGCTGACACATTTGCACCAGTGACCATCGATAAATCGACTGCTGCAGGAGAGAGACTTTCGAATGCTTTTGGAGTCATTCAACGCAATTGTGTTTCTTGTCATTCACAATTTAATTTAACCACCGATGCTCAATGGTTGAATACAAATTATGTCGTTAGAAATTCTCCTTCAACATCATCAATTTATTGTCGAATTAAAGGTTCTGGTTGTGGAGCCGAAGATATGCCACCAACTGGTTCGATTTCTGCTTTAGAGTTATCTTATATTTCCACCTGGATTTCTGGTCTTTAATTTAAAAGTATTGAGAGTTGAAAATTACCAATACATTGTATGTCTAATTTCACTTGAAAAGTGAATGGATGATCTATTCGATGTAAGGGTAGTTTTGCCCTATTTAGATTTATGTGTATAAGAACCATCCCATCCTGGCGGTGGAGGCAATTTTAAATAATCTTCACAGTAATTGCACATTCTTTCAAAACTTGGGTCAGTTGGGTGCAGGGTATTTAATTCTCTAAAAGTAGCAAGTGCTCCAGAGAAGTCCTCTTGTTGATAAAGTAAAAAGGCTTGCTCGTATTTCTCAAGATCGGCTTCTTTATTATAAAGTGGGTGATGGGGATGCAGGACTTCAAATATAGTTACGGCATTTTCTTTTCCTTTCACTTTAACTTTGTCGAGAGTTCTAAATTTAAATTCTTTTTGAAGATCAAGTGGAATTGCATTCTTTGTATACTCTGAGATGTTAAGTTGAACGCCATAGTACTTACAAAGTGATTCCAGCCTAGCTCCTAAATTCATATTATCGCCGAGGGCGGTATAAGAAAAAATTTGATTAGAACCCATATTTCCAACTGAGCAATCACCTGTATTTAAACCTATTCCATGTTTAAATTCAGGGAAGCCATCTTTTTTAAATTGCTCATTGATGGCCGGTAGTTTTTCAATCATTTGGATTGATGCTTTCACTGCATGATAAGCATGATTTTCAAGTTCAATAGGGGCTCCCCAATATGCAACCATAGCGTCTCCAATATACTTATCGAGAGTGCCATGATGCTCAAAGAGTGTATCCGTCATCATCGTCATATAGTTATTTATACATTGAGTGAGTTCAAGTGGAGTTAATTTTTCCGATATTGAAGTAAAGTCTCGTACATCTGAAAAAAAGACAGTTATATTTTTTTTCTCTCCACCTAATTTTAATTTTTGAGGGTTTTTTAAGAGATCATTAATAATGGAAGGAGCAAGGTATCGAGAAAAAGTTCCTTTGATCTTTTGCTTTTCTTTGTTACTTTGATAAAAGTTGATAAAAGTTGTCCACGAATAGCATAATAAGACAGAGAGAAAGCAAAAAAAAAGCCTAACATTGTAACCTTTTGGAATAAGATAATATGCTTCAAAGGTAAACAAAGTAATAATTATGAAATTGACTGCAAGTAAATCAAAAATAGCATTATCAAAATACATGACAAATAAGATGACCAAGGTAGAAACTAATAATAAAAGCCAAGAGATTTTAATTGACTCTTCCTCTGGAACAAAAAATCTTCCTTTGAGCAACATATCTGTCATGGTCATGTGAAAATAAACTCCTGGAGTTGCCGAGCCAATGGGGAGGTTTCTCAAATCATGAACACCGAATGCAGTTGATCCTATAAATATAATTTTATTTTGAATTTTTTTAAGCATTTCAGGATCATCTACTTTGGCATTTAGAAAATCGAGAACTGAAAATGAGGGTATGTTGTCTATCCCTGTCAACCATCTAATTTTACTTTCACCTGCAAAATTAACATTAATTTGCCCATTTTTAGTTTTTAAAAAAATTCTTTCGCGATCGTTGATATCTAAGACTACTTGATCGTTAGAAAAAAGTTGATAAGCTTGAAGCCCAAACGAAGGGAGATAAAACCCATCGACCTGAGCAACAAGGGGATAGTGCCTAAAAACACCATCTGAATCAGGTTCAGTTTCGATATGAGAGAGAGCTGGTTCGACTTCTAATAATTCTTCTATTGGAAATACTTTTTTGGCAATCACGCTATTTTGCAGTGATTTATCTTTTCCAAGCATACTCGTGAGCATGGAGTTGAGAAGAATAGGGGGAGCTTCCTTAAAAAATAAATTCTCATCCGCTAATTCCTTTGGATCAGTTATGAGCGTGGAATTGACAGAGTAAGGTAAAATGACATGGTGATTTTCTTTGCTTTGAAAATTTCGAATACTTTCCTTTAAAATGGCATCGGGATTATCTTTATTGCAGGCAATTTCAGGCTCGGAAAAAAAAACATCAAACGCAACAACTTTCGCTCCCATAATCGAGAGCTTGTCGATAATTTGTGCTATTTTACTACGACTCCATGGCCATCTTCCTATGACATTGAGCGATCGATCATCGATCGCCAGTAGTGATAAGTCAGTAGCATTATCTTTTGGATTAGAGCTCAATTTAGATCTTAAATCAAAAAAGCGTTCTTCAAAAAATGAAGCATAGCTATACTTAAATTCACCAGAGCGAAACATGGGTATATCTCTCTCACTAGTGGCCAAAAAAATACTTAATGAGCAAAATGAAATGATCAAGATAATCCCAATGATTTTTATAAAACGTGCAATCATAATGAAAATCCCTTGATTAGAATGAGTATTTTAATTCAAAAGTGGTGATGGATTTTTTATAAGAATAAATATCGCTTTTTGATGAATTGATCGAGTAATCAAAGTTTATCATAAATCTTAAACGTCGATTCATTTCTCGAGAAAGCTCTAACGAAGGGTTGATGGTCGTTTCTAATCCGCGTTGTTGAGATTGTTCTAAGGTGTCAGTAAAAGTATTCGCAAGAGAGAGAGTAAGATTATATTTAGGAAAAATTTCTGGAATAATATAGTCCAAGCGAAGAGTATATGCATTTGAACTGGAAATAGGTGAATTATAATTATCCACCAAGTCAGCCTCGATAAGAAAAATCATAAGATGTGAATTTGAAAACATTGCGGATTGATCAAGAGTAACAATTTTCGTTTTATTATTGAGAAGTGAGTTATAAGCTTGAAATTTTTTTAGTTTAAACTTTAAGGTGGTATCGCCAAATGAAAAAATGGAAAAAGATTCTCCAATTGAGAATGTCAATGCATCTGCATATGATTTTTTTGTATGATTTTGTTCATAGTCTTTGTAGGTTTTGCTTAAATCTACATCAAAAATGAGAGAAGCTGGATCATTAAAAATGGTATGCTCAAATTTATTTTTTAGCGAACCATAAAAACTAACACTGTCATTTTGATAAACCAATTTATCCTCTTGATTAAGATATTGCCCATAATTGATTCTGACCACAGGAGTTGAAACAAATCTTTTTTTGTAAATCAGATCATATCGAACCTCTGCTTCAGTTTCGATGAGGATCGATTCTTTTTTTGATTGCTGGCGATCATTTTCCAAGCTTGTGTTCGTTACGTTATTATCATATTTAGCTTTTACATCAATATAGGCATTAAATCGTTTTGGATTGATTCTTCGACCATTTTTTAAAATATTTGGATCTAAGTGAAACTCTCTTTGAATTTCATCAATACGTACCTCGATATCGTTCGCCATTTTGGATTTAAGCGAAACATTGAGGGCATTTTTATATTGAATGAGAATTCTTTTTTCAACTTCAACTTCTTTTTTTTCTTTCGAAATTTCAGATTGTCGAAGTAGCGCTAAAGAGATTTCTGCCAATTGAAATTTAGAAAGCTGTTCAAAGTTTTGATCGCATTTCTTATCTTTTAAAATTTCTTGATACACTTTTTGCGCCTCAGTGAATTCTTCTAAAATTTGCGAAATGTGAGCCTGATAATATAATGAGGCTAGGCGATTAAAATGCAATTCGGATGATTTTTTAAAGGCGATTCGAGCATTTTTTAAATCGTTCATGGCGTATAGAGATTGGCCGTATTCATAATATAAGTCACTAGCTTCATAATTAAATTCTATAGCTTTTTTAAAATTAATTGCGGCTTGATCATAGCTTTGCAATTTATTATAAGTAATGGCCTTTAAGTAGTAAAAAAGACCTGGTTGATTCAATTCTAATTTTGAATTTAGAAGTGACTTTTGAGCATTTTGATAGTCACCATTTTTAAATAATCGGTAGTAATTTTCTATGGCCGTTTCTGAATATAAAAATGTACTTAAAAAACTTATGTATAAAACACACAGTTTAATCATGACTTCCTTCCTGGGAAATTGAAACGCTCCATACCATGGAGCGTTCATTAAATTATAGTCTTATATTATCTTCGGAAAAAGAACAAAATGATTAAGTTTTAATCTTACTTTTTATCTAACATTAAGGTTAATATTTGTAGTGGTTCTAGGTTTTATTGTTGTACCAGGTTCTCCTACGGTGTTTTGCTTGATAGTTTCAGTCGTGTTTATTTTTTCTTGAATAATTTTTTTAAGATTTGGATCAATTACTCGGTTTTTTAAATCTGCTTTTTCTTGCATAACAGGAGAGAATTTATCAGAAAATCTATTTATTTCTGGTCGAATATCCTTGATATTCTTTGGAAGGTTATCGCTATTTATGATTTCACTTTTTTGATCCTTGATGCGTTCGAAATTCCCATCATGTTTTAAAACAGTGCCGGCAGGAGCTTTATATTCACCCGAGTTTTGATCAATCTTTCCAAAAGTTTCTGGGAGTTTATACGTTTTAGTGTTTTCATCAAAAACTGCATTAGCAGGTGGTGGAATTAAATTCAGAGTATTTAAATCTATTGCCGTGCCAGCGGGGAGTTTATAAGCCCCATTTTTTTCATTTACAAATCCATCTGGATTAGCTTTATCTGCTAAATCTTGCTTTTTTTCTTCTTTTATTTTAATGACGACTTCTTTAGGGGCAACTTTTTCTAATTCCTGATTGTTATTTGAAAATGCTGTTCCTTCGACCATGGGAGGAATAGGAGATTTAAATTGCATCTTTTGCACCTCATCTGCTTTTGATGAATTTTCATTAACAGGAGCTGCTTTCTCTAGTGTTTTTAATTGATCAGGATTTAATGTTGTGGGGATCATTGCTCTTTCTGCAATATTTAAATTAACCGCAGAAATTTCACCTTGTTTCACCAATACTGACTTTTCAGATGAAACAATTTTTTCAAGATTTATTTGGTCAAAATTGGCCCTAATTTGATCTCTTTCAATCGCTGCCAATCTCACCTTGCCTTCAAAAGTGATGAGTGTCGTATTTTGATTCTCTGGATTAAAATTGACTTGAAAATCAGTCCCTCTAATACCCATTGCTGCTGTTTGTGTTTTGATAAACAATTTACTTTTTTCTTTATCATCCATTTGCATATAGTCTTTTGTAACTTGAGATCTTATTTGTCCTTTTATTAAACTGATGATTCCAGCATTCTTTTTTGGAAATGTTGTAATTTCCATCGTACTTTTAGGAGCAATCGTCATTTGAGATTTATCAATAAAAATAACCTTAGCATAACTTTTGTCGGCTGTTTCTACCTTAGTTCCTTCCATTAATTTTTGATCAATTTTTACCGCAAACTCTTTTCCATCTTTTGTAATTGCTTTGACGTTACCTTTAACAATTAAGACGGTGGCGACTTCGCTTTCATTTGTCGTTGCATAAATTAATGACGTCAGTAATAGTGTAAATAAAATTTTAAGCAACATAAGTAGACCCCACAAGAGATAGCAATATTTCTTATCTTTTCGTCTTTATCTATATTAGCTTTAAAAATAATCACTCATTCTAAGTGATGATTATATGGTAAAGATTGAAAGATACTAAGTGAGCTTGAGCCCATTTTTCATGGCATTTGATTTAGTACACATTTGATTTATACTTTTGATTTAAACTATTTAGGGTAATATGCACAATGGCCGGGCTTTGGGCCTATCTGGGGATGATTGCGACAAGTATCAGGTCTTAATTCATATTGGGTACATTGCCCCTCACTATTTAAGAAATAACAAGAGCCGTTAGGTTTTTGTGAGAGAGTATATTTTTTAGTTGAAGCAGTATAGCGATCAATGCCAGGGTTTTTTTTAGCTATTTTTGCAAGTTCAAACTCATTACAATGTTCTAAATCAAATTCAGTAAATATTCCCATCCGCAAAAGATCATGGTTTGTGATTTCAACAGGCATATAACAGCAAAGTCCGATGCAATTTTGGCAAAGTTCTTTTTTAAATTTTTGCCAATTCTTTAAGTCATTGAGGAAATCTAGAGGATTTTTTTTCATATAATATTCATAACATAATTTTTCCTTAAAGTACCTGAATAAAATGGTCGATAATTCTAATGCTAAAGAAAAGTGAATTTAACTTTGTATAGCTATTTTGAATTTGACCTAAGAAATTAGGTGATGAGAAAAGTAAAGAGGAGAAATCTTATGACCTATGATGAAGCACTATTTAAGCATAAAATGTGGAAATTAAAAGTAGCAGATTATATCAGAAATCCTGATCATAGTTTAAAGCCAGAAGTATGTCTGGAATTAGGAATTGAACTTAATCATTGGTTACAATCAAGTGATTATCATGAATTAAAAAATAGTAAGGAATTTGTAGAATTAATGAAGGCCAATCGTTCATTTCACAAAGTCATGGGGGAACTCGTTTTAAACGCCAATCGTGGAGTCAGAATTTGTGAAGAAGTGGCCATAGGAATGGATAGCCCATTCAACAAAAACTCTGAAACCATCGTGAGAATACTAACCCGTCTTAAAAACTCTTAGGAGTTTCTTCGTTCAATGAAACCTTGAGTGTGCATGGAAGCGCCGGCCATTTTATAAATTAGTCTCATTGCCACATTTGCGTCCCACTCATCATTTTTATCTTTTAAATTAGGTGCAACTTCTACTAAGTCAAATCCTACAATTTTTTTTCCAGCTCGTACTATGGCATGTAATAGTTCGATAAATTCAGCATACTCCAATCCACCGGGGACAGGTGTTCCAGTATGAGGAGCATAACGAGGGTCGAGGCCATCAATATCAAATGAAATATAAATATTTTGAGGGAGCCCCGCGACTATTTTATCGGCAAGACTAGAAAAAGAATGTCCTTTCATTTTATGTTCTTGAATTTTTTTATCAAAAAATACCGTCACTTTTTTATTTTTTTGGGTATAAAGAAATTCATCCTCACAAAAATCACGAATACCAACTTGAATTAACTTTTTGATTCCACTTATATTTTCTAAAACATTATACATAATTGATGCATGCGAGTGTTTAAAACCCATGTAGGCATTTCTTGTATCTGAGTGGGCATCAATATGCAAAATACCCAAATCCTTAAACTGTTCACTGTAAGCCTTGATGGCACCAAAGGGTGTCGAGTGATCCCCGCCTAAGATGATGGGGGTTTTTTTATTTTGAAGTAACTTCTGGCATTGACTATAAATGTATTGATTGAGTTCCTCGCTTAATTGATTAACTTCATTTAAAGCTTTTTTTAGGGTTTTTGATCGATCAATTTCTGATTCACTGGCATTAATTATTTTTGTAGCTAAGCCTCTTCCGCGAGCGTTCATTTTTTTTAGGTTTGTCGGAATCTTTCTTAAATGAAGGCCAACTTTATATACATCGACATAATCCAAGTCAAAGAAATCGATTTGCTCCGAAGCTTTTAAAATAGCTTCAGGCCCTTTGGATGTTCCAGCTTGATATGAAGTCGTAACGTCCCATGGAATTGGAAGAAAAACAATTTGTGATTCACTTTCAGAAAATGGCAAGCCATAGATACCATCTTTCGCACTGGCTTTTTGATTAGGGTCGATAAGTGTTTTCTGTGTTTTCGATTTCATAAAATATCCTTGCTGTTTTTATTTAAGTTCAAAGTCTTTAAAGTTTTTAGAGTTATGGTAGAGAAGATACTGACTGCTGCTCATAAATCCCTGGGCCAGCTCACTCATTTCCCGAAATTTATCAGGATAACGTTGAATCCATGTTTGTGAATCAAGCCGATCCTTTTCTTGAGATTGATGTTTTAAAAATGTGACACTTTTGGAATAGGGAATAAATTCATAATAAAATTCTTCATCAATTAAAGAGTAGTTAAAAGGCGCATACCAGTTATATCCAAAAGCGTAGCGCTTTTTTGGTTCAGGGCTAAAGAGATCGTGACCGAGACCTCGGGTTTTATATGCTATTCCTGTAAGTCCTGCGATGGTTGGCATAATATCTAATTCGGATGCAATTTTGTAATTTGCCACAGGTTTAAAAAACTTAGGACCGTGTACGATGAGTGGAACGTGAAAACTATTATTTAAATTTCTCCGCCAATTTTCTACATTGATGGCGTTGTTATGAGAGAGTCCATGATCACCAAAAATGATAAATAGAGTGTTATCATACCATTTCTCTTTTTTGGCCTTATCCAAAAAATGTCCCAGTGAATAATCTTGAAGCCTAAGTGAATTGAGTTCATCGATTGAATCAAAACCATAGTCTTTTAATAACTTCTGATCGATATCATTGTTTGATAATTTTTTAAATCCAGGGATATTTTCTGGTATTGTATATGGACGATGAAAGCCCGCTGTTTGAATCACGCCAACAAAAGGTTTATGTGGATTCTCTCGGCTGTTTAAATATTGAAGAGCTTCTGTAAACATATCGTAATCAGAAATCCCCCAAACATCCTGTCTTTTAGATTTGTATTTTCCTTCTTCAAATAGGTTTAAATTAGAAATATTGTAAGTTAAAACTCCGCGAATGTTTCCCCAATTAGCACTTCCTCCAATAAAGTAAAATTTGTCGTAATTTTGATGTTGATCGAGCAATGAGTTTTGATCGACGATAAAAGGATTGCGCGTGCCACTTTTAACTTTTGTTACATCGGGAAGACCAGTCATGGCAGCAAAAATTGAGCGAGCAGTGGCGACAGTAGGTGTGTAAAATTCATGAAAAACGACAGAGCTTAATGCTAGATTATCGAGAACTGGAGTTGGATTAACCTTTGAACCCCCAAGGCCAGTTTTATAATAGGCCATGGATTCCATAATAATGACCACAACATTTCTTTTTTGATCGAGATGCATTTTGTTTTCTGGAAAGACTCTAGCGTAATTTAACAAATTGCGATCAGGTCGAGTGACGCCTAGATATTTTGCAACTTGGTCGTAGGATGACTGCGTAGCAACTTTGTCATATTCAGAATTTTTAAAAGTGTAAGTGTCGACAAAGTATAATAATGGATTAAGCGACACTTGTGACCAAAAAGCATTTGTCGAATGGAAGGCTTCCGACCATCTTAGCGGGTAGAGTTTAAAACTTCCATAAATGGATAATGAAGAGAATGAAATGATGAAAATTAACCTGACCACCCTTAATTTAAGTGATGTTTTTTTTGAGTGGTAAAGTTTTAAATCTAAAGCCAAATTATTCAAGACTAAAGCTTTGATGAGAAATATACAGATTGCGATGGAAGCGAAATAAATAAAAGTTAAAAGCAGAAGAGGGTAACTTTCTTTGACCATTTGTAATGAAATTAGTGGATTTTTTAAAAAACTAATGATCGTGCTATTGAGTCTCGCTTTTAGATAGAGATAATAACCAGCATCAAGCATATAAGTCAGATTGGCTAAGAAAAAAATAAAAGCCCAATAAAGATATAAGCATTTTAGATGAAATCTAGGCCACTTTTTGAATAGAAATGTTAATAAACTAAGGACGACGATTATCGCCGAAAGTCGCAAATCAAAGCGAGCTCCAAGGATGCATGATTGAAGAAATTCTTCGCCATTAAATTGCTGAAGTTCGTTTCGATTAAAAATAATAAAAAGTGATCGATAAAAATTAAAAATCAAGAAAACTAAAAATAAAGATCGAGTGTAATACTTAATTAAAGTGGATCGCCAAAAAAGACTTAAAAAGTTGGAGTTTTGTTTCATAGGTTTATCTGATCCTAAAATTGATGTTTTTTTCAAGGCGAATTCTACACTTATTGCAATGAGTATTTCAAGAATTGAAAATGAAATCGACTAATTGCATGTATGCCAATTTTAAAATTTTAATTTAAGTAGTAGGAGGTATTTTTTGCAAGCTTTGATCGCCTTGTCTTGCGTATTGAATAGGGTATAATTTTAACATGCAACAAAAACCCATGACTTTCATTTTCGAGCCGCGCATCGATTTTTTAAATCTCTACGCTTTAAATTTGAGCGTGTATACAAATGCCCAGGTCATCGCCTACCAAAAATTTGATGATTTATTGTCGGCATTTAAACAAATGAATGCGGATGTCATAATTGCGAACTTATCTCAAGATGATCAATTTCAAGATAATCTCGATCGCTTAGATTTGCTTTTAAAAAAGAAAATGCACCCGCCCATGTGTTTTATCTTTGGCGAATCAAAAAAAATTTATAACGATATTCAAATTTTTGATCAAAATATTCCCGTTAAAAATTTAGTGGTCAGCCTCGCAAAGAAAAAAGGCATCACGGCAAAATATATGAGCGAACTAGATCTCGGAGAGTACTATCCGATTCCAGCTAGATTTTTATTGCCGGGATGGCAAGCGACAAAACCGATTTTTATTTTGTCTGCCAACAAACAATTTAAATTAAGTTTAAAAGAAGGCGATATTTTTACGGCAAAAATTCTCAAAGATATGGGCGAGGAAGGAGAGTTTTATTGTCTATCTAAAGATCGACTGGATGTTATTAATGCTTTTATTGGTCAAATAAAAACAAAATTAGAAGACCCCACGCTTACGCTTAAAGAAAAAACCATAGAAAATCAAATCGCCTTTAATATGATTTCAGAATCGGTGGCAAGTATTGGTTTGCCGGAAACGACCTTGCAGTTAGCGAAAACTTCCATTAAATCCATGGGACTCGTGGCGCGATCAACTCCCAGTATTAAAAAACTCTACAATGACTTTTTAAATGACTTAAATAGTCTTCGCTATAAAAAAAGTATAATCACCACGCATTTAGGCCAATTTTTATTAAAGGATCAATCTTGGAATAATCCCAATGTGACGATGCAGTGGAGTTATCTTTGTTTCTTTCACGATATCTATTTAACCCAAGATGAATTTACTTTTTATCGCAATGATAAAGACGTGCTCGACAGTGATCTGTCGCCCAAAGAAAAGGAAACGATAATTAATCATGCTCAAATGGCCGCTATTTTACTATCTCAAGTAAAAGATGCCCCAGTTGGAATCGATATGCTCTTAAAGCAACATCACGGCTCCAAAATGGGCAATTCATTAAGCGATACCTCCTTATCGATTTCTCCTTTATGTGTTTTATTTATTTTAGTGGAAGAATATGCTCAGTTTTTACTATCCAATGCCGAACGAATAAAAACCGAAGCCGAATCGCTTTTATTTATCGATGAATTAGACACAAAATACACTGCACCTAATTTTAAAAAAATGGTTGCTCTTTTGCGAACAATTCCCTTTCATTCTTAAACCCTGTGACCGACTGTGATGCTCGGGTAATGTCTTTGGTTTTTTTTAGTTTTCATTTTTTTCTCTTATGATTTAATAGACTTATTCGTTTTCAAGGAGGAATCATGAAACTAACTAAGACAATCTTAGCGTCTTTAGCGCTTTGTGCGACAACAATCGCTCATGCAGAAGTAGAATGGAGTGGTTTTGGAAGTTTGTATTACACTCAAGCTTTCGATTCAAAATTTTTACCTGCACGTTCAAAATCAAACAAGATGGACTTTACTGCTGCGTCCTCACTCGGACTCAACATGGCCACTCGTCTCTCGAATGAATTGACTGCTTCGGCGCAATTTATCGCATCGGGATCAAATGCCCAAACAGAAAACTTTAACATGTTTGCTCAGTGGGCTTATTTACAGTACCGCATGGACAACAATGTGAGTTTTAAGTTGGGTCGCCAGTTGTGGCCAATTTTAATCGCCTCTGAATATCAAAGAGTGCACCACTTATTGCCATCAGCTTCCATTCCTGGAACAGCCTACGTTGTTTTACCCTTTGTATCTTTCGACGGTGCTTCGGCTAACTACTCGCACGATTTAGGTTTTGCCAAGCTTACTGTTGGCGCTTATGTGGGAACGCCAAAGTTAAACTTAACGCCTCCAGCAGCTTTAAATCTTGAATTCCAAAATTTAGTGGGAGCAAGAGTTGGTTTAGATGGAAGTGGCTGGAAAGTTCACGGAACGATCAACCATTATTACGGGAAAGTGGCGATTACTATTCCTACAACCGGAACAACTGCAATCGGCGCACCAGGTGTGGTTGGAACAACATTTAGAGCTGAAACACACAATGTGGCAAAATCTTTTGGTATAAAATTTGATAAGTACAATGTTGTTGCCCTTTTAGAAGGCACACATTTGCATAATACTGATACTTCAATTTTTGGTCTTACTAGTAAGCAGTTATTTGAAACCAGCCATTCTGCCTATGCTCTTTTAGGGTATAGAGTTGGAAAATTTTTACCATATCTTTCAGCAGCTCAAGGTTATGTAAAATACGGTTTACCTTATGATTCAACGACTCTTTCTCGCTACGAAGGTCGAGTGACGAGTTATATTTTAGGTACGGCTTATCATTATAATGAGCAAGCTTCTATTAAACTTGAATACCAAAGAGACACTGTTCCGGCAGTTGATGGTGGATTTTATGCGTCTTATATCGCACAAGGATACACTAAAAAATACGGAGACATGATTTCACTTGGTGTAGACTTTATCTTTTAATTAGATCAAAGGAAAATAGGAGTTTAAGATGAAAAAAATAATTGCGACGTTAATTGCTATGACTGCAGCACTCAATATTATGGCAGCATGTGAAGTTGTAGATGGTGGAACAAAAACCCCATTTGATGGAAAAGCCATTGGAAGTTTATCGGTGGAAAAGAAATCACTTTCTGAACTAAATAAACAATTTCCCGATTTAAAAGTGATTGAAAACTCTTTTAAGGGTGAGGTTGTGACTTGTTCTGTTTGTTCAGGTAAATACATTTCTTGTTCAAATTAATTTTTCTTATATAATAGTAGAAGTGGAGCGAAAGCTTCGCTTCTATTATTTAAAAGCGTCTTTTTTGATTCGCTAAGCTAGGATGGTCAGGTGATTTCAGTTAAAAAATTCTCGATTAAATTTAAAATTTTATCCATTGTTATTTTTTCGATTGTTTTACTTATGATGACTGGAGCTGTTGGATACTATTCACTTAATCGCTCTATAGAAGAAGTTCGACTGCTGACTCAAGATCAATACCCTAAAATATTAGTCATTCAACGATTAAAGGCTGACAGTCATTCTTTAATGCGTTTTTTGTGGTCCGTACACGGCCTATATGCTTTTCCTGCGGAAAGAAAAAATCAAATTAATGATGCTGACAAAGCCTTTCAAGAATTTGATCGCGACTTTGAAACACTTAAAAAATACCCCCACGATAAAGTATCTCTAAAAGCTATTAATGAAATTGATAAGCGCTGGAAGGATTTAAAGGCAGTCATCCCGAAAATTCTAAATACCTATCGCTTGGGGACTGATGATGCCAATAAAGAAGCTTCCATGACTCTTGCCATCGAGGCTGTTCCTCAATCGAATGATATCTATGAGTTTTTAAATGAAGTGGATTCAAAATTTCAAAATGATATTTTAAATGAAACCAAGAATAACGAGTTAGAAGCTCAACGTTTAAAAATGATATTAGTATCATCGGTAATCTTAGCTTTTATTACACTTTTAATATTTGGATTTTTACTGGCCAATAATTTATCTAAAATGCTGTTATTTATTGCCCAAAATATTAGGAGAAATTCCGACCACTTAAAAGAGGCGGCCAAAGAAGTTTCTGGTGCAACGAAAACTCTAGTTGATGATTCAACCAGACAGTCGACGGCCATGGATGAGACATCATCATCTGTCGAAGAGCTCAATCAAATGATTTATATGAACTCGGAAAATGCCAATAAGTCGGTTGATATTTCTGACAATAACAGGAAGCAAGTCGAAGAGAGCCAACATATTTTAGAAAAAGTGATTCAAGCGATCAATGAAGTCGATCACGGCAATCAAAAAGTCGCTCATCAAGTAGAAGCAAATAATGAAAAATTAAATGAAATTGTAAAAATAATTTTAGAAATTAATTCTAAGACGACAGTTATTAACGACATCGTTTTTCAAATTAAACTTTTATCTTTCAATGCTTCGGTCGAAGCGGCTCGCGCTGGCGAACATGGTAAAGGGTTTGCGGTGGTGGCAGAAGAAGTTGGGAATCTTGCCCAAAGTACGGCCAAAGCCGCGCAGGAAATTTCCGATCTATTAAACGTGAGTGTTTCCCAAGTTAAAAACATCGCCAAAGAGACGGCGGAGCAAATTGAACATCTCGTTTCAAATAATAAAGAAAATGTTTTCACCTGCGTGAATCTTTCCAATGAATGCAGTACTTATTTGCGCAAAGTGGTCCATGGAAGTGGCGATGTGAATAAGATGGTGCGAGAAATTTCTGCATCTTCCAGCGAGCAATCAATTGGTATGGGAGAAATTAGTCGGGCCATGGGACAGCTTTCCGATATTTTTCAAACATCGCAAAAACTTGCTTCAGAGTCAGAACACACCGTCCAACTTTTATACAAACAGGTTGAAGAACTGAACTCCGAAGTCAGAGTGTTAAATGAGATTGTTAACGGTCGAGCTTAGTAAAATCTATCGTCAGTTCGCGCGAAGCCCAGATTTCATCAAAGGTTTCATATTTTACATTTAAAAGTGTGCTCGTAACATTTGAGCGATGAAAAGTCAGAACTTTTTTGCGCACTGTTTGACCGTGGTTTAACCGATCCAATTCGTCTGGCGTAAAAATTTCATCGACCAATAAGTCAAAATGTCCAAAAAACTCTGCACCGGTGGATTCACTCATGTTTGAGCGATAAAGATGTTTTGAGTCCTTAAAATAAACTCTAAGTTCAAAAAAATTCTGCGGGTTCATGGGATCAATTTGATCAAATCTCAATTCTAGATTTTGAGTTTTGGGCGAGTAGACGACTTGGCGATAGCCTTTGTAAGGGTTAACCACTTTCCACTGAAATTGGTCGACGCTGTTATTTTTAAGTGCACAAATATGCAGGCGATTAAAAATTTTTAAGTGTAAGCGATCGCGCTCAATGCTGCTATAAACTCTGGTCGTTTCCAGGCCTTTATCTCCATGCCCTTGACAGCTTGCACTTAAGCTTGGAGCCGATAATGTTGTTTTAAGCTTTCCACCTAAAAGTGTTTGCGAATAGAGCCCAGGGTTTAAAAATGTAATGGTCGCTAAGAGAAAAGATTGTAAAATATGTTTCATGATCGGCCTCCTGCAAGGGGGAATGGTTCCGAGAATAATATTTGAATGTTTCTTCTTGGTAAATACTGAATTTTAATTGACAGAAAATCTTATTTTTTTTACATTGTCCCAACGATGCGGGTTTAGCTCAGTTGGCTAGAGCGTCTGCTTGCCATGCAGAAGGTCGAGAGTTCGAGTCTCTTAACCCGCTCCATTTTTTCACTATTCATGCAGTTAAAAATCAAATCAAATCGATGAAATCAAAATTGAAACCCTGAAAATTATTCAACAATCGTTGTGTGTTTTTTTATTTCAGTTATATTTCAAAAAACTGACTTAGGGGCAAATAATATGAAAATATTTACTATCTTAATCATTTTCTCGCTTACCCTGCAAATGAATAGGTCCTACGCCTTGGATTTTTGTGATCATACAATTAATGACAGGGAAATATTAATTTCGAAGCTTAAAAGTAAAAAAAGTAGATGTGAAGAAAATGAAACTTCTGAGTCTTTAGATACCTTAGTTCGACGCTACATCGACAATAATGTCGTCATTTCTTCCGACCCGGTGGAAGAGGTCCTTCGATTAAGACAAGGGATTGAAGCTTTAAGGATTGTGAGCAATTTAGATTTAAAAACCTTTAAAGAATTTAAGCTTGTTTTTGCTGCGAGAATTAAAAAAGCCCGCGTGGGGGAAAGTGAAGGATTTGTATTGGGGACAAAAACCCTAACCACAACTTTTATCCTTTCTTTTTTAGTCTTGCAAAAATTTCGCCCCATTTCGAATGTCAAAAACATCGACCTAGAAATGGTTCGATTGTACCAACACGGTGGTCTTTCACTGCTTCTTGGTTTGGGTGCGGGTTCAGTGCATTCAAGCCAATTTGAAAACTCGCAACAAGATAAGCTAAGAGGTTTAGTAGAATTTAGCGAATAACTTATCTTTCAATAACTTCTCCTTAGGACATTAAAATTGCCTCTCCATAAAATAACTTCTCCTTACATGTTTGGTTTTTACTTTAGCTAACTAAATATTATTGTTAGAAGTCATTAAGGCCATTATTGTGTGCCATAAAGTTTTAGGAGAGGAAAATGAGAATAGTAGGAATCACAGTTTGTTTACTTAGTTTAAATTTAGCCGTTTTTGCAGGTGGTGGAGTGGAGTCTAAAAAAGAAAGATCCAAACCTCATTGCGGTCGCCACTCTGATGGAAGTTCAAATTGTCCAGAGCCAATTTTAGGAAAGGTTCAATGTCTTACTCAGTTGCATTTTAAGCTTTATGATGTCGATGAAAAAGAATTTGCTGTGCTCGATGAATTTAAATGCAAGGGCGATCTAAATTGCATTAAAAAGGCTCGTCAAACCAACAAAGATAAATCACAAACCCTTTTCTCTGGATTGTCAGTTTCTAGCCTAGTCGATCAAAAAGAACTTCAATCAAAAAGGAGAATTTCACGAAATATTCAATTAAACGAACGTAATAATAAACAAGATTCTTTAATTTTAACTCTCACCCAAGGTGAAAGATTAAATCTTGCTGTGACTAATCTTCTTAACGGTAGTAAAAAACAAACTGAAATTGCTCGTGGTTTGGATTCTAAAGTTGTGTTTAAAATGAGCACTGCTCAACCGGCCAGCGATCTTGGTAGCTATGGACGCTTTGAGCACTTAAAAGTAAGAGTGCAAGAAATTGCAGTTTCTTGTAAAAATATCTAAAGCCTATTAATGGTTCATTTTTAATTTATCCTTTTTACTCTACCTTAGCCTTTAAAGACTGTAGGTAGAGTAACTTTTGAAATGATTTGAGCTCCTTTTTGGCCCTAATTTGGCTTAAAAACGGTAGCTAAAAAATTAACAACAAAATGTCATTTTTACAGAGGTTTTCTTGATGAACTTTTTTTATGTTAATAATAGATTGAATATTTATTAAATTTAAAGGAGTTTTTATGAAGTTGGTACTCTTAGCATTATTGTTTACAACTACTTTTAGTGTTTTTTCTCAGTCGAGGGAAAACACTTCAAATAAATCCGCAAAAATTGAAAAACTTTTGCAGTTAATCATTTCCCACGGACAAACAGAAGTGACAGAACTCGACACGATTTATTCTCTCAATGATATTCACTGCTATATAAATAGTGCTGAAGGCCAGGACAAGTTTGAATGTTCTGTTAGAGGCTCAAGCCAAACCGTTTTAAACCAAGAAGAGTCTTCTTTTTTATTTGATATTATTAAACAAGCTACGAAAAGAGGAAGCTTAAATGGTCGCCCCACCCGCACGCTTGACCGCTTATATTGTACAAAATTTCTAGCAAATGGGGGAAAAATCACCTGTATGGTGGAAAATCTTCGCTAATTTTAAGCTAAAATTTAATACTATTAGAGATAATTTAGTTCTGAAAGATCTTCACTAGGGCAAAAAAGTAAGGTATTAAAACTCAAAATCAATTTTTGAGGCAAAGAGTGAAGCTTTTAATTATTCTATTTTTTATTTCATGCTCACAAGTTTTAAAAGCAGAAGGAACCATCACTTGTCGCTTGGCTTCGATTGTTCAAGATAAGCAATACATCCATACTAGTTATGTCATCATTGATTTTTATAGAGAGATGAATAGCACTAAAAATCCAGATTCATTTTTGAATTCAACGAAGTTTAAATCTAAGCGATTTATATACACCTCAGAATTTAGTGATCAAGATTTTATTCAACTGATTGACCATCTCATAAAAATTGGAGAGTGCCATCAGTTTGAGCCCACTTAATCTTTTTGAAGGCCTAAACAGTTATGAGCATCGATACAGTCGTTTTTGGTTATTCTCCCAATCCCGAGCGTTTTTCATTTAAAGCCTACGAGTTATTAAGGGAGCATAATATTTCAACTCTTGCTTTTAATCCTCGCACCGACTCCATTGATCATCTTCCAAATAATTTTAACACCTTGACTCTTTATATTTCAGCACAAAATTTTAAAAAATTTGAAAGTGAAGTCTTAGGTTTTCAATTTAAAAGAGTCATTTTTAATCCGGGAACTGAAAATAGTGAATTTAAAAACCTATGCCTACTAAAAGGAATTGAAGTGGTGGAGGATTGTACATTGGTCATGCTCCGTCAATCGAGGTATTAAATGTGGTGTCTTAGATTTAAAATCTTGTGTGTTTTAAATTTATTTTTGGCGGGTTTTGTAAGTGCTAATTGTTTTACTCATTTTCGAGAAATTACATCACTTATCCAAAGTGATGAAACACTTCAACCAAGAACTATCGATGACTTCATTTTAGCTTCGAAAAATCTGCATACTCCTGAAAAATTAAGTTTTCCAAATGAACGCGTGGAAGCAGTGATAGCAGCAGCTCCAAGTGATGAATTTATCTTAAAAAATTTTGGAAAAAAGTATACTAAAAATGGCATGCTATTAAGGCATGATGAGCGAAGTCAGCTTTCTGTTTATTATTATCCCGGATTAGCATTTAAACTGGATAAAAAGAAAAAAGAGGAAAGCGATGAACTATTAAAATATCTAGGCATCTTAAGAGAAAGAAATTATCGCGCCCACCAAGAGGGGTCGGGGCTCGCTTACGATATTGATAAATACGATGAAAGATACGGTCATTTTTTAGTGGTTGATGAAAAGACGAAAAAAATAATTGGGGCCTATCGAGGGGCAAAGCTTGCGGACTTACTAACTCATAAGGGTCATATTGCTAATGTTAATTTAGGCTTGAGAAACATTTATACGGCATCCTTTTTTGATCAAAGAGAATTTTTGCGAGAATATGGATTTAAATCGATGGAACTTGGAAGGAGTTTTGTCGATCTCGTGCAAGCCGATGGGAGACTTGCCCTCCGTGCACTCAAAATTGTCTGGGAGGGGATTTCTAAGTACCTGACCATTAATCCCAATATTCGATATCTTACCGGCTCCTTATCTATTTCAAATAAATATTCGACGACAAGTCAGATTATTATGTTGGGCTACTTATCAAAAAGTTCCAACGAAAAATTCGATCAATTAGTGCGTGCAAAATCACCACTTAAATTTGATCATCCTCATTTTGAAGCCTTATTTAAGCTAGGAAGAGAAATCGAAAGTACTAAGGATTTAAACTTAGTGGTTCAAAGTCTCGACGGATACGATATCCCTAGTTTAATCATTAGTTACCAAAAACTAGGGGCAACATATAATGCCTGTACTCGGGATCTCGATTTTGGTTCGATCGATTGTTTTTTAATAGTTGATCTTCTGAGTTTGAAAGGTCGAGAGGAAATTAAAAACAAATTTGGCGATAATTGGGAAGCCTATTTAATTCATCAAAGCGAATCGCTCCCTTGATATTTTTTCCCCTACAAGATTTTTGGTCGAAACTTCATTAAGATTAAGCAATGATGTCTTTATTCTAAGGAGTATTAATGCTTAAGATGAGCAAGTGTATTTTTATTTCACTCTTATTTTTTAATTCACTTTGGGCAGCCTCACAAATTTCTAATCTGTGGACAGGCTACGCCTATTGGTCTTACGATAATAGTCCAATGAGATGTCCCCTAATGAAAGTAAAATTTAGCGAAGATGAAGGACATTTTAATCGCGAAATGGGCTTTTTAGATTGCGATATGCTTGGTATGGAACTACCTCCTTTTTCACTGAATAAAAATAGCAAAGGAGAGTTATTCTCACCACAGGGAGTAAATGTGGGGCTCATCACTTCAGATAGCCTTGAAATGGAAGAAGCCTACGATGAAAATGTCAAAATTAAAGTAAGCATGAAATCCAAGGGCAATAGTGCGGATTATTTAGAGACATGGTATAAGAATTCATCGCCCAAAGAAATTATTTATGTCATTAAAGCTCGTCTTTTTAAAGGTGGATCTTTTGAAAAATTGGAAAATTAATAATTTTATATTTGCAAGCTTAATCATTTCCTACTTTGTTCCAAGAATTATTTTGGCAAAAACATTAATTAATTGCTCGGAAGCATCGCCGACATCGTTTAATCCACAGCAAGTTATTGATGCACCCTCATTTAATGCATCGGCCATTACTCTTTATAACAAACTTATGGGGTATGAGTGGGGGAGTACAAAGCTCATTCCAATACTCGCTAAAAATGTGGTGATTTCTAAAGATCAACTAACTTATACATTTGAATTAAAAAACAATGTGAGCTTTCATCAAACTGATTATTTTAAACCGACTCGGCCACTAAATGTCGATGATGTGCTTTTTTCCTTCAATCGCATGCGCGATGAAAGCCATCCTTATTATAAAATTGGTGGGGGAGTTTACACCCAGTTTGAGGGGAATATTGGAAAAAATATTAAAGAAATTGTAAAGTTGAGCGATTTAAAATTTAAAATTATCCTGGATAAACCGCAGGCGATTTTTTTAACGAATCTTGCGGGTAACTACATGAGTATTCTTTCGAAAGAATATGCTGATTTTCTGCAGAAAGAAAATAGAATGTCAGAGATCGACTTAAAACCAATCGGTACCGGTCCATTTAAGTTTGAAAGTTTTTTGAAAGATAGTTATGTAAAATTCTCGCGCCATGAAAATTACTTTCAAAAAGATTTAGTGAAAACGAGCAACGTCGATAAATTAATTTTTAGCATCACACCCGACCCATCTGTTCGCTTTCAAAAATTAAAAAGAGGAGAGTGTCACTTTGTGACGCTTCCCCATTTAAACGATCTGCCCGAAATGAAAAAAAATACTCAGCTCAAAGTTTTAGAAGAAGCTGGTCTCAATATTGGTTATCTCGCCTTTAATATGAATCACCCACTTCTTAAAATTAAAAATGTTCGCGAGGCGATCTCTAAGGCCATTAATAAAAAATCTTATTTGAGTATTATTTATAAAGATCAGGCGATCGAAGCCAATCAACCCCTTCCTCCAGGACTTTTTGCGCGCAATGAAAAGCTTGGATTTGATGATTATAATCCCGTAGCGGCTTTAAAAATGATTCAGGATTTAAAACTTAGTCAAGAGCAGTTAAAACTCGACCTCACTGTTCTTCCGGTCGTAAGGCCCTATAATCCAGACGGCAAAAAAATGGCGGAGTTAATGCAAGCGGATCTTAAGAAAATTGGCATTGACTTAAAACTTTCCCTTTATGATTGGAGTACGTTTTTAAAAAAGGCACGCAGTGACGACCACGAGCTCATTATGTTTGGTTGGACTGGGAATAACGATCCCGACTCATTTTATTACGACTTATTAAGTTGTGCAGCTGTGGAGTCTGGAAATAATACGGCGAGATTTTGCCATCCTAAATTTAATGAACTTATTTTAGCCGCGAGAACCGTATCCCATCAAAAAGAAAGAGAGAAGAAATACTTGGAAGCTTTAAAAATATTTAAAGCCGAAATGCCATGGGTGACCCTATTTCATGGAAAAGTTTTTCGGGCGATGATAAAAAATCTCGATGGATACAAAATCGATCCTTTTGGATATGACTATTTTGAACGAGTGATATTAAATTAAATTTTTATTTGTAATAGTTTAGAAGCCATATAGCATAGGGATCACTCTTATATTCATCTCTATTAAGCAGTTCCTTTTGAAGATAAAGGGCGTAAATTTTTCGCTTTCTTTTCACAGCTAGTTTTTCTTCTGTCGACATATTTTGGTCTCTTAAGAAGGATGCCTTAAAAATATCTAAGGCACTTTGTCCTTGGTAAAATGGATCTTTACTCTCGCTCAGTAATTTGAGAAATAAAGCATTGTCAGATAAATTTTGCAGTCTTTTATGAAAATATTTTTCATCCATCGACTTTTCCCCTGATGATCTCGGGGCTAAACCACCATTACTCCTTAGAAAATATAAAAATTCTTTTGCGGTTTGCACCAACTCATTTCTTTTTGCGAAAGTGTATTCAGATTTAAAATATAAAGAGATAAAATCATTTATTTGAGGATATCGATCTCGATAGTAGTAAACGAGACTCTCTTGGTTTTTCTCTTTTTGCAGCTCATGTCGCAAAGATTCTAAGTCTTCGTAATCTTCTGGTGTTAATGTTCTTTTATGTTCAAAAAGACTTTTGTCATCGATCCAAAGTTGAAGTAGTTTTTCAAAAACAGCTTGATACCGCGATCCCTCCCAGCGTTTATTTCGATATGAATGTAATTCCTCATTTTTTAAAATATCTAAAATCATAAGAACCTTGTTTTGATTATTGGAAGTGTCATCGATGAGTAAG